>VMHT01088366.1_pt1 | contig 13672 bp, 21 predicted proteins | sample 4693611 | NCBI WGS metagenome assembly VMHT01 (sample SAMN12280063, study PRJNA550983) | marine metagenome | isolation source: seawater sampled from same location over 5 years 0.02-0.2 micron viral filtrate | place: USA: collected off the coast of southern California halfway between the port... ... | reverse complement strand
TTTCCTGACTGTGCTCCATGCGGAATGGAAACGACAGGCCACTTGTGTCCGAATGCCTGACTTACAGATAAAGCATCGATCTCACCTTCAGTCACTACGACCTTTCTTCCACCGTCACGCCATAAATGCTGACCATATAAACCGACTAACTCGCCTCGTATCTTGAATGACTTATCTGCGAATCTGATTTTCTGACCGACGAGTTTACCGTCACGACTACGATAGTTTGCTACCTGTGCTTGCTCTCCGTTTACTATCGCTGTTTGGTATCCCCATTTGCGACAGGTAGCTTCCGTTAAATTTCTCCGGTTAAGATTAGTATATTCTCCATTGTGTATAAATGTTGATTGTTGGGTTTCTTGTTGTGGTTCCATTCGTTTATTGGGTTGAACTGTTTCGCCACAGCTAAAACAATGAGTGTGTCCATCTAGATAGACTGATCGGGCATCACTTGACCCGCAAGTTGGACACGGCGTGTGCATTTCTTTGTATTCAGCCATGATTTTGGTATGGTTTTATCACAGTATTTTATTCCTTTCTTTTCGCACCACATAGCATATGTAGTCTTACTGTTTTTTCGTATTTTATTTGATGCATTTTGAAAGCAAAGACGGACATCGAGTTCGGGATGTTGTTCTTTGATCAGCAAGTGCTTCGTTCTATCCTCACTTTTCCATAGCCCTTTAGTCTCAACGATGATTCCATTAGGTAATATAAAGTCAGGCGTGTATGTAGCTTCTCGCATATAATTGATCTTCAAACTTTCGTATTCGAACTCGATGCCCAACCGCCTCAAATAGTCAGCGGTCTTCGCTTCAAATCCAGAACGAAAATTAGAAGTCCGCCGCGAGCGGTTTGTTCTCCTCTTTCGTTTCGGCATTAGGTTTTTCTTCGGAGAACTCGTAACTCTCTCCGCCATGTGTGTAACCGTTCTCTTCTGATGTGAAGTCGAATTTACCACCGCCTGAAACCTCTGCTAATTCAATAATCTGTACAGCGTGTGGTTCAAGTGTGATTCCAAATCCGTGTTGTCCGACAAACCAAGGACGTACTTTAATTCCTAGTTTGATCCGGCTGCCTCCTCCGACAATAGTGTCATCAGTGATTGGGTTACCTTGTGAATCGTGACGAGCGACTGATAGCGTGTAAGGTTTATTATTACGATCAATACCTCCTGCTTTCAATTTCGTCTTGATGTAGTGATTGCCTTCAGCGTCGATCTTAAAAGGCGTTTCTGCTTTCTTTAGTTCCTTACCCTGCTTCTTGCATTCTGCATCGTAAGCTGTGTCATAGATAGGCTTGAGCTGAGTTTTTAATGCCTCCCAATCTGATTTCTCCAAGACTAATTCACAACGGTAAAGACCGTGCTCTCCGTCGTATTGTCCCTTTGAAGGATTAGTAAGCCAGCAATAACGAGCTGTACCTATAGGTGTGGTTAGTGTATTCATGGTTGTTGTTATCTCCTTTTATGCGAAGAAGTATTGTGAGTCTAACACGTCCTTTGGATTTAACTTTCCATATGTCGGTAGCTCAGGTAACTCCTTCTCTGTTTGTGTTGAGATCTCGTCGCGAAACTTTGCGAGTTGATCAGTAGAAAATATATCGGCTGTAGTCTCTCTTGTTAACTGTGACAACTTATCACAATGCGTTGAGTGCGTCGCAAAAGAATCGTGTACCATCGCCAATGCCTCAATGCCTGCAGCTTTCGCCTTGGTCGCTGTTTGTTGAGCGACGCTTGCATCGAGACTGTGAACGAAGTTAGGACTGATTCCGTTTGCTTGTCGTGTTTTATCGACACCTAACTGTGGTTCCCGGCATTTAATCCAGGAAATCTTATCGCCCAGCAGTGTCTGTATTCGTACTGTTTTATTGTTAATGTAGTTCTGTTTTATTTTAAATCCTGATGGAGTCGTCCAGGTAATCGGCTTATCTTCCTTGCCTAAGATCCTGACAGTTTGTTGTAACCACTTCATGACTTCTGTCGGACGCTTCATGCAATCGTTCATCGCCTGCCATACTAACTTATTTAAATAGCCGATTGCTTCCGTCGCTTCATATCCGAAAGGATCAAGTGAGTGAGCCATGCATTTATCGCGATACCAATCGCTGATCAATTCACGACAGGAATATTGTGTCCCACCATAAGGCTTAACCATCACAGGTTGTTTGGTTGTCTTGCGATCAATACCAAACTTGAGCCACGCCGCCGCAACATGATTACCTTTCTCCATATGCATCTTCAACAACTCATTAACACGGTCACTTACATATGTGTAGAGATCGGCGGGCTGTTCAGTTGCGACGACGTTAGTGGCTCGTCCTCCTATTTCATCACGACCGAGCAAGCTGAGTATTTGAATACCGTTATTAGACGCGTCCATAGCACAAGGAAGTTTAGTTTCAAAGCCATAGCCTTGCTCCAAGTAACGCGACCATTCACGACAGAACGCTAAGAATTGCCACGGTTCTTCCGCAGCTTGCCACCAGTCATTCACTTGCGGGTCCTGGTGTACTTCTTCGATTTCTTTGCGTCTGCTATTCACCCACTCAACTCGCTCGTCGAATGTCAGTTTGTTGTGTCCAAAACAGTTTGCTCCGTGGATCGCTAACCATCGTGCATCAGCGTCGTTGTTTATTGTTTGCGAGGTAGCAAAACGTAACAAGCCTTTTGATAGGTCGGTCCCTTGCGGAGATAAAAAATAAGGAATCGGATACATGCGACCCCTGAAATCTAAATGATGTGGAAAGTATATCGTTTTATCTTCGAATCTTTCAGCCGTCCATAGCGTCTTCATAATCATCAAACGCTTGGATCTCATCGCAATGTTTAAACGATGAATGCTTCCACACTTACGACTAAACTCCTTGGCTCCGTCTTCATCGTCGTCATACTCGGGCTTCCATACGGGCAATTCATAGTCTTCACGACGGATCATCTCGCCGATCTCTTTATTGTTTTGCCACGCCCACTTAGCGATACCTAGAATGTCTTCGTTTACCTCCCATTTAGTCGCTTGTAAATGATTGACCCCATCGACTACAGGTTTCATCGCGTCAAAGTCCAGCGAGTTCATGTACTTATAGTCGTGACACTTAATAAAAGATAACGGCGGAACTCCCTCAATATCGTTATAGCCGCCAACCCAAATAGACGACCATTGCTCAGGGAGTTCCACCGTTGGTAACCACAGAGGTTTCAAAATTTCTTGGTCCTTATTATACTCAGCCATCCACTCGAATAATTCGTCGGTAGCTGTAACATGAAACACACTCTGCTTGCGTATACCTATAAGTTTAAATGCGATAAGATGCGTATTGGCTCGTATCAATTCCAATAACCATGTACCCATCATCGTCTTTTCACGACGAGTCCATTGTCTCCAAGCTTCGATATGGCCCTTCTTTGCTTCGCCTCTTTCATGTGCCAGGAATGCTTCGCGTTGTCTGCGATATGAAGCGTTCTTATTCTTTTCCACATCCTTTTGTGCGTAGTAAAAGACTTTTGGATATTCCTGCTTTAATCGTTCATAACGGATCTCATCTTCAATAGCAGTAGCGATACGAATAGATGCTGAAGTCAAAGGACGACGCTCACTGATACCATCAAGGACGCATTTAAACGCCAACAAGCACAGCTTTCTCGTATCCATGTCCCATACCAATGGCATCCAAACGGGTACAGCATGTGGATGTTTACGATGATAATCAAAACGCTTTTCTACAGCATCAATAAACAGCGGTAAATAATTACGCAACAATCGCTGACCATAAGGTGAATCAGATTCTTGACGGCGTTCCTTGGCTGTTTGTACTCGACGACGGTAACGGGCAATACCGTGAGATACCATCTCCTTATTCAATTCGCTTTGATTCATTCGTTAGCTTGATAAAATCTGTTAATATGAGGTTTGTCAATGTCTTTCCAAAACATCTCTCGCATCTGCTAAATTCTTAGGAGCAATCTTGGCGTACCTCATCGTCGTTTGTATCGAGCTATGGCCAAGCCACTCCTGTACTACACGAATGTCTACCCCTCGTTGTACCAACCTGGACGCACAAGTATGACGCAAGCAATGCGGTATAAACTCTTTATCGTCGTCCATACCAAGCTCAGTCTTCATCTGTTTCCAAGCACGATTTAAAGTGTGTTGCTTAAAGGTAAACAATAAAGCGTCGTTCGATGTTTTATAACGACATAATATCTCGTACACACGATTAGTAACCGGGATGGATCTCGATTTACCATTCTTTGTCTCCCACAAATGGATCATGCGCTGGAAGTTTACCCCACTTATATCGACATCCCTGCCCCGCAACTTAAACAGCTCGCCCGTCCTCATTCCGGTATCAATAAGTATCTTGCAGAAGTCAGCTATGAAAGGCTTACCCATCGCATGAAACTTACCTAGCATACGACACTCTTCCTCCTCGCTCAACCAACGCATACGACCCTGCGGTTCCTTCTTCCGTTCAATCACGGGCATACGCTCGATATAACCGCGTCTGTAAGCGAAGCGTAACATCTTGGATAACGCCGCCAATCGCTTGTTAATCGTGCCTGCCGCCTTGTTATCGTCTTCTAAACCCAGCACCAGGTCGTCGATCCTTCGTTCGTTTACTTCGCGGATCTCAACGTCGTTCCCAAGACGCTTACATACATCCTCCGCATTGTTTAGTAATCCCATTCCATCCTTACACCCGCGCCAGTGTCTCTTGTATACTTCGTCAGCTAATTTCAGTACTTTCATTATTCGTTTTTGCTTTTCTTTTTTTGTGGTTATGGAAATAAAGCTGCGTCTTTAAACGCTTTCTTGGTTTGTTTGTGCGGATGACTATTATCTCTCCGTTCTCATCACGCAAGTTATTTCCGTTCTCATCTTTTGGAAACTCTTTTACTTGGGTATTATTCCAAAAGTTATCAAAGCCTTTGACGACATCTTCATACGCAGGAAAGTCGCTGGCAAAGTATAACCAATCACCTTGTCCATACTCCGATCCATACGACATCAAGTCGCCGCTAGAAAAAGACAAATCTTCTTCTTCGTTCATATCAGGACTTTCTTATCGACAGCCTTTACGCCAGCTTCAGACACATGTTCATCCGATTCAGGAGCGAAGTTCTTACGATCAATCTCCCATACTTCTCCGCCCATCTCCCGTACCATCTTGGCTTCGTTCTCAAAGCGTAAGTCATCGATGATCACAGGAGTGTACTCACTGAAGAAGCTCTTCGTTAACATGCGACGCACTGAGTTAACCCATATGTCCTGGTCGATTGTCTCGCGTCCCCATTCCGTCCCCAATGTCTGCATCAGGAACCGTCCTGTCACCCCAAGGTGCGGTACTATCGCGTTCTTCTTCGTTCCAAAGATATACTCATCCCCTGCTATCGCAGTCAGCATCTGTTTAATCGGCGTTGCAAAAGAGATTACTATGCCATTCTCTCCCGCTACAAACTTCGCATAGGTCGATTTACCTACGCCTTTCGGGCCTGTTAAAGCTATTAGTTTACTCATCGTTTTCGTTTTCTTCGTTATTGTTGTTGTCGTCTTCGTCGTTGTCGAAGCACCCGTCGTGTTCGCGGAGGTAACGGCGTTGATCAAATACCTGACATCCCTCGCACCAAAACAACCCGTTGTCAAATGGATTAGGAGTCGTCATCTTCGTCGTTACAAAACGGGCAGGGGCTTCCGTCTTCAGGGCAGGAGTAGCCAAGGTCCGATGGACAGGTGTCCCATATTGCGGTTTTAGTCGTCGTACAAGACGCGACTGCGAATAGCGTTAATAATAATAGTAGTTTTTTCATGGTTGTGTGTTGTGTAAACGATTCGATAATACTTGCCAAGCTAATTCTGCTGTTTGTGGTACAACTCCGTTGCCCAGGAGCCTAAGTCGGTTGTTCCTATGGGTAGACCCATGAGGCTTTCCACCCAATCGGGTGACAACTGTTCTCGGTGACTCCCATCCATATTGCTGCTCTCCTGGTCGAGAAGGCCAGCGTGTCTCTTCGCTTCTTCCGCTAGTACCTTGCCACCCGTCCCTGGCTTGCGACTCCCGGGATTCCCCGCTCGAGGCGACGGCCACATCTTGAGATCCCTCCCTAGACATTTCTGATTGCTTTCTAAGCTCGTCCTGGCTCCCTCGACATAATCGCTCGCTTGTGGCGTGGCCCAAGATAAAGACGCGTTTCCTTCGGTGAGGAGCGCCAACTTCTTCCGCGCTGAATATTCCTGCCTCCACCTTGAAACCATCTTCTTCCAAATCGCTGATGACTGTGGAGAGTCCAAGCGTGGCGTGTCCTTCGACATTCTCTGCGAAAATCCATCGAACTCCAATTGTCCTGGCGTGTTCTCGGATGTAGGGCCACAAGTGTCTAGGATCTTTTTCTCCCTTTCGCTTTCCTGCGGAACTAAACGGTTGGCATGGATACCCACAAGTGATTCCGTCCACCTTTCCTCGAAAGCTTTCTGCTGGGAATGTGACAACATCTGACCATATAGGCGCGCTATCCATACTTCCTTCTTCAATCGCCTTGACCAATACTGCTTGGACATAAGCTTCCCGTTCACAGTAACAGACTGTCCTAACATCGACACCAGCTCGTCGGATTCCGTTTTCAAGACCGCCGTAGCCGGAGCAAAAGCTGATAACGTTTTCGGTACGACCCACATCACTGGTCCTCATCGTTGTCATCAATGACATACTCCAAGATGCGTAGCAAGCCTTTAATCGCGTCCATCACAGCGTATAAGTCGGACTCTTCCGGTCCTTCCCAAGTCACGGTTCTTCCGTAGTGTTCAATCGTTATCTTCATCGTTGTTCTCCTTTTCATTTTCTCTCATTATACATTCAGCACAGATGTTCCCCTCGCGGTCACGACCTTGAAGTTCCAATCCACACCATATACATAGATCGTTATCGCTCATCAGTCCGAATAAAGCATCGCAAAGACAAATACCATGATGAGTATAATCGAAGCAAAAGTCACCATGCTCATACCGCTAACTCCCCCCTCGCTATTAGCTCGTCCTTTAACGACTCCAAGCGTTCTCTGGCGGCGTTATTGTCGATGATGCGACGACGCATACGGTTATAGCTGGCGATTAAAACGCGTATCTCAGCGGTTTCTAATTGTGTTACAGGTGTCATACATATCTCCTCTTGTTGTTAATGGTTAAAATGTCCACATATGAGAAATATAATCCCCGATGCAAGCTATTTTTTCACGAACACGTAAAACATTTCACGAACACGTACACGTAAAACTAAAGCGTACGCGATTACGCGCGAGGCGGCCATAATCGGTGTATTTAGTGTATTTAGCCACAAAACAAAACCGGTGGAAACGGTGCTTTTAATCGGTCGATAGAATCGGTGAAAACGGTGTTTTTAATCGGTCGATGGAATCGGTGAAAACGGTGCTTTTAAACCAGGACCGCAGCTGGTGCACTTGGTCGATTTAAACTCGTTTGCCCCTGGTGCCTTGCAAGGGCTCATTAAAAGAAATTATTTAAAAAAAGACTTGCAACGGTTGCGGCTTTTCTATTTTAAGAGATCCAGCGGCCGCAATTAAGCCCCGTTAAACCCAAAAATAAAATGAATGATACGTTACTTGTAAAAATAGAAACAAAATATGGGAACCGCCTGGTTTATCCTAATTGCCCACTATCGGCGGCGTTTGCCCGGCTGATTAATAAAAAGACTTTGCCGCCGCATGCGGTCGAGGAAATCAAAACGCTTGGTTTCAAGTTTAAAGTACAAAGCGAGGAATTATGATATGAAAGAAAATAGATTTAAAATTATCAACATGATTGCCGGCGCTTTTCCTAAGCTTACGGCGGAAAGATTGCCTAAAGATATAACTGGTGAAGATCTCGCCGCCGTTTGGCCTGAACTATTTAACAAGGAAGGCTGGCTAGTTAGCAAATCGACCGTGGCCCGCCGTTATTCTCAAAACAAGCAAAAGACATTTGAAGTCGAGGAAAAGGCCACGATTGCAACGGCGCTTTATTGGTCGACTATAGCCAACGCAAACCCCTATAAAATATCGATTGAAACAATGCTATTCTGGGAGCCGCGGCAAAAAGAGATCTTTCAGGCCATTGACAAAATATTCACGCCGCTTGCAAATTTATTGGCAGCGCTCGAAAAGGACCGGGCTGACCTTTCAACTTTGGGAGTCTATTAATATGAAAATATTATTTGCAGATAAAGAAAAACACCAGGCTATTATTTTGAGGTTAAACGAGGACCAAACGGAACGCCTGGCAAATTATCAATTAATGGATGGAACCCTTTCCTTGTTTCAAATGCTGGAAAAGGAACCAGAAATATTATGGAACGTTGAAAACGCCTTTAATGTATATTTTGAGGGCCTACCGTCTACCTTATCCCATGGAAACAATATAAAAAGAAAACGAAAGTTGCGGTCGATTTATGACTTCGACGCGACCGCGTTTGAAAACGTTAAACGATACATCTAACATGAAAAATAAAACGATAAGCAAAAGATTTGATTTACTCGCAATTGGCGGCGACCCTAAGACAAGAAAAGGCCAAAATATGGGCTGGCTTACTGCAATTCTTTATTTGGTCCCGGCTGGCCAGCTAGGCACTAAAAACCTATGCCCCTGGGCCGGCGCTTGCAAACAAGCTTGTTTATTCAACCAGGGACGCGGCAAAATGTCCAATGTCCAAAAAGGCCGACTAAGAAAGACAAAGTTATTCGAGCAGGACCCGCAACAATTCGTCGATATTCTGGCAAGCGAAATTAAAAAGGCCGTTTTTTGGTCCGCAAGTCAAGGTTTCCGGCTTTCGGTGCGATTAAACGGGACCAGCGACGTTGCCTGGGAAAAGTACGGTATCCAGGAACGCTTTCCGCACGTTCCCTTTTATGATTATAGCAAGGGCTCCCATAGAATAGAAAAATATCTCGCTGGCAAGCTGCCTGAAAACTATTCGCTGACCTTCAGCCGTGACGAGCAAAACGGTGCAAAGGCGGCCAGCCTGGCAAAACGTGGTGCAAACGTTGCCGCCGTATTTCGCGAAAAGCTGCCGGAAGAATGGCAAGGGCTCCCGGTATTAGATGGAGACATTAATGATTTGCGCTTCCTGGACCCAGCCGGCCATATAGTCGGCCTGAAAGCAAAAGGGACCGCTAAAAAAGACAAATCCGGTTTTATCCTTAATTAATTAATAAATACAACATGAAAAATAAAAGATTTGATGACAACGGTTTCCAGGTGATGTCTACCCATGACAAAATTGTAGCCGCCGTAATTGGTATCATCGGGACCGCACTTTGGTTTACTATCATAGTTTTAATGCTCGATGCTATGGATTAAAAGCGCGAAATAATCGCAACCCCTGGCCGCCGTTTGCAACCGTGAACGGCGGCTTTTTTGTGTCTACATTTAAAACGGCGGTCCTGGTTGCGATTATAACGGCGGTCCCTATCGCGATTAAAACGGCGGTCCAGGTTGCGATTATAACGGCGGTCCTTATCGCGATTAAAACGGCGGTCCCTATCGCGATTAAAACGGCGGTCCTGGTTGCGGCTTTTATTATGGGATGCATTGCGATCAAAACGCGGTCCTGGCTGCCTTGACGGCTGCTTGATCAATACGATTGAATGCGGCGTTTATGGCTGCAAAAAACACCAGATAACACAAATACACGGGATCTCGTTTCAATCGCGTCCCAAACGGGCTGCAATCGCATCTATTATGCGTTGCCAAGCGTTGATAATCAGGCATTTACGCAATTGATGCGGCATGCCCCCCACCCCTATCGCTATTTTTGACGGGCCGATGGGGGGATGAACGGGTACGCACCGTATATAAGGGGCTTCAGATTTTTTTACCTAAACTTTTTAAACGCGTTTTTAATCAGGCATAATCGTCGTTTTAAAACGAACAGCCTTAAACGCGTGGTAAATACGGTAATTACGCCCTTTATAACAGGCTAAACACGATGTCTATAAGAGCGAACATGGTGTCGATGATAACGTCGCGTTCAACGAAGAAGAGAGCCATAGCTATGATCCACCTGATCTCCGTTTGAAACTCGCTCACAACTCATTCTTAAGTTCTTTAAAGCGTAGTTCGTCTACGATCTTCTTAAGGTTATCTATTTCTCTTTCGTAGAAGTCGAGTCTCATGTTTTGTTGAGCGTCGTCTGGGAGCGCGCCTAGTTCGCCTCTAGGCCATTTAATACGAAATTCACTGTTCATATGTATATCGTCTTTAAGGCGGATTATTTCGACTTCCAGCGTGGATATACGATTAACGATGACAGAGTATGACCAGACGGCTACACAGATTCCAACGACGAGTTTAGCGGCGAAAGCAGCGTTCGCTTTGATCTGGGTATTATCGTCTAGTTTCATATGTATGTGGTTATTCTTTGTCTAAATAATGTTTAAGTCCGGCTAACATCGCGATATTAACGAAGTCCTGGTCGGTCGCTTCTTCTTTTCCCATCTTGACCATCATGGCGAAGGTATCGTCGTCCATCTCGAGTTCCCAATCGTAACAGGTTACTTTCGTTTCTTTGACGAGTTTAATGATGGGAAGATCTTCTTCAGTCTCTTTCGTTGTCATCGAGGAAGTCAGCGTCGAAATAGATCGAGTCATCGGTCATGTAATCGAGTTTAAGCATTTCGATAACGCCGACTATAGTCGCGTGATTAAGGTCATATTCTTGTCTGTAACGATGTACTACGTTTTGTAGATCGAATAAGAAGGAGTCTGTTTGTTCGTCGATATCCATATTACGACTATATTAAAGTTAAAGTTTAAATTTTACTAGCTTGTTTTTAACGCGATTTTATTTCCGTTATAAACAACGACTTACAACTCTAGTGTTGACATGCCGCCTGTAATGGTTGTAAATCGTTATAATCCGTTATATACGCGTGTACAAACTCTCTCGTTATAAACGACACGATTAAGAAAGAAGAATTTCAAGGAGTCATTTAGAACCATGTCGTTTGTAGCTTCGCTTTATTCGAAATATTAAACGCGCTGTTCATGAACTTTTCTAACTCCTCTTGAATAAGATCTTCTTTTCTATCTTTTATCTTAAGATCCGCATTAATCGCCATTTGTTCCGTCCAGTAATTAACGGCGATAGAAAGAGCGTCTAAGCGGTCGTCTTGTAACAGACTGCCTTTTTCGCGAGTAATACGCGATAACTGATAGAATAAAGCGTAACGGTTCTGACTTTCTATAGGGTAAGAAACAATACTCTTGAAATCGTTCTTAACGACGATAGGATCGACGATTAACCTATGCGCGTTAAGAACTGGTTCAAGGGTGTCTATAATACGTTTTTCCTTTTGAATGTGATGTCTAACTTCATTTATTGTAACGGGATAAATCGCGTTTATAACGGGCTTTAAAAGCTCTGTAAACATTCCGTCTCCCATATTAGACTCGATAATTACTTCGTTTACTTTAAAGCGTTTCGCTATAAGGGATAGTTCTTTTAGAACATTGTCTCCATAACCTCCTTTTATTCCGTTACAATCGTGGACGAATAAAAACCCGTTTAACATTTTAACGACGCTATAAGCTGTTTCGTCTTTTCCTCGACCACTAGGATCGATAGACATGACGGAACCTGTGTAATCGACCATGTCTCCTAAGGTTTCTAACGGACGATAATAACGGTCTCCATTAAAGCCCATGTTAGGAATGTTGTCGATCACTTGATCAGGGCCGCTGGCCCATACGTATTTCTCATGTGCTACATCATTGTCTAAATCTTGTACGATTAAATCGTTAATCTTTAACGGGTATCTATCAGCGTCGCTTAAGCGGGGGTTTAAAAGGAACTGTAAAGCGTACCCTGATCGTCCGTAGGAAAGCTTTCTTTCTTCCAGGTCTATATCGTTAAACCTTAAAGGTTCTGTCGATCTACCAATGTTGTCGTCCGTTGTAGCGTCGTTTATAAAGGGGGCTATGGCTCCTTCATAGATAGTGTCGTTCTTTTTATGCCCGACGTATTCTGACGGCCACACACGCGTCTCATAGCCTCTCTCCCGCAGTTTAGTGTAGATAGAGTCCTCGCATTGAGGCGTACCTAGAAACAGAATCCTGGAGGTCTTAAGAGGCTTTATAATCGCATCAAACTCTTTTACCTGGTCTGATAGCTTATCACGCATTCCTTGGGTCGCTGAGTTGTTCGCTACCTCCACGTCATCAGCGACGATTATATCCGCCCGTGACCCGGTTAACTGCGAAGTAATACCTAACGATTTAACCGACGGTGCATGGGACGCTGGAGCAGGACCAACATCAAAGCTGATCTTACTAAAGCGTTGTCCATCACGCGGCTTTAAAGACGCTAATACCGGGATCTCATGGATCAACCTAAGCGTAAAGGTAGAGAAGTCATCAGACCGCGTTTTAGACGCAGACACCACCAGGATGTTCTTAGAGGGGTCTAGAAGGAGCTGATGGACGACATAGGCGGAACATATCCACGATTTACCAACGCCACGAAAAGCCATCACTATGGCGCGTTTAGGGCCGTTCTGAAGGTACTGTGATATGTCGTATTGTAACGGCGTTGGATCAGGCAGTCCTAAATGTTTCCAACAGACAAATAGGAAGTTACGGAAGTCTTGAAGCTCCGCTGGAACTTCGTGTTGAACGCTCATTACTGCGACTGTCTAATCGCTTCTTTGTCTTCGGGAGAGTCGTCAAAGGGTAATACATCTGCAAGCTTACCCAATGGTGATGTCTTCTCAGTGACGCTAATGATGTTGTTGTCCTTGAGGAATTGCCTAGCTCCGTTTAAGACCGCCGCATTAGGGTCGTCAAGATCCATAGTCGATATGATCTCACGATAGGTATCGGCGAGTAAAACCTGTAGATTTTCTAATTGTTCTCGTTTTTTCATACCCCTGTATAATATTGCCAATTAGTGCCGTCGTAAACATATAAACGAACGACATCAGAGGCCATTAAGATCGTGCCTACAGCGTCGCCTGTTCTCGCTTCTATGTTCGCTTGAGTGTCGTATCCCGCCTGGAAGGTAGCATCAAACAGATCCAACGGAAAACTTGTACCGAATTGAGGAGCGACAAACTCACTCGGTGCCTCAACGTTTGAAGGAGGCGGTAACGCGACGGCTACTAATGACATTAAAGGGAAGCAACAGTACCGGTAGCATATACGCTGTAAGTACCATCCACTCGATTTGATACCGAAGCCCTGATCTTTTCATAATGACCGTCAGCATCGCGTATCATAATATTACCTGAAGATGTTATAGCCTTGCTATCAATCGTCCGCCAGCCATTGCCTATGTATGCTTCAACCGCGACAGTCGCTCCGCTAGACACGGAATCTGATTCAATAACAAAAGTCCAACCTTTTGAACGCTCGACTGCGAATGCGCTACCCGCTCCCGATGAAGTAACGGATGAAAGCAACGTCTTTTTTTCTAGTCCGAGAAGTCTCATAATATTTAATATAGTAAAAGTGTAGTAGGTTAAGTGTACTTCTTAAAACATATACTGTCAAGATGCATGACTTATCTACTAATTGTGTCGTTTTTAGTCTCTCGGCATCTCAGAGTGGTCACCACGTCCGTTCATATTGTTCAGGATTCGTGTTACCCACATCTGTAAAAGAGCGGAGGAGCTGAGACCGAGCGTATTAGC
>VMHT01127111.1_pt1 | contig 13674 bp, 10 predicted proteins | sample 4693611 | NCBI WGS metagenome assembly VMHT01 (sample SAMN12280063, study PRJNA550983) | marine metagenome | isolation source: seawater sampled from same location over 5 years 0.02-0.2 micron viral filtrate | place: USA: collected off the coast of southern California halfway between the port... ... | reverse complement strand
CAAGAGCGGCAACAGTTAGAAACAATATCGGAGTTCTTAGGGATACTGCTACGAATCTAAATAACCAAGCAAAAGCGGATCTTGTGACTAAGAAAGAAGAAAATTATGGGATAGATACTAAAGATGTCTTTGCTTCATACGGAGATCTCCAAAGACTTAAAGGATCTCTGGGAAGAGCAAGTCAAGCATATCAAACAGGAGGAGTGAGAGACGCTGGAGAGGCGGTCTTAAGAGCAGCAGGGACACAGGCGGAATATGATGCTGCTACTTCTGCTGCTACGAGGGGAGCATCAAAAATGGGAACAGTGGGTAAATTTCTTGATCCGAGGTTTCAATACTCAGAGGCAAGCAAGGCAGTCGCATCGTTAGGAGAAAGAGCGGCAGATATAGGTGAAGAAGGTGATGCTGCTAAACAAGCGGCATTGGGTCTCCCTAGATTATTTCAAAAGACTGCTGAATTAGTCGGTGAAGCACCGAAGTCTGCTGCTGCTATAGGTGATGTTGTTGGACATGGTGTTGGACTTGCGACTGCTGGATATGGGATAGTTAAAGATATATCTGGAGGATGGTCTACGATGGATGCGAAACAGAAAAAGGGTAATGTATTGGGTATTGCTGGAGGTATCGCAGATGCGGCATCAGCGGCAGTTCCACTACTGATACCTTTTGCTCTTGGTTTAAATATCGCGAGTGCTGTTGAAGATTGGGAAGGTGATGACGATGCTCCTAAAATAGCAAAAGCGGCAAATGACGCTACGAGAGATCAAGGTATCGCTCAGCAGCAGGCACAACTAAAAGCAGCAGCACCGGTGGCAGTTCAGACAACAGGTCAAGTTGCGACAGGCACTCAAGCATTACAAAGTAAAGCATCAATGTCAGGTGGAGGAAGTGGTGCTTTTTAAAGTAAATTTTATTTTTATTTTTTTTTTATTAATTCATATTAAAAATGAGTTTCTGGCAATCCGATGACAAAATCCCTATCGTCCAAACGAAGGTAAAAATCCCTGCTGAAAATGGTCTAAACTTCCGTGACGGAGGTCTAATCCATATAACTGTTCCCGCCCAAGGCGTTGAATTTTTCCAACCTAAAGAATCTTACCTTGAGTTAACGGTGGATCTCACTGAGACCCAACCGACCAATGGTAAAACGAGACTTCAGTTAGATGCTGAGCTCGGAGGTCAGGTATTAATACGCGATATTCGCATCTTTTCTGGCGGTGCTGGAGGAGTTCTCCTTGAGGAAATTCAGAATTACAACACTCTAACTGCTGTCAAGTATGATTATGAAAGTGATGATACGATTAGAAAGAAGAGATCTTTGACTGAAGGTGCTACATGCTATTCACATGCTTGCCGTAACACTCGCGGTGTTATTAAGTCTGATTTAAACAATGTTGGACACAATCCTTATTTCCAACCCTACACATGGGGTCTCCGTGAACTACAGGAAGACAATGTCTTTGATGATGCTTACAATGAAGGTGTCCAAGGGACATCCAAATCCAATGTTGGTCAGCAGAAGGTTAAATGCCTCTTACCTCTCAACACTGGTATTTTCAGCAATGATAAAGTCTTCCCTGCTGTATTGACTGAAGGTCTTCGTATTGAAATCCTATTAGAGGATGCCCCTCGCTGTATCCGTCAGTTAGATCAAGTATCTCGCGTCAGAGGTTTCCGCTCTGTCCCAATCTTCCACTCTATCAGTGGACATGATATTGGTGATTTATCTGCTGCTGAACAGATTTGGGCGAACACTAAGACAACGGACACACTCTACTTCAAGCGTGATAACAATATGACTGATCTTTCTAACTTTCCTCTAGTTGTCGGAGAAACATTTGAGGTGTGCGATACTCGCATTGATGTCCTTGCTGAGAAATCACAGCAAGTTATTAAGGTTGAAGACAATGCTGGTAGTAATAAGGACTTCTGTAAAATCGCTAAGATTGATTGGGCGGTCGGTAATGTCGCGAAACCAAACACGGTTGCTGGTGGATATTACGGTTTAGTTAAAGTAACATTAGACAAAACGATGAAGAATGTCTCTGGTGTTGATGTCACTGGGACACTTGGTAAATTCGGTGCTGTATCTACCTCTGTTGCTGCTGGTCTTACGAATGCGAGCAATGGTTCTGCTATGGCGGTCGGTAACTGGCAAGATAGTGCTTGTTCCTACAAGGTTGAGGATGTCAATCTTGTCCTTCAGAAATTAGAGATGCCTTCTGGATATACGAGAAAGATGATGAGTATGATGAAATCTGGTGGAACTATCAACTATGACTTCTTATCTGCTACGAACTATAAGTATTCTCAGGTCTCATCGGATCTTGTTGCGAACATTAGACTCCCTCTATCACAGACTCGTGCGAGAGGTATCCTTTCTGTCCCTACGGATGCGAATGTATATCCCGCATTTGTTCAGATCTCTGGATATGGTGGTCAGGCACTTGGTATGTTAAATGCTAACGGATCTGGTAACACGATGGATCCACCTATCCCTTATGCTCAGGGTGTAACTTATGTTGATAATCCTCCAAATAAAGAAGATGACCATGGTTCTGGCACGGATGGTCCTTACGGTTGCTTAGATCAGGCACTTGTTTCTGTAAGATCTGGTCTTGTCGGTATCTGGGACAATGCGACTGATTATCAGTGGTTCTACAACGGTCAACTGAATCCGAGCAGACCCGTTCAAGTGAATAAGATTTCCAACAAGACCTCAGTTGGTCAGCAACCTCTTATTGAACTAGAGAAGGCACTTTCGGTCTGTGGCATCAAACCGCTATCATTCAGAAAGTATCAGTCCAACGCTGTCATCGGCAGAGCTCTCAGTCTTCAGGACGGGACTTACAACACTGTCGGTAAAGATTTCAATTTACAGATCAATTATCAGGAATCTGCTGCTGAAGGACTCACTCCGGTTAAGAATAAATTGTGGATGAATTTCGTTCACCACATCCGTCGTTTAGTTATTAAAGGAAATCAAATTTCCGTTGAAGTTTAAAATGTTTTATTACAATAAAATGCCTTTTACTATTCGTGGAAATAAGAAAGATGGATATCGTCTGTTCAATACAGATAAAAAAGAGTTCGCAAAGAGGACTTTTAAGACAAGGGAAGCAGCAGAGAATATGAAAAGATCATACATGAAATATGATTCTGTGAAACAAAGGAAGAAAGTTCCAAAAGGGTCTCACAGGATGCCCGATGGTTCAATCATGAGAGATGATCATCCAAGTATGAAGAAGAAGAAGAAAAAGAAATATTAAATTAAAGTCGTAAATTTATTTTCTAAAATTTTTTTTTATTTATGTATCATAAACAAATGTCACAAAGTCCGTCAATCCACCTTGAAATCGTTCCTTCCAATGTTGCGAGCTCAGGAACCATTTCCTACCGCAATGGTAATCCTATTATCCAGTTCATTATTGGTGAGCAACAGCGTGCCCTTTTAGGTCGCACTGTTAGACTTGTCGGTAAATACCGTGTCCGCAATGATACGGGTAATGGTGCTGGATCGTATGTCGCCAAAACTGATCAGACATTCCAGAACAATCGTCTTGGAATTTACTCAATCATAGATCAACTTGTCATCAAAAGTCAGATCACTCATCAGACGATAGAACACATCAGATTTTATTCTCGCTTCTGTAGTTCCTTCATCCCTGTCCTCAACTCCTTAGAAGATGGAATCGGGCATTTAAGTGAGACTGCTCTAATTATGCCTAATTACAAATGTTTCAAAGACTCTGTCCTTGCGATTCCCTCGCAGAGAGGTTCTGGTAACTCTTTCTGTTGCCACCTTCCATGTGGTCTTTTCAATGGTGTTCAGGAAGTCCCTCTTGCTGCTACGAAAGGTCTCCTTGTTGAAGTTCATCTCGCACCTGATAACAATGTCCTCTACACTCAGGATGGTTCCGTTGGTCTTGCGAATGCTTACTATGAATTAGAAGATGTCCGTCTTGTTGCTGAAGCGACTGCTGTTGATACTGATACATCTGGGACATTTGAATACAACTCTGTCTCATCTTACTACACCTCAATCAACTCTACGAATGCTATTATCAATTTCAACCTTGGTCTTTCAAGAGTCCTTGGTGTATTTATGAATTTCTTACCGAGCACGAACATTAATAACTTAAGACAGGATGGTATGTCTACTGCTACTCTTCTGGGAGGCACGAACCGTTATTTAGATGCTGCTTCTTCCAGTGCTTCTCCCGCTCCGGTAAAACAGGCGATCTTCTTAAAGGGAGGTGTTCGCTTCCCATTAGAATATAATCTAGACACTGAGCAGCAGCGAGCTCCTAATGATGTTGTTACTGCTTATTCGCAGAATGACTCTGTTGATCCTGCTCTTCAGAGAAACTTTATGGATGCTGTCAGAGGATTCAGTAAGATCGGTAGAACTATGGCATCTCCCAACAACACTTTCCTCAATGTTCCTATTGGAGGATTATCGCAGACGGGTGTCACGGGTGGTTTTGATAAGACTGTTGCTGAAGGTGGTGCTGTATTTGGTGTAGGATGCTCATACGACAGCATATCTGACCAAGGACAAGATTTTTCAACTCAAAATTGGGGAGTCCAATTAGAAACTGGAATCACTCAGGACTTACCTCACTCGGTATATGTCTTTGTTCACGCGAAGAACACCCTTGTATTTAATCAGGGTGGAGTTCAAGTAATTTCGTAAATATCTATAATTACATATAATAAATTATGCCGAGGACAAGTCAAGAACATCTTTCTAAGAACAAAGATATCTGGGGAAAGGCAGGGAGACCACCTAAAGGTTGGACTCCTCCAAAAGATCCGATATTAAAGAAAAAAAAAAGGAAAGTTTGTGATAACATTTGATTAGACCTCCGACTAATTTTTTTAAATTTATTTTCTTTTTAAAAAATGTTTTATAAGTAATAAAACATGTCTCAATCTTACAACGCCAGTGAAAACAATCGCAATGTTCCTCCTACAAATGCCTCCGTTGGATCTTCTCAGATCCCCGACCTTTTAAAGATCGGTGCTATCCCTACCGATACCTCTATGGATGTCGTAACTGATATCCTTGATCCAGTTGTTCAGAATGATAATTTTATTCGCTTCGCTTTCCAGAATAAAGGTATCCTTCATTCAATGAGTAAGATCAAATTCGGTTTTAACAATGCCACTTATAATGCCTGTCTTCCTGTTAATGTAGGGATATATGCTCTTATTCAGAGAGTTCGCTTAACCATCGGAGCGAAGACCGTTTGTGAAATTGATGACTTCAATCAGTTCATGGCGTATAAAGGTCTTTTTGTTTCGCAGGAAGCGATGAAAGAAAGAGAACAATATCTTACTTCCCGTATCATGGCATATGGATTTGAATACAAGGACAACACTGTTGCTGCTGATGCTCAGTTCCAGTTTGGTTGGGCGGGATCTAATCCTAACAACGCGACGGTTACTGCTGGTGAAATGGCACCTGCGAACACTCTTGCTGAACATGTCTCTATTGATAATGGTTGGTGTCCTCTCGTTGTTACACAACAGTTCTCCTCGGATACAGGACCAGCAGGCGGAGCGGCAGTTGAGCAGTTCATGAACAAGAATGCTACTCAGGGTGCTGGTGCTGGCAATGGTCATCCTATCTATAAATCTGGATACTGGACGAATCTAAAGAAATCTGTTGCGAGAGCAGTCCCAGATTTTCAGGTCTCAATTGCGGACCTCTGTCCTTTCCTAAGAACTCAGCAACTTCCTCTATACATGATGGATGAACTTGTTCAGTTAGAAATATTTACTGCTCCCCCTCTTGAGCGTGTCTACAGTCCTGAAAACACGGCGGGAAGTGTTACATTAGATACTTCGGAGACGCAGCTCATTGCTGATTACATTTACTACCCTCAGGAAATGATGGTCGCTTATGCGAACGCGAATCGTAATCTATCCTTTACTTTCGTTGATTATCGTCTTTCTAAATATTCGGTAGCAGCAAGAGCGGGTAAAGTCCCAACGACTCAGCAGATCAGAAATGTTGGTGGAGCGGGTAGAATTGTCACAAGAGTCATTGCTGCTGTCACAGGTGTGAATGGCACGAGTAACACTCATATGATTAGCAGATATGAAGGGACTGCTCCTGAACGCGATTATTCTGGTGGTAATGTCATCGGCAGTGTCAATGGTGAAGCGACTCTCAATCTCAAATATAATGATACCTTCTTGTTCCCGGTAGATGTGAAGAACAATGCGAGACACTTTCACAACACTGCTTCTTCTGAAGGTCTAACTCCATTTACGACGCGTGAAGTATTCAGTGGTGAAGGTGAATCATTGGCACACTCCTCTTGGCAAGTAGCGAATACGACAGAATCATTTACGGGTCCTCCCGGAAGTTCTAACTTTGACACCTCTTTAGGTGGTTCGGCGTTCTACTGTGGTTTCAGACTCAATGACAACACTCGTATTAATAGCAGAGGTATTGAACTATATCAGACATGGAATAATTCTGCGACCTTCTCGGATGGTGCTCTTCAGAGAGTCTGGTTGGAAACGATTAAACAGTTAACACTGAACAATGGGAGAGTTGATATACAGTATGCTTAATTGAAGTTTTTTTTATCATTTTATTTTATGTTCATTTATTAAATACTAATAGATGGAAGGATATACAGATACTATCTTAATAGACTGTAATCGTGCGAACTCTGAAGAGGGTAAATCTAATAACCGTGAGCAATTTAGTCAATTTACGAATAAAATTGGTGATGGTGTGAAAGTCAATCCTGGTGATACTATATCAGTTCATTCTGGATTTGTATCTGAAGTAGGATGTGGACAGGGAGTCATTGAATTCACTGGAAAGAATTTGGAAACGGAGTATGAAGTTGAGCAGACTGTAAGAACTGAATTTCAAAAACCGAATAATCATTCATTCTCCTCATGGGCACAACGAGGAGGACCTCTTCATCCTTTACCTCCTCTTGGTCAAGTAGGTCCTTGGGATGCTGGATATGTTGGATTCTCTCAACAGAAGAATAAGTATCAACTCCATGATAATCAATTACATTTATCTATTAACTATTACAAGACAACTAACGGAAATGGATATTGTCACTTACCTCGGAGATATGACGCTCAGAAGGAGGCATTTGATCCTAACTCTCCCCATCCAAGTGGATTTGCCGATGATAAAAAGAGTTGGGTAAAAATCCTTCAACCGACCGACACTCACGGTCCTTCGGATAGTTATAATATGGGAAGATGTATGTCGCTTTGTTATAGGGAACAGACGCGAAACTATAACGATGTGATGTATTATAAAGAAGGGTTCACCCCTCCTCTTGCTGCTGGTGTTAACCCTGCTGGGAAGCGAGATGTAATGCCTGTTCCTACTGAAGAAAGATTATGGAAATATAAGAATGATAACAGTAGATATACTCTGTTTGTTTTAGGTGATAATTATTTCGGAGCTCGGACAGGACTCGGGTTGTTCTTACCACGGATAGACCTTACAAAAGATATCGCAAATGGAGATGGACCCGGTTTTTCAATCAACCAGACAGGACCAAATAGGGATAGTCTGTCCGTTAACACGGATACTGCTCAACCACGAGATCCATGTCTTCAAGAATGGATCAGATATAAAGAAGATAAAGTATTAAATGCGGAGAAAGGATTTACAGCACCTTCTTCTATAGCAGACAACTTAACAACACAACTGAATGAACGGACACCTACGAAGAAGATTTTTGGACATGCTGGAGGAGCAGTGCCAACTTCCGGGAACGGTAATGCCTCGTCTACTGTCGGTATGGAACAGACACAGGTCTCAATTGAATCTGATTCAGAGACCTATAAAGGATTTGGATGTGCTACTGCTTTTACTTTTACTCCTGATATATGGCAAACTTATTGGCAGAATGTAGTTCCTGCTGGTTTCCCTGGAAATCCTGTGGCATCTTTAAATTTTCAAGTCCTTGAATACATTAATAATTATCAGACTATCGGAATCAAACGACCTGATTTCTGGGAAACTGGTCACGAGGTTTTAAAGTCATGTAGTCAGATATCTGATAATAATGGTAATGACTGGATCGGCGTGGGAGCAGAACCTTTGAAGTCTTGGCGTAATGTCCAGTATCCTCGTATGATTAATCGGATCCCTTTTAGTCAACAGACTGATCTTCATGGATCTGAAATCTATACGAATTGGGAGTGGACTGAACCTAATTTAAAGTTATTAAAGGCGTGGTTTGATGCTCAGGGTCAAGATGAATCTTTATTTGATAATTACATAGGAAGCATGTCTGCTGCTACTCAGGCACAGAACGAAGCAAAATATACTGGATTAAGCACTGAGAATGCTAGATTTATTCATATGAATCTAAGTGATTCACCTACAGGATATTTAGCAGGGAAACATGCTCTTGGATCCGATGAATATGAAATGGCATCAGGAACGACTCCCACGGCAGTAGCGTTTGAGGCGAATCAGTCTGCTCCTTTGTTTATTTATTTTGATAGTAAGGCGAAGGATAATGATTGGGGAGGTGATTCATATAAGGATATGTATTATGGATTTGCTCTGAAAAGGACAATTGAAAAGACGGAGGCGGGAGCAACATTTAAACATGATATTATCGCATTTAATACATCAGCGATAGGAGGTATTCCAACACAGTTCTGGGTGAATGGGGATACAACTCCTCCTGTAGCAGGGCAAGATAATTACTATATTAATGGGGATCATGGAGTCGCCGGAGCGAGTTATAATAGAATGTTGGGATATGATTGTCATTTCAATGCTTATGGGAATGATGCGATCCTGTTATATGCTGGACTTCTGAATGGTAATGCTGATGACAAGTGTTATTTCAATGCTCAGGGTTCAGCGAAGGCAGCGACGGCACTTTGGCAACAGGCACAGTATATTCAGAAGAGGTTAGTTGGGGCATCTGCTCCTCAAGTTCTTTTTAACGAAACGAGCTCAAAGTTTAATTTCGCGGGACTTCATACACCTGAATATACTGGGAATACTTACGATGCTGGTAGCAAGACGGTTCCTGTTAATGTTGATGCTGGTAAACCTGTTTGGTATTTGAATAAAAGGATTCATAAGACATCATTTTGTCCTGATATGATGCCTTATCAGTTAGATTTTACATCTGCGGTGGGGAATGTGAAACTGACACCTCATAATTGGAATATTGAACCTTGGACGATCTTTGATGCTGATGGAGGTATATTCATAGAAAGTTTTAATGTGAATGAAATAGATTGGGATAGATCTATGATGGGTATATTAGGATTTACTTATGATCAATTTCATTCTGATAGTCCTGCTGATACAAGACAGACTCGTATCAATGATAATATTGTGTTTGATCCTTCTGGATCAATAACTACGAATGCTGTTGTGAATGGATCTGATATTATTCAGTGGAGAACAAATCAATATGGAGCGAATCTTTATAATAATCAGTATCCAATAGGAGTGAATGAGAACAATGCTGATAATCCGTGGGCATATTTACCTGTTGTGTCAGAAGATCAGTTATCTGCGAATATAGAGGCAGAGAAACTTGCTCGTAAGATGATAACTGCTTATTATGTGATTCGTTCAGACATCGTATCAGATCATAAATTTATTGGAGGTAAAGATTCAGGGGAGGCATTACCTATAGTTCATATCGTTAATAAAGAAAATGGATTCGGCGACTTCTTCTTTCAAGGTGAATCTGATAATACTTTCACAGTAACAAAGTCGCGAGTGATATCTGATATCACTACATCAGTTCATAATCCTGATATGAGCCTCGCGACAACTACAGATGGATCTGGGATAATTTATCGTATCACAAAAAATAACCAAAGTGATTTAAACATTGCGTCAGAGATATTAAATAAAAAAAAGAAATAAAGTAAAAATGGCGGATGTTCATGATGGTGTAGCAAAAGACGATGGATCTAATAAAATTATGGGTGTTGAAGAAGCAAAGATGGCATGTTTTCAAATCCTTCAGGCGGTTAATGAAAAGGTAGAGTGTTCTGAGAGACCTATTGAGATCCGTGAGTCAAGTGTTCCTAATGGTGGTGAAGGAATATTCGCGACAAGAGATATTGAGAAGGGTGAATACATTACAACTTATCCTGTGTGTTGGATCATAGTGACTGAGGATGGAAAGAGATCTTATGCTTGTGCTGAGAAGTGTTATGAAGATTATAAGAAATTAGTGAGTGAAGGATATCTGGATGATACATGTGGACATTACTCTGTAGGGTTATGGGAGGATTTTACTATTTTAGGAGATCCAACTATTCGGACAGATAATAGATTATTTGGTCATATGATCAATGATTTATCATTAACAGAAGAAGGATATGAAGAAGATGAAAGGAATGTAGCATTTTCATTTTTAGATATTCATGCGATTAAAGATATTAAAGAGGGTGAAGAATTATCAGTAGCATATGGTAAGGATTACTGGGATACTGAATTACCTGATGGAACAACAAGACGAGACCTTGTTTATTCAATGGATAGTAAATCATTAACTATTGAAGAAAGAATTAAAAGAGATAATGATTTAGATCATGGAGAGTATGTAAAGGTTCATTCATATGAAAGTGATTCTGAAGACTCTAAATGATAAATATTATCCGTTAAATTCTAAAATAAAATTGGAATTGAAAACAAAATAAAATGTAGAATGGATTGAAAACTAAAATCTAAAAACGAAATATTTATCATTCAAGGGGTATGAAAAAGATATCTTTTATCTATGGTATATATCAAATGCCTACAATAGAACGGATTGATGTTACCAATATCCTTGAAGTAAAAAAAATGCGAGAAGTGTTAAATGATCATAAGGAGTTACTTGAATTATTTGACTGTATGATTAAAATTATTAATGAGAGATTAAACAATGAGCATCTTACCAAATAGCATCTGGATAAAAGTCAGCGAACTGTGTTGGGTGATGAGGTTCCCATCCTTCTGGACAGCAGATAGTTGATGCCACATGAAGTCTCCCTTCCATGGGATTTACTTCAGTGACTACAATCTGATAAGGGTGAGGAGGTGATTTAATTTCTTCATGTTGTTCCATTGAGTTGGCGGCAGTTCTTTCTCTAAAGTCTTTGAAAGTTTGTCTTTGAGTTGTAGTGATATCTTTAATCTTTTTCTTTGCCTTTTTCTTCTGTCCTGTTGACATAGTATTATATCTATGCCGACAGAAAGTTTCATGGAGGTGGTCGCTTTCTCCTTCTGGAGTGTGACCTCCTGAGAACCAATATTCTGATCCATAGATGGTGTGAATAGGTTCACCCTTTTTGATATCTTTGATGGCAGTCATCCTTGAATTAAGGCGGACATTTACAATTGAATCCTCAAGAGTATCTCCATTCCAAGCAGCAGCAAAGACCTTCTTTGATTCTGCTTCATATCCTTCTTTGGTCTGATCAATATGATAAACTCCATCATTGATCATATGACCAATAAACCAGTTATTCTTTTTGTGATTTTCTCCCTCTCTGTCACCCCATATGTGACAGATGCCATCCACAGTAGATCCAAATGAGAAACCGTAGTCATTGAGGTCTCTTGTGATCCTACCTGAATTCTCAACGAGTTTATCCATAATTTTTTGTGCTGAGTCTTGATCATGTGGATTACCATATCCTAGGACACCAGCATTCTGAAGACACATCCATTTTTCAATCTCGGCATCACGACCATCTTCCCTTTCAGGACAGAGACTTGGATCCGAGACCCAATCCATCGGATAGTAGCATACGAGTTCACCCTTTTTGATATCACGGGTCGCCCTGAGCCCTTTGCCGAATTGAGAGTTATAAATTTCAACTGGAGCAGTGAGATCTTCTTCTGCCATCTTCTTGTGAAACCATTGAATATATCTTTTCCTGGCATACCAGTTCATCGTGATCATTTCTGAGAAGTGTAGAAAGACCATTTCTCTGGGAAGACCGTGTTGGATGATCGTAGTGAGCATGTCCTTCTCCTCATCGTCAAGGTCATCACCGACAACTCCACCGGTCCTCGCTTCTTGTCGGACATGTTCAAATAGTTTACTATACTCTTCGTAGATTGTCTGAATGACTTTGGCGTTGTGTTCCACATCAAATTCTTCCTGATGAGCGATACATTGTGAGAGGGTGTAGTTGAATCCTTTTGTGAACTCTTTGTCAGGATTCATATCCATGACACATCCACAGAGTTCATTGAGACCCTCTGGACAGAGGTTCTTGATTCCTTGGACTGACCAGTCGCAGGTCTTTGATTCTGGGTTGATGAACTGAGTGGGCATTTCTTTGTAGTAGTGTAGTTTTTATTTCTCTTCTTTGAGCGTGGTTTAGTTTTTAACTTCAACTTCCAGCAAGTTTCAAATTTTAAAAACTGGCACTCAAAATAAAATAAAAAAGATTAATACTTAAACGATTTGGTTAATACTGATAAATAATTTTAAGAAGCGATTTACATTTGGTCATGTTGGTCTGGTAGAGTGTCTGCCATGAGTCCGTCAAGGGTTACCTTGAATACTTTCTCTGTGATGCCCTTTTCCTTCATGACACATTGGAGGTTGTTGATTTCAGATTTGAGTTTCTTCTTCTCCTCTTCAAGTTCTTCAACGACCGATTCAATATCAAGGGGAGTCGCATAATCGTAGTAATCTGAAACAGATTCACTATATCCCTTAACTTCTTCTTTGAGTGTCTTGTTCTCCTCTTTGAGTTTCTTGTTCTCGTTGATGTATTTGATCATATCGGTCTCTGCCTTTTGGAGGTTTCTGCCAGATGCGATGGCAAATTCATACTGACTCTTGCTGGCGTGTGCCATGTCTTCCTTGAGTTTCTTGATTTCATCTCCCAGTTGAGATATAAGTTGATCTTTGTGGATGATACTCTTCGTCTTTATGGTCTTACCCATAAATTCCGCCTCAATCGGAAGATATTTCTCCTCCTTGAGTTTCTTGTTCTCTTCTTTGAGTAGTTCCATCCCTTCAGGATCATATTTTTCTTCCATTTCTTCAATATAGTCAATGGTTTCTTGGTCACCGTTCCTGTCTATCTGTAGAGCAGAGACAACATCGTCTCTGAATTTTCGGAGTTCTTTTTCTTCTTCCTTGTTGATACGAGCATTTCTTTCTTCACATACTTCGTGATATTCTTCTTGAAGTTTCTCATATAGTCCATCGTCCTTCTTGATCTTCGCCTTGAGTGTCTCCACCTCCTCGCAGACTTCATCATAGTCTTCTTGATGGACAAGACCGAGATCCTCACAGCAATCCCGAGCCCCCTGTTCATCATAGAGGTCGTGCTGGTTCTCTTCAAGTTCCTTGACCCTCGCAAGTGCCTTGTCTCTTCCCGATCGTGCTTCGGCAAGAGTGACAAGACTTTCCTTGAGGTCAATGATATCTTTTCGGAGTTCCATAACTTCATCTGGGTTTAGTTTGACTCCTCCATATTCGGGGTCCTTGGCGGCGTGGAGGATGGAGGAGGATGTGAGAGTGTTCATGATAGAGGGCGGGAAGGTGGCGGTCATTCTTTTCTTTTTTTCTGTTGCTGCTCTGTTTACTTTTTGAGGTATCCAATCCAGCAACTTTCAAATTTATATTTTTGGAGGGTAAAGTTGGTGAGGTGTTTTTACGCAGGGCGGCGTTCCCATGT
>VMHT01223998.1_pt1 | contig 13675 bp, 9 predicted proteins | sample 4693611 | NCBI WGS metagenome assembly VMHT01 (sample SAMN12280063, study PRJNA550983) | marine metagenome | isolation source: seawater sampled from same location over 5 years 0.02-0.2 micron viral filtrate | place: USA: collected off the coast of southern California halfway between the port... ... | reverse complement strand
GATGATGCTACAAGTCCTTTGTTTATTGCCCCTAAGAGAAAGAAAAAGTCTGTGAATAATTTGGCTTAACATCATCAGGATTTTTGAGCATACTTGCTAAAAGTTGCCCCTCCTTGACTTGCTTTTCATTTTGTGATTTTAATAAAGTTTCTACTGGTGTTAAATCTATTTGCTTTGTTTTGGTTATTTTATAAATCACTGAACTTGATTTATCAACTTTAGAATAACTCCCATCAGGGTCGTGAACACTTGTTTTGATAGCAGTTATTACTCTCTTTTCTGTATTTGTAAAATTTAATTGAGTTTCTTGTTGAGAATAGAAATCTCCGTATCCGTTAATTTTATTAACAATTGCTACAACAGGTCTATTGACTGCGTTTGCTGTTGCTAATGTTAAATCTTGATTTCCACCGACAAAAGATGATTGAGGTAAGATATCACTTCTAATTGTGAAATAAGGTCTTGCTGTTTTAGTTGGCAAGTCAACAGCAGTGATTCTCGTGCTTCCTTCTCCATCTTTAAAAAACACGGTGACAGGGGGCAATATATTCTGTTTTGCCGCCAACCGCTGATAACTAAGAGGCGGGTTTAATGTAAAAATAGAATTCCCATATCCGTTTTTTGTCCATTCTAACATATCTCCTGCGCCGATGATAGCTTGAGTTGTCAGTGATTTCATATTTGAGGAATCAAGTCTGTTATTTATTTGTGTTTGTCTGCTTGTATCTTCATTACTAAATTGATTATAAAAATATCCTAAAACACCAATTAAATTTTCATCCCAAGTTTTTTCAGGGACTATGATTTCTTCTATAAATAGACCGCAGGTAGCATCATAAATTGTCCAAGGTTCTAAATTATTGCTAAACATAAGTTGAGCAGGATATTGCCCAGTAGCGGCGATTTCCAGTTTTGGTTCAGGATAAGGGGCAACATTTGGACAATAAGTAGTTCCCAACATCGCTTTATTAACTTTATAACATATTGATTCTGCTTGTTGATTCGCCGCCACTGCCAATTTTGCCCCGCTCTTGATTCTACCAGCATTTCCAACATTTCCTGCTCTCTCTCCTGTGTGGAGACCATCAAAACTAAATCTATCTTCTTGGCTATCATAAATCAGTGAAGGAGCATCGGCACCTAATAAAATTTTATGATACAATGCCCCTGTATTAATTTTATTGACTGTTCCTTCATCATTTAGATTTTTGCTTATTTGATAATCTCCTCCGTAATCAGTGACAGGAAACTGTCCGTTAACTGCTGTCGCTACGTCATTTGGCACAAGTCCGTTATACATAACGATTGCTGATGAACCATATGCTGAGAAATGATAATCAAATCCAAATCTACGACCAACTGGGTCTTGTGCCCCTGAATTAGCAATATGTGAAATCCCATTATATAACCAAGAAGGAACTTCATTTCCTGTCCTTGTAAACTGAACTCCAATATAAAACTTCTCACTTCCATCTGCTTGCTGGACTCTCACTTTCCTTGCCCATCCGTATGCCAAATCATTGATATCACTGAGTCCTACTCCATCCTCACAATATGCGACATCAATACTAGTATAAGAAGCAGTGTTCTCATTATAATCAAAAAACAAAGGATAAGTTGCCATACTATTATCATAGTGAAAACCTGCTGGAATTGCGTGGTCTTGTCCATATAAATCATATCCTAAATGGCCGATTGGACAATGTCGGTGAGTTCCTGCGGGATTTCCTGCTAGAGGGATTGTATCATCTTGTCTATTAAAATGAAGATATCTATGTAATCCTGGTTTTATTTCTGTGAGATTGAGAGGCTGATTTGTGCTTTGATAAACTCCCTCAAATAATTCCGGATATTTTGCCTGAATTACAAATAAATCATTTAGATTTAATAATTCGTCTTCTGTCCAAGGAATTCCTAAATTTAATACTTGAGCATTTCTTGGAGTATCCTTTCCGTCTCCTGTGGCAGATTTGAGGAATCCTGTGCTCCCATTCGTTTTTCTTCCCTGAATCCAAAGGTCAGGTCTTTTAACTCCTATATGCTGATATTGACTCATATACATATGAGCACTATTTGTTCTTGCTTCTATATCTGCCCCTGTTGCTGCGACATTTTTAAACAATTCATAATTAGAAGAATTATAATTATAATTAGCGCAATTATATGTTTTAAACAAGGGTGATTCATAATAATTTACTAATTCATTTTTAGCATAATATCCGTTAATAGTTTCTGTTGCGTATTTAAAATCTCTTTTTTGTAAGATTCCCCTTTTATTCATTTGTTCAGTGATTTCTGCGGCAACATCACTAGGCGAATTAAAACCATCTTTTGATTTCATTTTAAAAACTTCTTTAACAGGCGACCAAGTATAGAGTATTGCTGGGTCTCTTTCATCATATGCTGCCTGATATGCTACTGTTCCGGGAGCTTCACCTGATTGCCCACCTGCCCCTCCTAATAAATCAAGAAATTGACCTGCTGGAATAGAATTATCACTAGCAGAAACTCTGTCTCTGTAGATTTTTTCTGCCCTAAATAAAGTATATCTACTACAATCATTTCTTATCATTCCCTTTTTTAAAGTTGCGGGGGCAGCGGCAGGGGGCAATGTAGGTTCACTATTTGCTCCATTCTTTCCAACAATTTTATAATCTGCGGGACAAAATTGATTTGCGACTCCAAGAGGTGCCCAAATAGTAGAATCGTGTTCTCCTCCTGGGTCTAAATTATAAAGAATATTTCCCATAGACCCTGGAATTCCCTGAGCGGCAGTTGCTGGAGTGACACCGATTGTGTTATCCCAAACTTCGTAAGGATTCACTTTTCCCGTGTTCCCACTAGCATTTCCAATATGACGACGGGGCAAACTAATATAATGTTCTCCGTTTGTTGTTTTATAAGGAGAAAAAACTATATTAGTTTCACCATCATTAATAGTAAATTCGTGTTCTTCATTTCCAGCGATTTCACAGCCAAAATCATAAATATCAGTATTGATTGGAGCGTCTCCTACTGTCGGGAATGATGTGTAAGGATTTAGATATTGTATTTCTTTGCTAATAATTGCTTTTTGTTTTATTGCTCTAACTCTTTCTTTGATTTCTATTGCCCCTGCTTGTGCTCCTTTTTCACTGACAAATCCTGAATGAACTTGGATTTTATCTCCTATGTCTAATACTAAACCATCACCGCATCCGCAAGTCCACTCAGCAGGAGTTGTGAAATTTTGAGTTGTCCCTTCTAAACTGGATTGCCTACTACACTCAACCAAGATAGTCTGTTCCATATATTTTATTATATGTTTTTAAAAAAGTTTTAATTAAGAAAATCAATATTGTTGCCTAATTGGAAACATTTAAGCATAAACAACTTCCATCCTTCCTTCATTGAGTTGTGCCATCCTGACAACCTGAACCCACGCTCGCAGAGTAGAAGCTCCACTCATAGTCGTCCGCTGGTCATATAATTCTATGCCGCGAGAATTGACCCGCTCATTGCGATTGAGGCGATAGCAGTGCCAATTGCCCCTGGAACGAAGGTCAACGTTTAGCGCTGAACCACCCGCCGCCGCAGAACCCATCGGGTAATCCTCAAAAGCACCAAATTGGACTTCCTTTGCTAACTGCCCCTGACCCGAGTAAACATCACGATTGATGTGAGGCATTCGCCCCTCAGTCATCAGGATATTGTGGAATTGACGAGCAGAATTGCTAACATCAATAGGGAATAAAAATAAATCATTGTATCGCAGATTAGTCGTGATAGTGCCGTTACCCGCTGCCGTTACAAGCGGGGTGTCTGAACCGTAATTATTAATAGGTCCCTGGTCAAAAGGAGTTTTATTTTCTACCTGAACACATACTTTATTTACTATGCGACCAGCGCCACCAACATTTTGGATTAACTGACCCGCGAATTCCGCTGAGGATACTGTCCTCTTAACAAACTGATAATCAACATAGGAGAAACTCATATTAGCATTTGCCTGCTGATACTGAAGCATCATTTCCTGAGGATAGAAGATATAATCAGCAACCATCTTCACAGAATCTCTAATAATTGTAGCATCGGCATCAGCTACATCACCGAGAGTCGTGACGATACGGGATGAATCGGCGCCAGCACTAGGGGCACCAACCTGAGGAGTGAAAGTAAGATGAATCGCAACCTGCTCCTTTAACATAAATAGAGGAAGTTGATTCATTTTAAGGAAGGGGAATAAATAAGCAAGAAGGATAGAGAAAACGCCTTCATTAAAAGTATCACACCAACCCATCACAGCACGACTTGCCCCTGGGTCTGTGCCCTTCGGCAGAACCTGACGACCAACTCGCGTATTATCATAATCAAAATCATTGCCGTTATCAATACAAATACTATCTGCTTCACTGATACTCTCAATATTATTAGCAGCAGTTCCAGCATCTTCATACTCTGCCTGACGCTCTTTGAGAGTTGCCGACATAGCAAGACCCGTGCGAGAAGAAAACACTTGTTCGCGTTCTTTGAGTTGTTCAGGAGTAATAAAATTACTCTCATATGCCTGATAGTGGTTAAAATCTTCTATTTCACTAATAGTTTTTCCACCAACAGTTAATCTTACTCGCTGAAGTAAAGCACCAACGCCAACATTAATTGGTAAAAAACCATTCTGCCCCTGAGTTGGAGCGGTGAAAACACTTTTATCAACACCAAGAGTGATGCGAGAATTAGAATGAAGAATACCCTTGTTTGATAATATAAATCTACATTCACTCTGTGAAAATGAAACTGGCTCTAAAATCTCAGTTGCGACATCAATTGCTGTATCAGTAGGAATTGTGCCTATCTTGACTAAATCGGGAATTGTCCCTGCTCCAACTGGAGCGCTCGTCTGCGTCATAGCGGAATTATTAATACTAGTCATATTTTATTATATAACTTAACAAAAATAAAAAATTAAAGCGGAAAAATTAAAATTTAATTACCGATTATTTTAAAACCTGGATACCGCTTGCGGTAGAAACACAAGTTTGTTTAGAGTGAACAAAAAGGAAAATCGCCTGTGGAGAATCGCTGATAAGTCTTAACTGAAGTTGGACTCCAAACGGAACATTTGCGAAACTGATTCCCTGGTCGCTAATAGTATCATAGGCAACACCTAATCCGTAAGAACTGCCCCCATCCTTGATTTCTTTTGCTTCCTGATAATTATTAGTCATTGAGAAATACTTAAAATTGTCACTCTTAACACTTGAGCGATTAACCTTAGCAAATCCCATCACAGAATTAATATAATTTCTTGCTAACTGAGAATCAATCGTCGTGTTAGAAGTATCCTCTTTTTGGATTGTATCAAGATTATACTGAAGAGGGTATCTTTCTCCGCCTCTCGTAAATACTGCCTGCTCAACTACTGCTACTGAACCATCACTGTTAGTGAAAGGAAGAGTCGCTAATCCGTCTCGGTTGAGGTTATTAATATGCGATGCGGGAACAACATTCATATAAGCGCCAAGCACCTTGCTGAGAGCAAGATTAAAATTGAGATTGGCATTTGCTGAATTAATAGTTTGATAATATGAAGTAATAGAATTGTAAACAAATGTGTTTGTAGTCTGCGACATTAGCTGAGAAAGTTGGTCAGGAGGAGGCACCATCGTTTCACAAACAAGTCTTACATTAGATAATTCATAATGAGCATTAAGGAGATTCGTGACAGTGTTATCCTTAGAAAATAAAACATTGCTGTCAGGGGCAAGTTGGAGTTCTATACGAAGACCGCCGACTCCCCAAGTTCCTGAAAGAGGGATAGGGTCCTGACCTAAAAATAGACCACAGACGAGAGGAATACAAAATTCATTTTTACCTGTCGGGTCATCTGCCTGAGTGTTAGTAATTACCCCTAATTCCTGTGCTTTAAAATTGGGGAAACGAAGCGAAGTTTCATAAGTATGCCCCGCGAAATCATCCATACTTTGAGTGACGGATAGATAAGAAGACATCATACGATTGTGATGATTAATAGATTCCATCACCTGACCCGATTTCTGCGAAAAAATCGTAAGTTGGTCAATAACAGCATTTACCCCTAAACGCTCATTCATACGAATTCCATCTGCTTCGGTTGGCAGAGTAGTGCCTCCAGCATCCTTCCAAACAGTAAATTCACCGACAAGGCGAATAGTGCCCGGCTTGATGAATCTATCCTGTTCTCCTAAAAGAAACTGAATAGTCGGTTGCCCGTTATAATAACTTAATTTGCCATCGCTAGTGATATTGCTAGGCACGATTTCTTGATGCGTGGAATAACTTGTCATTTTATTTATACTTATTCCAAATAAAAATTTTAAACACTCTTAAATTTAAAAAATCAATATTGTTTCCAATTTGGCAACAATTTAAACAACAACAGAAATAGCATTTCCACTGATTACAATGCGACGAAGGTGGGCACACCAAACATTCCAAAGTTTATTTTTAGCAGGAGGGGTAGTTTCCTGATACTCAACCTGAAGTTGGAAATCTTTGCCCCTAGTATCATAGACTCCGTCTTGGAGAGACAGGGCACGTCCAATAATAAAATTCTTTTGGAAATTTAGCATAGAATGAGGTTTAATTCCTGCCATCACAAGTGCCTTTTCTAACTCAACTAAAGGTTGCTGGTCAACACTTCTCTTAGAAGAAATCTTGCTACATTTGACCTTGCGACTAGGATTTAATTTCCCATCATAGAATAGCTGATACTGGGAGATGTGGTCGCTAATTCCAACAAGACCAGGGCGAGCACTATGATTTGCCATCGTTGCGACTCCATCTTCATTTCTGTCATAATATTCTATTTCTGTGCCTTCTGCTCGCATAATATCTCGCTGAGTGTAAACAGTCGCATCTGTTGGAACTGCTAAAACAGATTTCGCCCGAGACTGGACTAGGGGCACTCTTAGAGTTGTGAGTTTTTCACTAGAAATCTGTGAAGTTTTGTAATTAGTAAATGATAGGAAATCATAATTCATTGCCCCGCCTTCCTTCATCATAGATGCTAGTTTCGCCTTGTATCCATCGGGCATCATAACCTGCTGAACAATAAATTCACAATCAGTTAATTTGTAAGTTGGTTTCCAAGCAGCAGCAGTAGCATTTGCTATAGAAGTATCTAAAAGAACAGTATTAGCATCCATACTATTGGTTGGAGAATATTTATTGACAAGTGTTATTTTAACACAATTGCGAGTCCCTGCTAAATATTCTATTTCCTTGATTACTCCGTGAGCATCGCCAAGAACGGACGGATTGAGAGTATCAGTATCACTATCAATAAATGTAATATGCTGTCCAACACAAAAGGGAATTTGGCTTCCACCATCAGCGACATTAATAGCCATCGTGTTATCACGTCTAATATAAAATTCATCAAACGCTGAAGCATTACCAACGGACGAACCGATTGGGTAAACAGGGGCATTATTCGGGTCAGCAGGGTCAGCAGTATCACTAGCATTAAACGACAAGCAAATGGGATTTGCCATCAGTTTGCGCCTGCGAGAAACTGTATCTAACTGATGAATACAATGTTTAGCATCTTCTAAAATTAATTCTACAATTAGACCCTCGGTTAAACCAACTGGGAATACCTTATCATTTGAGAAGATGCCCGTATTCAGGGGCAATAGACATTTTGCTTTCTTAAATCCCGGTTCAGCGGCAGAAGCATCGCGCTTACCAGGGGCAGTTGGAGCAGCGAAGTAAGGATTGTTATTAAGGTTATTTTGCGTGTCGCTGCGAAGACCCATCGTAGAGCGATTACGATTATCATAATAAACACAGCCTTCAGTGAGAGAACGCTTCTGCCTAATAGTATCATTTAATTCATAATCATATTTAACAGCAGTTAAAACATTGTAATTTTGGTATTCCTCAAGTAAAACGCGACCTGCCCCTCCGGAATAGACCCTCAAATCCCTGATTAAAACCTGCCCACCCAGCTGACCATCTAACTGAAGGAAAAGTGGATTGCTTGTGTTAGAGATTTCCACATCAAATTTTAGGTAAGATTCCTTTGGTTGGAAAAAATCAATAGATGCTGGGATATGAAATTCTACTTTCTGTCCCGGGTCATAATCTAATCCGTGCTCTGCGGGAACCGCAATCTGCTGTTGTCCAATTGGTATTTTATCCTCGCTTGTCCAAAAATTTGCCATTCTATTTTATAATAAATAAAAACAAATAAAAAATATATTAAAAAATCAAAAAGTTGCCAATTTGGAAACAATTATATATTTGCTAAAGGATTGTGAGATAGATTCCCAACAAATCCTAAACTTGTGAATGCTTCTCCTTGAGGTAAAGCAGTATCACTTAATTTGGGTGCTTTAGTGCTATCAGTTGACCCATCGGCGTTAATTCCTACCTTTTTATTATCTGTTTTTTGGTCTTCATAATCACCGATAACACCTGTAATTGCCCCTGCTAAACTTACTGCCCCTGCTAAAGGAACAAGTAATCCTCCAGTGAATGCCGATGCGACATCCAGCGCCGAACCTGCTTCAGTTAGTCTTTCTCCCCACTTATCTGTAGAAGATTCTGCGACTCTGTTTCCCTGAGCATCAACACGAGTGTAAGCAGATTTGCCCCCTGTTTGGACTAAACTATCAATCTCTTTACCAGCATCAAGAAATCCACCAAATGCCCCTGCTGCTTTTCCACCGACTACACCTAGTGCCTCACCACCTCCCGCTTTAACAAGACCTTTTTGGACAATTCCTTCTAATCCTGTTAATCCTTCACCGCCAGCATCAGCAGTTTTTAAAGCATCAAATGTTGCTTTTGTTGGAAGAGATGTGCCCCCAAATGCTTCATCTGCCCCTGAAACAAAACCCGATAATGCCCCTTTTACACCTGCCCCTGTCGTTCTTGCCCCTCCTGCTAAAGCACCACCTAAAGTTCTTGCCCCTGATGCTAAACTACTTTCACTTGATAGTGCTTCTCCTGACTGCGTGATTCCAGCGGGATTTAAATCTCTCGCTGATAATAATAATCCTTCTCCAGCTTGTGCGCTCTGTGCTGCTACACTTGTTTGGACTCCCGCTACTGCCCCTGATGCTGCCCCTTTTACTCGACCAAAGATTCCTTTTCCTGTTGTAATAACTTGCTGAATATCACTGACATTTTCAGCAGTATCTTTTTCCGTTGCTGTATTATCTGCCCCTTTTGTTGATTTTATTATTGCGTCAAATGCGTCTTTTCTTTTCTTAAAATTTGCTTGCCGATTTTCTCTTTCTAAAGCAATTTGTCCGTGTAATGAATTCTGCTCCATCACAGCATTTGATATCCCATACATATCTGACATTGTTATTTATATTAAATATAATTTATTTTTTTTCTTCGCTTAATTCTAAATCTTCATTATCTTCTAATGTTGGAATATCACCAATGATTTTTTCTCCCTCCGCTATTAATTCCTCAAAACACTTGTATGCTTTCGGTGGATTACTTTGGAAATCCATATGAAGAAAACAATATTTATCAGGAGTTGCTTTTTTATAAATTTTTAACCAATTATCTGCCCCTCCAAAAACATCTCCGTATTCCTCTGCCATCTTACCTAACTCTTTTTGATTAGGGAAAGGACTGCCTACTAATACATTTGTAGCATTCTGCCTTATGATAGGACTACAAGAACGGAAATTTTGTGAACTAATAATTAATAATCTAATATTAAAATGCCTAAAACGAGATGCTAAATGATTGATTCTAGCTTCTCTGCGAATACTTCCTAAACAATCATCAAGAATAACTGCGATATCAGGTTGGTCTTCTTTTTTAAAAGATTTTTGTTGATTTACTATTCCATCAATAATACTATCATCATAACTATCGTGAGTATTAAATGCTTTCTTTAAAAATCTACTAGTGATATCATTTGCGATTGTATTACTAATAATAGTTGTTGTGTGGAAACGCTCTTGAGCATCATAAAATCCCATTTGACTATCTCCTAATAAAAGATTAGAAATAATCGTAGATTTTCCAGTGCGCACAGGACTTATCATTAAGAGGAGCGCTCCTCCACCAGGTCCCGCAATTTGAGGGAGATGCGGATGTATTGGAGGGTGGTGGTCGCTTCCTTCATCTTCCAGCGGAACCACAGGCATAATTTTTGGCACATTCCCGACTTTTCCCATTCCTGCTCCCGCTGCGACTTGCTTTCCTCTAGCACTTTTGCTTTTGCTCGGGTCATCATTGTCCTTATTCATAATATATATATTATTTTTTAATTTAAACAAAGAAAAAAAAAATCTCCGGTTAATTAATAAAAATCAAAATGAGATTTGCGATTCCATCTTATCAACGCACTGACGTATTAATAAAAAAAACTTTACCTACATTAATAAAATCAGGAATAACTCTTAATGAAATTGATATCTTTGTATCAAGTCAGGAAGAAAAAATAGATTATGAAACTAAAATTATTAATGAATTTTTCACTGAAAAAGTTAATGTTATTAATACAGATATCTTAGATTTGGCTGAAAGATTAAATTATATGTTAAATAAGTTTTATCCTGAAGATACAGAAGTTGTATTAATAGAAGATGATATTAGAGGGGTCTGTAGGGGCAAAGATAATATTAATATTAAAGAATTTACGAAACAAGCATTTGAGACTTTGAGAATTGAGAATTTATTTCTTTGGGGTATTTCACCGACTGATAGTCTTATGTATCAAAAAGAAGGATATACTAATGATTTTAAATTTATAATTGGAACATTCTATGGCATAATCGTTAGACATAGTGATGATTTAAATGTATCAATAACTTACAAACAAGATTTTGAGAGAACTATATTATATAATATCAAAGATAAAGGAGTCGTTAGATTTAATGATATCTATTGTAAAACAACATACAGAGCAGTTGGTGGTTTAGGAAATGATAATAAAAATAATAGATTACAAAAAGAGATTGATGCTTGTTTATTAATGATTAATAATTATCCTGATTATTGTTATCAAAATATAAAAAAACCTAGAGAAATCAAATTATATTCCTCTAAAAAAATTAAAACACTTTTAGAAAGCAAATCCAAAAATGTTGCCAATTTGGAAACATCTAAACAAAATTAAATGCTGATGCCCAAGGGTCATTGGTTCTATTTAATGCTGAATTAATTTCACTGAATACTTTATTATCGTGTTCAGTTCTCGCTTGCTGTTTCTTTTTGATTTCTTTTCTTTTCTTTCTTTCATTATCATATTTTTGGACTCCGCTATAAATCATCTCTTGGACTTGTTCTTGAGTAAAATATTGCTGAGCAAGTCCTGCGGGAGGAGCAGGGGCAGGTTCAGGAGCAGGGGCAGTAGGGGCAGGTTGGGCAGCAGGGGCAGTTTTAGCTGTTTGTTTTTTATTCGCTGCTCTCTTTGCTCTTCCTCTCGCTAATGCTTCTAATTGCTTCTCACTCATCTTTCTTTTTTTCTTTTCTTTGACTTGCGTTGACGCAACAGGGGCAATTTTAGGTATAATAGGGTCTTCATTGATTACTTCATCTTGAGCATCAATCGTGACTTTCTTGGGGGGTGCCCGTTTTGGTTTAAAAATATCCTCAGTTTTTAATTTGTCTTTTTTTTGAGGTGGGGGAGGTAGAGGGTCAGGTTCCTCCTCAACACCGTCGCTTTCTTCAGCGATTTCTATTTCATCTCTAACTTCTAATTCATCTAATTCGGGTTCATCTCTCTCAGGCATTTCTACTTCAGCAAGGTATGACATATATATATAATCAATATTTACAAATAAATTTTATTGGATAAAATCAAAAAGTCTGTTAATATTTATGTCACACCTTTGCTTCGTGATTGCTCTTCCGTTCTTGACTATCCCAAACAATTAAGACCTTCTCTCCAAAAGGGGCATATTTACGCGCCATCTCGTCATCGTGAAGGTCTCCTACATACGTCATTTTATCATCTTCTTCTTCATATACTCGCCTGACTTTGGTAGTTCTAGTGGCTCCTCCGTCACTGTATTCTACATCTCTAAAGTAGTCAATATCTTGATATGTAAATGGGATAATCATCCTTCCTTCCGCATCCCCCGTTCCTTCCTCTATATCTTTATAAAATCCTTGGTCAAACACTTGTCCACCAATCTCAATTTCATCCTCACTGCCGCCCTCAACATCATCATCTTCTACTACCTGCTCTTGCTGCTGCGCGGGCGACTCTTCCTCTTCCTCTTCACTTTCCTCTTGAGGGACAAAAGGGTCTACTGCCTCATCATCTGCGAGTTCATATCCTGACCCAAGATACTCTGGGATATCTATAAATTTAGCTAACTCCTGGAAATCGCCGCCCCAAGTTGCCCCTCGCATTTTAAACTCTGCGTATCTATTTTTCATATAGAGAGCATCGCGCCCTAAATTCTCATATGCTGCCCAATCTCCAAACGTTTGCTCTAATATAACTCTGTATGCTAATTTGCTGCCTATCTTTGGGACTGCTCCCTGAGTCTTTCTATCAGGGTCTTTTATATAATCATTATCAAATTCCTCTCTCATAATTTTATTCCAATATCTTGGTAGTGCTGGGTCTCGCTGAATAACAAAAGCAACCCAAAATAATTGTAGTTTCCAAATCTTGTCTTCACTGTCCCGTGGTTTATAAAAAGGATAACGAGTTGAGAAATATAAATTTAAATCTTCCCTGCTTGGTATTTTATTGACTCCATATTTTTTAGCAAGTGATTTTAATAAAGCAGGCGGGACTTCTCTTTCTAATTTTGCCCCTAGTGCTCCCTCAACTCTTGGGTCTATCCCTCCCGCATAATAACCGCCAGTCATAGTAGCATTAAATGCCTTAATATAATCTGCCACATAATAATCAGGTTCAGATAGGAGTTTTTTGCCTATTACTACCGTTTCTTTTCGGGGATTCTCAGGTAAGAATGATGTATCATCGGGCAACTTAGCCCCTAAGATTTGTTCAGTGATAGTTGGAAGAGGAGGTAAAGGTTTATTTTTAAATCCACTAATTACAATTTTATTTGATACATTAAATCCTTGAGGATTTGCTTTTAAAACTTTTTGGTATGATTCTTGTGCTTCTTTATCTGCCTTTACAGATTCTTTATTTAATTTTTGACCTCTTTTAACTGTTCTTTTTGTTTTTCCCTCAACTCCAACAAAATATCCACCTGCTTCTAATTCTTCCCTTAACACTTTTAATGATTTTCTTTTTTTATTTTCAGTGAGTTTTATTACCTTATGTTCTTTGATAAATGCCATAATCTCCAATTTGTTGGAATTAACATCTAAAGTTGGTTTTCCCGATTGCTCTGCCATTTATATAATAAATTTATTTATTTTTTGATGCGGTTTTTTTATTTTTTGATGCTCTAACTTTGTCCGCCAAATCCTTGTCTGCTTTTCCCCAAGTGCCTGACCCTTTCATCACGAAACTATAAATTCTTGCTTGCCCCCACTGAGTCGCAGACATCTTGCCTTTTAAAGATGCTCCACCTATCTTCTTGCCTGATTTGCTCCTCACGCTCTGCGGATTAGATTTGTGTGCCCCTCTGCCCCTTTTCATTACTTGATTTAAAATAGAAACAGATATCCCAGTTAATTTAGATATTTCAGCGATACTATGTCCAGCATCAGCACTGAAACCGTATTTTTTATTAAATTTCTGTTTATT
>VMHT01090796.1_pt1 | contig 13677 bp, 19 predicted proteins | sample 4693611 | NCBI WGS metagenome assembly VMHT01 (sample SAMN12280063, study PRJNA550983) | marine metagenome | isolation source: seawater sampled from same location over 5 years 0.02-0.2 micron viral filtrate | place: USA: collected off the coast of southern California halfway between the port... ... | reverse complement strand
TAGATCAACGTATCCTATACACGTAGTGTCGTACTGTGGATCTAACGAACACTGCTGATTAAAGTATGCAGTATCATATCCTTGACAACCTGGATCAAACAAAGGATCCTCTTCGCACATTGCTGTGTAATAATCAGGGCAACTAGGATCCGACGTTGGATCATTAGTACACTGCTGGTTATATGTTGCGTTCGCATATCCCGGACACGCAGGATCATATAAAGGATTTGCAGCGCACTGTTGAGTTAAATTAGCTGCAGCATAACCAGGACAACCAGGATCATAAAGTGGATTCGCAGTACATTGTTGATTATACAACGCATTGGCGTAGCCCGGACAACTTGGATCGTGTAAAGCATTGATAGCACAAATGTCTTGACTGAATATAATATCTCCAGTCATTCTTCTTACAGCAGGCCCAGCAAAGAAGCTTCCTCCATTTTGCCAACCACCGTCGCCGCCGTCACCACCTGTAATTGAAATATCAAAGCTTGCAATGTCAGTGCCGTGTCCAAGCTGACTGTTAAACCAACTTAAACCACTTTCAGTGTACCACACGCCGTCTGTATTATTTGAGTCATAATTAAAAGTATCAGTTACAACGGCTTTACCAGCACTGTCTTTTATAGTAAAACTAATCTCAAGTTTATCATCACAACCCATCATCATACGATTAGGTACTTGGCCATGACACATACCATTTGAGGCAAATGCATCATCTGATTTTTTATACTCCCAAGAGTATGCGTACCCATCGATCTTAATCCCAGTTAACTGTTGTAGTAGTCCTGCGACAATTTGAGAGCTATAGGTCCAATTTGCATCACCATTTACAGACTCACCGTGTAACAAAACCTGGACGTTATCGTCGCCACCATTGTAAATACCGGTGCCTGCACCTTGGTTTCCACCCCAGAAGTCTGATTGTTGGTTAGGACCGCCACCATCAAATATTTGCAAATCGGTTTGTGCATGAGTGTTAGGATCTTCAGCACACGATGTACCGGTGACGAAATTTGTAGTTCCGTCAGTCGAACAATCACTCGTTCCTAATGCTTGGGCGCTAGAGGAGGAGCAGTAAGAGAGCGAGAGAAATGCCGCCAGCAGCAACCGCTGCGTTACGTTTCTGAACATCACCTTTTGTCTCCACTTGCTCTATTGGTGGGATTCGACCTGTATCAGCTGCCCATCCGTCAGCCGCTTTGTTTCCAATCTCACCTAAGTAAGGACAAGGTGTGCCTGCCATTTCCATTGCATCATACACTCTACGATCTTGACAAAGCACTGATACCGCAGCTACTTTCATTCCCATATCATATAGAGTCTTAGATATTTTTAATCTCTCACAGTTTTCATCACGAACCATTTCACCTGTCGATAAACCTAGAATCTGTGTCTGTACAGAACCGGACACACCGGTAGTACATAGGTCAGATGAGGATGAACCTACACCTGGTGATATAGCCGATGGTGGTGGAGATATAACTATTGTTCTAGATTTCGCATCGGTTTCAACGTTTGAGTTTGATTTTGAATCTGTTATAACAGTTGATGTTGTTTGTGCAATCGCTGTACTCGCAGAAATCATGATAAAAGCAGCAATCAATAAGTAATTACGCATTTTAATCCCTCTAAATGTTGTGCTCTTCGTGATCTCCTAGAGCTATTTATATTTATATGCTGTCAAAAACCTGACACGTGTTATAATTTGACACACCATAGTGTCATTTTTTTGACACATTTAGTTGTGTACTTACTCTAAAATCTGTGGTATAATAATGTTATAAATAGAGTAGAAGATGTTAGAGGGCAGACAGGACTCGGGGGCAGTACCCGACGCCTCCACCAATATCCACCGCTGGTGGATGCTTATGGGGGCGAAATAGGATCGACTGATGTTTGAGTCTTCGAAAAGTAAATGCAAACGATAACGTTGCACCTACAGGTTACGCCCTAGCGGCATAGCGCTGATGAGCCCGCCGGAGCTTGGAAACAGAATCCGGCAACTAATTTTTACAGGAGGGCTGAATGGCGCCAAGAAATCATACGAGTTGGTTAAAGACACCAAAGGTAGAACATATTAGTAGTGAATGCTATAATAATCACGGCATCTATTTACGTGAGCAAGAAGATATATTTGCTAAGGTGTGGGTGCCGATGTGCCACAAGTCTGAACTATCCGAGGCAGGCAACTTTAGAACTACGCAGATCGCTGGCCAAAACGTTATTGCAATCAACAACGGCGATAATATTAAAACATATCTTAATCCAGGTAAGTTTAACACACCAGCCGGCTCTATGACAAGAGTTCAATTCTTAATGGATGACTATACTCCACTTCATACAGAAGTAAAACATGGTGGTATGGTATGGACAACACTTAATAAAGATCCAGATCAAAGTGTAGAGGAATGGACTGCGGGTGCGTTTGATTGTATTGCTGATGCCATTGATACAGAAGAGATGGAAGTCTTTCATTATCATAAAGCGATAATCGATACAAACTATAAGTTGTGGCATGATACAAACAGCGAATTCTATCACGACTTTATGCATTACTTTAACAGAGTATCAGGATTCAACGATGAATATTTCGCACGAAAGAATATTCCTTTTGATAACGGTCATGTTAACGTTAGCAGCTTTACTGTTAACTATGAAGAGTATGACGGATTTGAAGATCGCGGGGAACTATCTTTTCCCAATCTGCCGCCCAACCAGTGGTACATGGTTGACCTCTTCCCAGGATTCAATTTTAACCTTCGCGGGAGTGCATATCGTTCAGACTCGGTAACACCACTGGGTCCAAACAAAGTATTGATCGAGTTCCGTGGATATGGCTTGTTGAAAGATACTCCAGAGGAAAGACAAACTCGTATCAAACATCACAATTCAATATGGGGACCTTTTGGTCGTAACTTACACGAAGATCTGATCGGTGTTGCTGGTCAAGGTACCACGATGAGAGAAGGTACCGAGGCACGTAATATCTTACATGGTCGTCATGAAAACTCAACGATTCATGATGAAGTTGGAATGAGACATTACTACGGCGCATGGGGTGACATGTTAGGTGTTAATCCAGCAAATCCACTACAACAATATGAAATGGCAGCTGAATGATATATAAGGTGACTGGCTATTTTAGAGATCACAAGGTTTCTAAAATATTTGATAATGATTACGATGCAATCGATTTTAAGGATACGTTGGATGCCAACTACGCCTTAAAGGTAACTTTTGAAAAGGTAAAAGATATGAGACAGTTTGTATATAATAGTTGGGAAGGCGTTATGAATATGAACGTTAACCCATTAAGACACATTCCTGACTTACAGGTCAGGCACGTTACGCTACAGATACTTGCATGGATGTGGTGCATAGTATTCTCAATGTACATTGGTAGCTGGTTCGTAATGGGCCTCACTATGGTAGCTCACGCGTTATTCTTAGCCGCTGTGGTACTTACTGTAGCTACGTTTGAAGCAGCAAAGAGTAACCCAACGTTCTTTTTAAGAAACGATGGTTATCACAGCTTTTCACGTACAAGACAGTACATGTGGGTTAATGGTAAAAAGGTTAAACTAGATCCTAATGATCCAGGTGGAGAACACGAATAATGGCTGAAGATAAAAAAGTCGTAGAAATTAAAAACGATGAAAACGAATTTGAGCTAATGCTACGATTTTTTGGTAATGAAATCCTTGCCATTAAATTAGCAGCATCTAACTTTAACGGTAAACTTATTATGTGGGCAATGGTTATTATGTTCTTTACTTTCATGATTATGGAAGTTTTTGGATTTAGTGCATGGCTAGGTATAAGTAGCATGGAGTAAGAATGTCTGCTGACGAATTGAAAGAAAGACTCGCGATTGTTTTAGAAGAAATCAAGGATGTAATGAAACAACGCAGTGATCAGGTAGAACAACTACGAGATCAAATATCTGTAATGGAAAATCAAAACGAAGACCTTGAAAGAAAAGTACAAGAGATAATGAATGATTTTTAATTATACCTCTCAGACTGTATGTCGTGAAAATCCGTACATGCAGGGACTTTGTGATAAAATGATCAACGACGTTGATCGAAATAAATTTTATGATCAAATGATCCAGTCTTTAGTGGCAGATAAAGTTTGTTGCGATATTGGTTTTGGTTCTGGTATACTTACCATGATGGCAGTGAAACATGGTGCTAAGAAAGTTCACGCCTTTGAACAAGATCCCGCAACCTTTGACTTCGGTAAAGCCGTAATTGAAAAAATGGGCTATGCTGATAAAGTAGAGTTCCATAACAAAAGATGGAATAGAAAAGACCCAGCGTATAGTTATGATATTATTCTTCATGAAATACTCATGAGATCAGTATGGGGTGAGGGACTCTACGATGTGTACAAACAAAACTGGAAAAGAGTTGGTGATATACATCCCTCTCAAGTAGCAGTAGAAATAATGGCGTGTGACGACGCTGACTACACACAATTTGGTGAAGCCAAGCCTATTGATTATAATACTGGAATCGATTATCTAAGCTCATACGAAAAGTGTTGGCACGAACTTATGTCATCTGAAGAATACTTTTCTTTTTGGCCATATAATAGTCAAGTAAATAGAAAACATATATTAGAATCTTTTGTAAGTAAGATTGGTGAATATTCATTTGATTTGAATAAAGATACAATACCTGAAGTGATTGAGGTAAAAGTTAAAGTGCCGTCAAATTGCTTAGTTACTATTCGCGGTTCTGCTAATGGATTTTATATGGTAAGAGAAGATAATAACGATCACTGGAGACCAGATAAAATTACACACGTAGCTACCGGTGGTAATTTAATTTTTAAGCATAGAACATCAGATGGACACTGGTGGTTAGAAGGAGATAAAGATGCAGTTAACGATGGATGTTAATATTGAAAACGTAAAATTTGAAGAAGTCTTACCGATGTGGGAAAGGCTATGGCCAGGTAGAGACATAATTCGTCCTACCAATAGCATGCTTGATTTCGATGGTACAATTGACATGACACTCTATGATAAAGCTGCTGACGGAATAAAATGGTACGACGGAGTCTTTTGGGCGGCTGTAACACACATAGGTGAAAAAAGAATTATCATAGGTGTGAATGGTGGGTTTCAAACTTCAGAAACATCTTTCAGGTCTCGTGGCTTGTACGTAGAACCAGCCTATGGTGGTAAAGGAATAGGCACGATGCTTCTTAAATGTACGATTGCTTGGGCAAAAGAACAAGGATTCGAGACTGTATGGAGCTTTCCAAAGAAAAAAGCTGCAAAGACCTATGAGGCAGCCGGCTTTACGCTTGGTAAGTTACATGAAGATGAAGAATCATACACGTCATCAGGTGTTACGCAATATGAATCTAACTATGAAGCCACGGCATACTTAAAATAAAATGCACTTTTTTTAAATTAAATGCATTTTAGGGGTTTACATTTGAGAAGAAATGGTGTATAATATTCTTATAAAATGAAAACATGAGGATATTACATTATGCTGACAAAATCTGAAACCACTAAACTTCAATCTTTCCTTGTAAAAGCTTCACCCGAGCAAATGAATGATATTGCTCGTATGTTTAATGATACGATGAACATGAAGCGTGCTCAAGCTACTCGCTCTTTTACTGTCGGTCAAAAAGTAAAGTGGTCTGGTAAGAACGGTCCCATGTCTGGTACTGTTATCAAAGTAATGAAGAAGAACGTCCGTGTTAAAGTCTCAGCGACTGAAACATGGAATGTTACTGCTACAATGTTGAAAGCTGCTTAGGAGATATATAATGGCACATCAAGTAGAAACAATGGCGTATGCCGGTCAAGTTCCTTGGCATGGTTTAGGTGTACCGGTCAGTAATGATCTCACACCAGTACAGATGATGGAAAAAGCTGGATTGAACTGGAAAGTTCAAGAAGTTGAAACCTTTATCGAGTACAACAATAAGAAAATGGCTACAGGCCAAAAAGCTCTGGTTCGCGAAACAGATGGTCGTATCTTGACTACTGTTGGTGAAAACTGGAATCCTGTCCAGAATGAAACTGCATTTGAGTTCTTCTCAGATTTTGTAATGTCTGGTGATATGGAAATGAATACCGCTGGTTCGTTAAGAGAAGGCCAAATGGTCTGGGCTCTTGCAAAAGTCAAAGATTCATTCGAACTCTTTGGTGGCGATAAGGTTGATTCATATCTTCTCTTCTCAAATCCACATCAGTATGGTAAAGCGATTGATGTTCGTTTTACTCCTATCCGTGTTGTGTGTAACAATACTCTTTCACTATCACTTGATATGAAAGCTGAACAATCAGTTAAGGTTGGTCACCGTGTTGAGTTTGATTCTGTTGAAGTTAAAAAAGCTCTTGGTATCGCTACTGAAAAGCTGGCTAACTACAAAGAAGCTGCGCAGTTTCTTGGTAAGAAGCGTTTCACACAAGACTCTTACATTGAGTATCTCAATACTGTCTTCCCACGTACTGCTGATAAGCGTACTCAAGGAAAAGGTCTAAGTGTTGAAACACTCTCACGTAATGCTAAAGCAGCATACGATGTTCTGGAATCACAACCTGGTGCTGAATATGCCGAGGGTTCCTGGTGGCAGGCATTTAATTCCATCACATACATTACTGATCACGTACAGGGTCGTAATGAAGACAATCGTTTATATTCGTCTTGGTTCGGTGGAAACCAGTTACGTAAGACGAATGCTTTGAAAACAGCAATTGAATTTGCGGAGGTATCATAATGAAAAACTTAGTAACAACAGGGCTGGTGCTTACATCAGCATTTGCCTTAGGTGCTTGTGGTTTGAACGCTAAAACTGCTAATGTTGAAATCACAAAAGAAATGATTGACATCGTTCAAGCTGAACGGGCTGAATCAATCCCTGCCTGGTATGTCGATCTACCAGAAGATCAGGAAGATCAAATCTTTGGTGCAGGTACTGGCCTGTCGTCTGATCTTCAGTTCTCAATGGATAAGGCAATGCATCAGGCAAAAGTTACTCTTGGTGACAAGATCAACAACAGCGTGTCTGGTGAGTTCAAGACCTACATGGCAGATAACTCAGCCATTGGTACTGGAATGGCAGTCGAAGAAACTCAAAAAGTTTCGAAGTCTGGATTCAAGAATGTTGATGTGTCAGAATATTCTGTCATAGATAAAGCTGTAACAATGGAAGGTATCTCTTTTCGTACGTACGTTCTCATGGGTGTAGATCCAGGTGGGCGTAAGAACACTGCACCAACAGTTTCTGTTGATGATGTTCAAGCAGCTCAAGAAAAAGCACGTACAGCTTTGGATAATCTGTAATGGGAAAGACACTTGTTATATGTGGATTCTTGGCATGGGCCATTGTTTGGATTACCGAACAAGAAGCACTACGTCCTTGTAACTGCGCGGTGCCTATGCTTCCACAGAATCATTTTATTGTGGATACGTATGAAACGGAAACATGTGTCGATAAGAATAGAAATACAATAGTAACTCGTAACGTAAAATCGTCAAAGGTAGATTGGGAAAACAAATGAAGTATCTTACTTTAGCAACTGTCCTCGTATTTTCCGGTTGTGGATATGCGAATGCAGAAACAACAATGGATCACTTTAAGCAAGTGATTAACAAAACACCATATCAGGTTGAAGTCTGTACAGACCGAACCACGTCTGGTGATAGAACTGGTGATGCTCTTATGGGAGCGATCATTGGTGGTGCTCTTGGTAATAACATTAAAGGAGAAGAAAATGGTGGAGCAATTGGAGCCGTTATTGGTGGCATGCTTGGTCATGCAAATAGTGACGCTACTGGTGGCACTCAGAGAGTGTGTAAAATTGAGACGCGTTATAACGAAGTGGCTCAAACCGTCTACTCTCACTCAACAGTAACTTTCACGCATGAAGGTAAACAGCACACATTGAGATTTCAAAAATGAAAAAACATCAGCTAAGTTTGATTGGTGAATGGGCACGTGAGAATGGTTTCGATCATATTGCCCGTAACCACCATCCACAAGAAGTTGCTCGTCGTCGCCAACAAGGAGTAAAGAGATGGCACGAGGAACAACGTCGTAAGCAACAAGAAGAATACCAAAAGTCTCGTAGATAATCGTTCTAGTATAAATAGCTTTATGCTTAGGTTCAGAACATTTTTACTGGAGAAAGATATGTCTTTTGTCGCTATGCCTCCGGGTCAGTGGGACAAAGTCAACTCACAGACTGGTGAACCACGTATTGATATTCTTAAACGAATAGTCAAATCAGGTGAAAAACTACCAAGAACGGATGGCATTGAGATAAAGATACTCAATACGCCAGAGAACATGGAAGCTATTTCTCGATTAGAAAAAGAAAAGAAACCACAAAAATTAGATACAGATCTTGGTACAATCGTAACTAGTAAGATTGGTAAGTCTGCTGTCTTTGGAGGAGCTTCATCTGGATCAGGCGGTGGTACAAAGCAAACTGCTAATGCCGAAAGTCTACAATGCGTTTATTGTGAGTTTATGGTAAACAATACACGAGCTAAGTTTGAAGAGATTCAACCTTCAGATTTGAAAAAAGCTCTTGGTAAAACTTCTATAGGTGGTTCAGCATTCGATGAGATGATGTCTCTTGATCCAACGTGGCATTGGTCGTCTTATTGGACCGCCCGTGAATTGATTCGTAAAGGGTTTATCAATAACAAGATGACTTTCCATCGTGGCGATAGTGTCATGAAACAAATCTATGATAAAAAAGATGAGGCAATTAAAAACTCTAAGAATGTATCGTTCGCAAGACTAAGCGACGATAAGTGGAATCCTGGAGATATATGGGCTGTTTCCAATAAGTCAGTAATAAGTAGTTTACCAACAACATCTGTTCAAGAGTTAAACGAAGCACTCGTTAAACTTTTCAAAGAAAAGAAACTGATTGGTATCTCTTTGAAAAAAATTGTAGACGGTGACAAAGTTAAAGCAAAAGTTTTAAACGAAGTGCCGAGCGCAGATGTTCATAAGTTTGTTGGTGGTAGATTAATGGCTACCTTTGCTAAGAAAGCAGCTGAGTTTTGGAGAAGTAAAGACGCTAAGATAGAATTTGACGATGGTAAGGCTGACGTTAGAACATCTGCCGCGATGCAATCGATTAATTTTGAGATTACCTTAAAGACTGCACGTGGTGGTAGAGCTGGTTACGCGCAGATTAACGATTCGTTGAGAAAAAGATTGAATAAGAATGTTCCAACTAACGCTAAATTACAAGCTATCGCAAAAGATTTAAAAGCAAAGGGAGAAAAATCTCGCTTTGCAAATGTGTTCTATAATATGGTTAAGAGGATTCATCCAACTGTAACTAGAAATGAATTTATGGAGGGCCTTACTTTACCTGTCGATAGAATTCATAGTAAGATTGGAGCTACATACATACTAGACGCTTTGATGTCAAACAAAGCAAGCGGTAAAGCAGATTTAGTGATTACTGATTTAGTAAATTATGCTGGATCGAAACTTGATATATCATCCATTTATGTAAAGGTTTTCCAGTGAACACGTTTGGTACATATATAACTGAAAATAAAAACACACACATGACTCATATCGAGGACAAGGTTGTCTACGGTGGAGTCAATGGTGCACGTCAAGCTATCATGGCTCTTCGTTCACTACGAGACATGTTAGGAGGTGTGAAAGATGGAAACGTATCTGTTAAATGGGATGGCGCTCCTGCTGTCTTTGCTGGGATTGATCCTAGCGATGGTAGATTCTTCGTGGCGAAAAAGGGGATCTTTAACAAATCTCCCAAAGTATACAAGAGTAATGCTGATATTGATGATGATACTAGTGGCGATCTCAATGATAAGCTTAAGCAAGCTCTTAAATATTTACCTGATTTAGGAATCAAAGGAGTAGTTCAAGGTGATTTTCTGTTCGGTCCAGGAGATCTTAAAACGTCTCGCATTAAAGGAAAAAGCTATCTTACGTTCCACCCCAATACAATTATTTATGCAGTACCGTCTGGCACGGAAATGGCCAAGCAAGTCAAGGCAGCAAAAATTGGAATCGTATGGCATACGAGCTACAGTGGACCATCATTCGAAAGAATGAAAGCGTCATTTAACTTTGATGCTAGTAAGTTGAAAAAATCTAAGAACGTATTCTTTCAGGATGCTAACCTTCGTAATCTTACCAACATGACAATGTCAAAGAAAGACACTGAAGAGGTCAACGCTTTACTCTCATCTGCTGGCCGCACGTTTAATAAGATTGCTGGCTCAGTGTTACGTCAATTAGAAAAGAACCCAAAGTTAACTCAACTGATTGAGACACATGCTAACTCTTATATCCGTAAAGGTCAAATACCACCCGATCCAAAGAAAAGAGTACAGGCACTAATTAAGTTTATAGAACAGCGGTTTAAGAAAGAGATAGATAAACGTACAAGCCCACAAGGTAAGGCAACCCAGCAAAAAGCTATGGATGAGATTCTTTCTTTCTTCTCAAAAGAAAATAAGACTAACTTAGAAATGATTTTTGAATTACAAAGAAATATTGTTTTAGCAAAACTAAAACTTATAAATACATTAAATAAACTTGGAAATGTTGATACATTTCTAAAAACTAACAAAGGTTATCGAGTAACAGGACAAGAAGGGTATGTTGCGATCGATAAACTTGGTGGTGATGCAGTGAAAATCGTTGATCGTATGGAGTTTTCATACGCCAACTTTTCACCCGATATATTAAAGGGATGGGATACACCAGGGAGAAGTTAATGGCAATGTTGTCATTTAAAGACTTATTAGCTACACCCGATGCGTATGCTGGTTACGACGATCAGCTAAAGTATCGTAAGCAAAAACAAAAGCGGATGGGTTACGAAGAAAAAGAACCCGCCGAAGAAGAACTCTCTATCTCAGGCAGGCGCAAACTGGCCCGTACAATGAAGCGCCGCAAATCCCAGTTAAAGCGAGCTCGTCAAAGAGCTAAAAAGCGTATGGCCACTAAGGACGTACTGAAGAAACGTGCACGTCGTCAATCACGTGGTCTTGCTGCTAAAATTTTAACAAAGGGTAAGGACAAGGCAAGTTTATCAGTAGCGCAAAAGAAGAATATTGAAAAGCGCTTAGCACAGACAGGTTGGCAACAACGTGTGGCTATACTGACAAAAAGAACGATGCCTAAAGTCCGTAGAGCTGAGATATTGAGAAAGAGATGATCCCTAGTTTTAAGAGTTATCTAGTTGAAGAAGAAAAGGTTGTTTATTTTACTTTTGGTAGAATGAATCCACCTACCATTGGTCATGAGAAACTTCTAAATAAGTTATCATCTGCGTCAAAATCAAATCCATATCGGGTCTACCTTTCGCAGTCTTCTGACGATAACAAGAATCCACTTAAATATAAAGACAAAGTTAAGTTTGCGCGTAAGATGTTTCCAAAGCATGCACGGCAAATCTTAATGGACAATAAGATTAAAACACCTTTTCATGCAATGACCAAGTTATATGATGAAGGATTCAAAAAAGTTGTAATGGTTGTTGGTTCTGATCGTGTAAACGAGTTTGATACACGATTAAGTAAGTACAATGGTAAAAAAGGTGCACACGGCTTCTATAACTTCATGTCAATCGATGTGATGTCAGCGGGTGAAAGAGATCCAGATGCTGACGGTGCAGAAGGGATGTCAGCATCAAAGATGAGAGCTGCAGCGAAGGATGATGACTTTCCAAAGTTTGCACAGGGTTTACCAAGAGCTATTTCAAACAATGATGCAAAAAGTTTATACAATACAGTTCGTAAAGGCATGGGCCTGAAAGAACAAAAGCAATTTAAGAATCACGTACAACTTAAATCAGTATCAGATGTGCGTGAAGATTTTGTTGATGGAATGTTCCAACCCGGTGATGAAGTTGTAATTAAAGAAACAGACATGGTCGCAAAAGTTATTCGTCGTGGTTCTAATTACTTGATTGTTGAATCGGGAGGCCAACAAATGCGTAAATGGTTAGATGCTGTTGAGATGTTGGAAAAGAAAAAATCAAAAGAACGAGTTAAGATGGCTAAACAGGATCCAGATATTGGTGGAAGACCTGGTACACAGCCAAAGGTATATCATGCTGGGTTATCAAAGAAACAAAAGATAGCCCGCGATCGGCAGTTTAAACGTCAAGGAAAAATGGATGATGATAATCCAGCAGCTTACAAGAAAGCTCCAGGCGATGCTACTGCTAAGACGAAACCAAGTAGGCATACAAAGAAATTCAAACAAATGTTCGGAGACGACTGATGAAATTCAAAGAGTATATTGAAGAAAAGGCTGAGGCCGGCTTAAAAAAGAAAGCTGAAAAATCAGGTATGCCGTTAGGTATTCTTCGGAAAGTTTATAATCGTGGTATGGCCGCATGGCGTACAGGCCACAGACCAGGTACGACTCCACAGCAATGGGGTATGGCACGGGTCAACTCGTTCGTAACAAAATCGTCAGGAACATGGGGCAAGGCAGATAAAGACCTTGCTGCTAAAGTAAGAGGATCGTAAAATGCCATTGAAAGTGTCAGATGGAATAGGGGCTTACATTAAAGACTTTCAAAAGTCTGATGCTCCACAGTTCAAAGGTAAGAACAAAGAAGAGCGTAGGGATATGGCCATTGCTGCTTACCTAACTGCGAAACGTGGACCTGAAAAAGAACAAAAGGTTCAGGATGAAGCAATGGACGCTAAGCGTAAAGCTGAGATGGATCGCGCCATGGCTGCATTTAAGAAGCGTGGTGGAAAGATTACTAAGGTCGCGCCGGGTAGAGCTCAAGGCGCACATGGCAAGGATGACCCAGCATCAGGTATGCGTGGTATGCTAGATCGTGGCGATACTAAAAAGTTCAAGACTCGTAAAAAGATTCGTTCTATGGGTGAAGGCGTAATGGAAGCCGTAGACCCTAAGATGCGTAAGGTGAAACAATTGGCAACACTTGGCCTGGTTGGTAAATCAGACGTCAACAAACTAATGATGGCCATGAAGTCAATGGACAAGGGCGAACAAGTAAAGCCACAGCACCGTAAGATTATCTTTGACGCATTTGCTGACCTTATTGATTTAGTCACAGGCGATACTCAAGTATTCCAAAAAGCTAAGAAGAAAGTCAAAGAACAATATGATTATGGTACCGATGATTCAGTAAAGCATATGAAAAAGGTAACGCCTGGTCAAACGAATGAAAAGAAATTAATGAAGGGTATTGACGTTGACGACGATACTTTAAGAATGTTTAAGGCAAATCCAAAAATGGTACCTAACAGTCCAGTGTTCAGACGGTTAGATCCTAAGACTCAAAAAGCTGTTAAGAAACATCTGGGGATACGATAATGGATAAATGTCATAAGTGCGGTCATAATTGTCATTGTGGAGAAGAATGTCAAGAGTGCGTGAATGACGTTTGTAACAATTGTGATTGCGATAACAGTTACCACTACATGGGCGAGAAACGATGAAACGTTTTAAAGAATTTACAGAAGGCAAAAAAGCTTCTACCGATGCGCCAAAGGGTCCTGAGTCTTATGAGGCTCAGTACAAACGCCGTTTGGTAAAAACCACAGACCCTGAGCATAAGGCAAAAGGTTACAAGTGGAGAATCAAAGGTAAGAAGAATAGTTCACTTACTAAGAAACTCTATAAGACAAAACCAAGTCAATCAGAGTT
>VMHT01081796.1_pt1 | contig 13679 bp, 9 predicted proteins | sample 4693611 | NCBI WGS metagenome assembly VMHT01 (sample SAMN12280063, study PRJNA550983) | marine metagenome | isolation source: seawater sampled from same location over 5 years 0.02-0.2 micron viral filtrate | place: USA: collected off the coast of southern California halfway between the port... ... | reverse complement strand
GATTCGTCGGGGCGTCGAAGCGCGCGCGCGAGGGACGCGGCGACGCGATTCGCGCGAAGAAGCGCGTGCGAGGGTTCGGTTGAGTTTACGCGCGTCGCGATCGTCGCGTCATCGGTAGGGTGCGACGGTCGCGCGCGAACGCGCGGGGGGTGATTGTCCGCGGGGCGATTCCGAGGCAGGGCACGGGGGACCGACGCGACGCGCGCGCGATGAGCGGGTCGGGGTCGAAGACGACGGGTGATGGTGGTGACGCGGGGAACGATGAGAGCGCGCAGCACGATGGAAGAAAGCGGGGTGAGGCGCAGACGGCGATGAGCTACCCGACGACGACGACGACGACGACGACGACGACGACGACGGAGGGCGCGCCGGTGAAGGTGCGCAAGCCGTATACGATTACGAAGAAACGGGAAAAGTGGAGCGATGAGGAGCACGCGTTGTTCGTTGAATCGTTGAAAAAGTACGGGAGGGCGTGGAGGAAGATTGAGGAACACATCGGGACGAAGACGGCGGTCCAGATTCGGTCGCACGCGCAAAAGTTTTTTTCCAAGTTGCAAAAAGAACAAGCCGCGCGAGGTTCGGCGAGCGGAAGCGACGCCCCGGCGGGGTCGCAAGGCGACTCGAGCAAACGGCGCGGTGCCCGTGGTTCGACTTCTGGAAGTAAGAAGAGTAGAAGGAGCGTTTCGCCGGATTTGAACCTGAAGATCCCGCCGGCGCGTCCGAAGAAGAAGCCCGACCACCCGTACCCGAAGAAGGCGACGAGCCAGCAACCGAGCGGCGGAAGCGGAGAGGGGAAGAGCACTGGGACGGCGCAAAATATGATGGGGTCGGCGACTCAAGCCGAACACATCGCTAACGCATCCTCCTCTGCGGCGGTCGCGGCTGTGTTATCCGTGGCTTCAGATAAAATGCAAACGAGCTTGCAGCACGATTTGCGCGCGGGTTACTTTGGCGTACCTCCGGGCGCCGGCATGTTTGCGCAGCCGGGATTGTTTCCGGTTCAGCACATGATGAATCCGTACGTGGGCATGTCGAACCCCGCAGCTGGAGCGCAGAATCCTCCTCAAATGAGTAATCCCCAGCAGTTCATTAACTACATCAACTTTTTGACCAACATGTGGCGACAAAACGCAAACGCCATGAGCGCGGCGACATCCACGGATGGCGCCGCCGAGCCGAGCGCGCCCGCGGTCAATAGCAAGAGGACGAAGGGTAAAGATAGCCCGGTTGATGATTCTAAGGGTGCTGGCGGAGACAGTTTAGCAGCTAGTAAAGATTTAGCTGAGGCGAACGACGCTAAGAAGAGCGCGTTTTCGTCTTTAGGAGGCAGACAGATTCCGACGGCCAAGCTCGCGAATCCAGGCCCGTACGCGATGCCGTACGGCACGCCCGAACAGTTTGGTCCGTATTTTGCGTCGATCATGCAGGCAGCGGCGATGGGATACATGGGCGCTCAAAATTCCCCACCGATGGTGGGTATGAGCGGTTTCATGACCAACAACGCCCACCCGACGTCGACGCAGACGCACGGCGGCGCCAGATCGGACGCCGGCGTGAAGCACGAAGCCGATGGATCGGACGGATCCGACGGATCCGATGATTACAAGCTGGACGCGCGCGATTGACTTGCGCGTCACGCATCGGTCTATCTTAACCATTTTCCAAGATTTTCCCTTTGTACAACGATACAAACCGTTCCCGCCGCGCGGTTTGCGCGGCGCGAACAGATATTCTTTTAGATTCTTTGATTGTTTTTGATTTAATAATAACACAACCTACAGATACCTACTTCTACGCGCTACCACTACCGCCACTACATCATGAACGTCTCTTCCGCGCTCTCGTACTCCGACGACGACGACTCCGCGTTCGATCGCCGCTCGCCCCAAAAAAGGCGTTCTCCGTCGATGTCAAACTTCGCGAAACACGACGGCGCCGAGTGACTCGCCCGTCCGCACCGCGCGCACCTGCGCACCGCCGATCGTCCATCTCTATTCGGCGATCTCGATCCCTCCGGCGCGCTCAGCGCGTACCCATTCACGTGCGCGCGCGCGAAACAATCCCTCGCGACGTGCGTTCGTCTCCCGCATCGCAGGCACCGCCCCTCGCGATGCGCGATTTCGCCGTCCAACGCCGCGCGTTGCTCCCGAGTCAGATTCGGGCACACGTAACTCCCGCCGCGGACCGCATCGACGCCGTGGCGCAGCATCATCCGTTTCAGCTCGACGTCCTCGCCCTCCAGCGCGCTCGCGCGCGACGCGAACGCGATTTCGCGCGCGACGCGACGCGGTGGATGGATTCGGGTCCACGTCGATCCGACGCCGGCGCGATGCTCGGCGACGCGATCGGGGACGGATCTCGCGACGCCGACGTAGTACGCGTCGTGCTCGCACTCTAAAACGTAGACGAAGTGGACGTCCATGTCCGCGCGCGCGCGCGCGACGGAACGGCGCGACGGAATGGGGCGATCGAGGCGCCGAGCGCGAGCGATGCGGGCACCGGCGCCGAGTTTACAAAGAATCGTCTCAGACGTCAGACTCGGGACGATCGCTCGCGCGCACGCGCTCGAGCTCGTCTCTAAACGCGGCGTAGTTGGCGTCGGCGCCCTTGGCGAGCAACTCGTCGCGAATGGCGTCGTTCTCTCGTCGCGCGTCGACGACGCGCGCGATCGTCTCGACCAAATCGTCCGGGACGTCGCCGAGATCAAACTCCCGCCACGGCCCGACGCCCTCGAGCCCCTTCGAGCGCTCGTAGATCTCATCCGAAAGTTCCAGCGACGTTCGATGCTCCCTAAAAATCGCGCGCGCGTCGAACTCGAACTCGATCGCCGCTCTCGTCTCGTCGAGTCGTCGGCGTCGCGCGTCGTCGTCGCGCGCGCGTCGCTCGTCCATCATCTTCATCACCTCCACCATCGCCTCGTCCTCCGCGCGTTTCGCCCGTTCCAGCGCGTCGAGCTCCTCGCGCGCTTCCGCCAGCGCCGCCATCGCCTCGTCCCGCGCCGCCTTCGCGTCGTCGCGCTCGATCCGCCGTCGCTCGACGTCTCGCGTCGTCTCGGCCAATCGCGCCGCGCTCGCCTCCTCCGCGCGCCGTTCGCTCGCCAACCGCCGCTCCGCCGCGTCGAGCTCGCGCTGCAGTCGCTCGAGCATGTCGTCGCGTTTTTTCGCGTCGTCGTCGTCGCGCGTCGTCGCGCGTCGTTCTCGGCGTCGTCGCGTCCGCGCGTGCCGCGTTTCGTCGCGCGCGCGCGCCGCGCGTCGTCGCGCGCGCGTCGACGCGCGCGCGCGTCGATCGGCGACCGACCGACCGTCGTCGCGGCGTGCCGAATCGCGGACTCGCGCGACGCGCCGACGCCGAGACCGACGCGTCACTCGCGCGCGCGCGCGCTCGCGCCATGCGCGTCGACGTCCGCGGCGACGCCGTCGCGGTCGTCGACGGCGACGTCGACGTGTTCCGCGAGCTCGGCCCGCACGTCGCGTGCGCGCGCGCGGGCGCGAGCGCGCGTCGCGGGACGCGCGCGCGCGACGACGTCGACGGACTCGGCGACTGCGTCGCGTTTCACCTGCGCGCCGATCGCGCGCGGTCGCGACACCGCGTCAAGCTGTGCGGAGAGATGTGCGCGACGGCGTTCGTGGCGAGCGCGCGGTGTAAACTGTGGTGGATGACGCCGACGTGGGGACACGGAGGCGAGGACGTGCGAGCGGAGACGCAGTTCGCGCTCATGGAACTGGGCGACGGCGCGGGGTACGCGTGCGCGCTGCCGACGAGCGGGGCGCACTTTCGAACGACGCTGGAGGGAAACGCGAAGGGAGAGGTGTGGATGATCGTTGAGAGTAACTGCGAGGAGGAGAACGCGATCGAGGTGGATAACGTGATGGTGATGGCGTGCGCGAAATCGCCGTACGAGGCGATTCGACGAGCGATGGCGGAGACGCGGACGATGTTGGGAACGTTTGAGTTGCTGGAGGATAAAAAGTTGCCGGAGACGGTGGACGTGTTCGGGTGGTGCACGTGGGATGCGTTTTATACCGACGTCACGCCGGATGGGATCGAACAAGGCGTGCAGACGCTGCGGGACGGTGGGGCGCCGGCGCGATTCGTGATCATCGACGACGGTTGGCAGAGCGTGCTGCCGGATAAGAGTTATCGCAAGGTGAGCAAGAAGGATAAGACGGTTCCCGACTCGAACGCGGTGGTCGTGCCTCCACCGACGACGTCGGCCTCGCCGCCGCCCGGCGTGTTGGCGGCGATGGCGGCGTCGTTTTACTGGAGCCGCTTGCACGCCAGTCGTTTTCGATCCCTCACGTGGCACATTTTTAGGCTGTTGATGAATTACGTCTTTTATCACACCGTCAAGGTGGTGGTGTCGAGCATGAGTCACTTTAATCATCGCGTGTACGCCGTCAAGGCGAATCACAAGTTTCAAAAGCTGCACGTCATCGGTAGCGGGATGTCGAGGACTTTATCCCAGCGCGTACTGCCAAAATTTTTCCGTAGAAAATTAGCAGGCGCGAGCGCGCGACCGTCGCAGTTGGACCTTCTTCCCGAAGCCGAGTCCGTGGATGGGCTCGCTAAAGTGGTTCGTAAGATCAAGACCGAGTTTGGGGTGGAGTACGTGTACTGTTGGCACGCGTTGCTCGGGTATTGGGGTGGTATTCATCCGGATGAGGAAAACGTCGCGAAGTACGGATCGGTGATGAAGTATCCCAAGCATACGCCGGGAGTGTTGACCGTGGAACCGTCCCAGGCGTGGGATCCGCTCACCGTGGGCGGGGTCGGAGTGCCTAGTCCCGAGACTTTGGCGCACTTTTACGTCGTCACGCACGATTATCTCTCCGCGTCGGACGTTGATGGCGTCAAGGTGGACGCGCAAGCCGTCATCGGCGCGTTGGGGTACAAAAACGGCGGCGGTCCCGCATTTGCCAGGCGCGTGCACGCGGCGTTGGAAGAGTCCGTGCGGGCGCATTTCCCCGATAATGGCATCATCAACTGTATGTGTCACTCCACGGAGAACATTTATAACTTCAAGTCGAGCGCGTTGGCGAGAGCGAGCGACGACTTTTACCCGGCGAACGAAGCGAGCCACACGGTGCACATCGCCAACGTGGTGTACAACTCCATCTTCATGGGCGAGATTGTGTTGCCCGATTGGGACATGTTTCAGAGTCAGCACGTAGCCGGTGCATTACACGCCGCGACGCGCGCGATCGGTGGGTGTCCGGTGTACGTGAGCGATCATCCGGGTAAGCACGACTTTGAGATTCTCCATCAGCTCGTGTTCCCATCCGGTAGAGTACTTCGATGCCGCCAGGCGGGTCGTCCAACCCGCGATTGCCTGTTCAGAGACGTCACTCGCGATGGTCGAACGGCGCTCAAGGTGTGGAACCGCAACTTTGTGAACTCAGTGATCGGCGTGTTCAACATTCAAGGCGCCTCGTGGTCGCGCGCCACGAATCAGTTCGCGAGTCTGCCGAAACCAATCTCCGCCACGCTCGCGGAACTGTGTCCACGAGACGTTGAAGGTATCGCCGATCGATCGACGCAGGGTGCATCGTTTGTGGTCCGTTCCCATCGCAACCGGCGCATTGAAATCCTGCGCTTGAAGGAGTGCACGTCCATCATGCTCATGCACAAGGATTGGGAAATTTACACCATCGCCGAACTCCTCGAGCAAGGCGACATCAAATTCGCCGCCATAGGTCTGACCGCGATGTACAACGGTGGAGGATCCATATTACGCATAGACATGAACGGAAGATCCGCAAACGTGACCGCGTACGGGCTCGGCGAGCTCGCGTGTTACGCCTCGCGGGCGCCGACATCCGTCCACGTCGACGGGCGAGCCGTCTCGCCCGATTTCGACCCGCGCACCGGCGCGCTCTCGATCGATCTAGGCGCCACCGAGGGTACGCACGAGTTACAATTCAACTGGTGATCTCCCCGCGACGCGCGAGCACAAACTAGTCAAAATTTCGTGTTGTTGTTTTCATACCGCAGTCGATTCCGCTCCAACCGCCGCGCCGCGCCCGCACTTCGCGTCGTCGTCGTCGTCGTCGCGCCATGACCGACGCGACCACCGCGCGTCGTCGCGAGCGCATGGATGAACCCGATGATCTCGGCCCGATATCCGCCACTCCAGACCTCATGGTGACGCGCGCGCTGGCGTTCGCCGACGTCTCGCCCGATGACATCGTGTACGACCTCGGGTGTAACGACGGTCGCGTGTGCGTCGCCGCGGCGCTCGAACGCGGCGCACGAAGCGTGGGGATCGAGATTGATCCCGGCGCGTGCGCCGTCGCGCGCGAACGCGCGGCGCGCGCGAACGCGCTGTTGAAGAAGGATTTAGTGCGCGTCGAGGAGGCGTCCGCGTTCGACGCGAGCGCGAGCGAGGCGACGGTGGTGTTTTCGTATCTCTTGCCCAAGGGAAACGCGAAGTTGGGGGCGAAATTGCTGAAAGAACTGAAACCAGGGTCGAGGGTGGTGACGTACTTGTTCAAGATGCCCGAGGAGACGTGGGGGGAGAAGTTGACGCGCGTGGAGAGTTTCGCGAGCTCGCGCGAGCGAGCGGCGGGCGGCGTCGATTCTTCGGCGTTTAACAAGCTGTACTTGTACGTCGTTTGAGCGCAGCGCGCGACGGTGCGGATAGAAAATAGTGCATAGCATGCATTCGTTGCATTGATGAGAATATTCGGTCAATATCAAAATTGTTTGAGAAGCGGAGAGCGCTTCGTTTACGCGCCCTTGACAAAGTCGATACCCTTCTTGATCTCGCCTTGAAGCTGCGGGATCATGGCGTCGAGGTTGGCTTGCTCGTACGCGGTGAGAGAACCGAGACCGTGGATGGTGTCGACGCCATCGCGGCCGAGCGTCACCTTGGAGGCGAAGAACGCGGCGTCGGTGATCTTAGACTCGACGTACGTGCACTCGACGATGTTGGCTTCGCCATTCTTGGCGCGCAAGCACGCGTCGGCGAACAAAGCGCCCGCGTACGCCATAGAAAGCGTGGCAGAGCCCTTACCAGCCTTGGCGGCGACGACTTCGGTACCGCCGTCTTGCGTGCGCTTGGTCAACGCGTCGATATCCGCCTCGGACAAGTTGCTCGCCTTGGGCGTCGCTTGAGAGAACAACGGCAAAATCGTGATTCCAGCGTGACCGCCGACGACGGGGACGTCCACTTTCGCCGTCTCCAAGCCCGCCTTCTCCGCGTAGAACGTCTTCGCTCGCACCACGTCCAGCGTCGTCACCCCGAAGAGCTTTCTCGCGTCGTACTTGCCCTTCGCCTTCAACACCTCCGCCGCGATCGGCACCGTCGAGTTCACCGGATTCGAGATCATATTAATCATCGCGTTCGGACAGTTATCCGCGATCGCCTCCACGAGTCCCTTCACGATCCCTCCGTTGATCGCGAACAAGTCGTCCCGCGTCATCCCCGGCTTTCGCGGCACGCCCGCCGGAATGATCACCACGTCCGCGTCCTTCAGCGCCGCCCCGAGCTCACCATCTCCGGCGTATCCCTTCGTCTGCGCCGCCGTGTTCACGTGCGACACGTCCGCCGCGACGCCCGGCGTGCCCGCGATGTCGTACAGCGCCAGTTCCGTCACCAGCGGATTCATCTTCATGAGCAACCCGCACGGCTGGCCGATCCCGCCCGCCGCGCCGAGGACGGCGACTTTGTATCCGCGCGCGCGCGTTCGCGCGATCGCATCGTTCGACGCGCGTCGCAGCGCTCGAGCGAACATCGTCGGAGCGCTTCGCGTCGCGCGGTGCGGCGCCGATCGCGCGCGCGATCGCGCCATCGTTCGATCGATCCGTCGGCGGCGCGATCGGGTGTCCGCGAGGCCGTCGCGACCCTCGTTTGGCGAACACCCTCGCGCGGCGACGTCGACGGCCGTCGTCGCGACGCCCGCGCGGCGGAGATCGCGACGCGATCGCGACGCGCGCGCGAACGCATGTCGACGCGAAGCGCGCCGACGCGAGGCGACGCGATGACGCGCGACGCCGGCGACGACGCGATGACGAGCGAGGCGCTGGCGACGTTCACGCAGGGGCTGCTCGAACAGATGCAGGGACGGTTCCAGACGATGTCGGACGCGATCATCACGAAGATCGACGAGATGCAGGAGAAGATCGAGGCGCTGGAGCGAAGCGTGGAGGAGATCGCGAGCGAGACGCGAGAGGGGAAGTAGACGAACGGCGGGACCGGATTAGATTGTATTTGTATCGCAGCGCGCGACGCGACGACGAAGGAGCGCGAACCTAAAGCTCGTCGCGGGCGGAGACGCCGGCGACGGCGTCCTCGATCGTTTCTAACGTCGCGGCCGGGATCTTGGTCTCGCTGAAATAGTCGGCGACGGCTTGCGCGGCGCGGGCGTAATCGCCCTCTTCGAGCGCGCGCGCGAGCGGGTCGGGGAAGATTGTCGACAGCAACGTTATCCAGCCGACGATCAACATCACGAACACGGTGAACCAGAGCACCAAACGCAAGGTCCATGACTGCTTTTCGATCTTCGTCGCCAAAGCGCTGGCGTCGGCGGAGCCCGAGAGGACGACGTTTCCTTTGGGATTCCACGCCATGGTGGTGACGAAAATCATGTGCGCCTTCTTCACCGGTTTAATGAGCGTAAACTTTTGCGCGTCCACGACTTTTACTTCGCCTTCGGAGCTTCCGACGGCGATGAGCGTACCCTGCGCGTTCACCGCGAACCCGGAGATGGGCTCGCTTTTGAACACTCGCGCCTTGCTGATGACTTTCCACGTGGCGACGTCCCACTTCACCACCCAACCTTCGCCGTCTAGATTCACCCCAGTCCACGCCACGCTCGTCGACGCGTTCGTGCCTCGGCCGTACGCCGCGCCGCGAAACACCACGTTCCGCACCCCGCTCTTCTTCACGATGGACTCGTCGAACAACGTCAGCACGCGTTCGCCGCGCTCGACGCTCCACACCGCGGCGCCGCGACCGATGTTACTCGCCGTCGCGTTCTCCGCCGACGTCGTCAACAGCCCATCGCCGTCGGGCGCCCAGGCGATATCGGTCACCGCCCCTTTCTCGTGCGCCCCGAGCTCTTTCTCCACCTCCAACGACGGCCACGCTAGAATCTTTACCTCCCCGCTCTCCAATCCCAGCGCCAACCGCGCGCCCTCCGCGTCGAACGCCGCGCACTTAATCTCCCGCTCATCCGGCGTCACGTGCACGCGATTCGGCAGTCCCAACGCGCTCGCGCACGATTCGATCGTCCACCGCGCCTCCCCGTTCGTTCCCGACGACGACGCGCCCTCGTCCGCGCCGTCGTTCGCGCCTCGCCGCGCTCGAAACACCCCCAGCGTCCCCCCGAACGCGCACACCACGTGTTCGCGCCCCGGGTGCACCGCCAGCCGCTGCGGCGCGTCTTCGTCCGTGTGCGTCCACGCCTCGGCGTCCGCCAGCGTCGTTCCGTGCGGGCCACGCTCGCACGACGCGATCAAGATTCGATTCGGAATCCCGCTCGACTTCTTCCCGCCGCCCCCGGCGAGGAGCGCGGTGCGATCGTCCAGCCACGCGCCGGCGTAGATGGGCTGGCCGTACTTCTTCGCGCGCCGCGCGCGCGCGCTCGCGCGGTCGAACATGGCGGCGCGCGCGTCGCGATGTTCGGGCGAGTCGCGAATCGACGCGCGTCGCGACGTTCGCCGCATTCGCGCGCGCGCACCGCGCGGACGAGCGGCGCCGCGCGCGGCGGCGACGCGCGGGGAGGTCGCCGCGCGCGGCGCGCGTCCGCGGGCGCGGTTGATGCGCGCGAGTGGCGCCGCGGCGTCGCGCGCGGAGTCGGTTGGGAATTCGCAGTCGTCGGCGGCGATGTGGACGGCGCGCGCGCGCGCGGGCGGCGTGCGACGGCTCGTCGCGAGCGTCGGCGCGCGCGCGACGCGCGGGATCGCGTGGGGAGGACGCGAGGGTGGATGGGGCGAGACGACGAAGACGGCGGCGACGGCGCGCGCGGTCGCGAGCGGCGCGACGACGACGACGACGACGACGACGACGACGACGAACGGGAAACGGACGCTCATGATCGTCGAGTCTCCGGCCAAGGCGAAGACGATCGAGAAGTATTTGGGTGCGAACGCGAAAGTGCTGGCGAGCTACGGGCACGTGCGTGATCTGGTGAATAAACAGGGAAGCGTGCGGCCGGAGGAATCGTTCGCGATGACGTGGACGTCGACGTCGAGGCAAAAGGCGGCGATGCGAGACATCACGGAGGCGTTGAAGAAGACGGATGTGCTGCTGCTCGCGACGGATCCAGACCGAGAGGGTGAGGCTATCTCGTGGCACTTGCTCGAGGTGCTTCGGGAGAAGAAATTGTTGCGCGACGACTTGGACGTCAAGCGCGTGACGTTTGGGGAGATTACGAAAACAGCGGTGCTCGACGCGGTGGGTTCTCCGCGGGACATTAACGTTCCGATGGTTGATGCGTACATGGCGCGACGCGCGCTGGATTATCTATTCGGATTCACGCTCTCTGGGCTACTGTGGCGTAAGTTGCCGTCGAGCGTGAGCCTGTCCGCGGGTCGCGTGCAGAGCGTGGCGCTGCGATTAGTGTGCGAAAGAGAGGAAGAGGTGGAGGCGTTCGTGAGCGAGCCGTATTGGACGGTGAAGGCGAGTTTAAGTTCAAAAGACGGCTCTACGTTTGACGCCGCTTTGACGCACGTCGATGGCGCTAAGCTTGGAAAGTTTACCATCGCTTCGAACGACGAAGCCGAGGCGTACGCCAAGCGCGTGCGAGAATGCGATACGCTGCGGGTGGTGGAGGTGAAGCACAGCGAAGCCAAGCGTACGAGTGGACCACCGTTCACGACGTCGACGATGCAGCAGGAAGCGAACAAGCAGCTCGGTTTCGGTGCGTCGAGGACGATGTCGGCGGCGCAACGACTGTACGAGGGCGCGGGCACGGGCGAAGGTTTGATTACGTACATGCGCACAGATGGCACGTACGTCGCCCCACATGCGATTGAAAGCTTGCGTACGACCGCTGGTGAGCTTTTTGGTGATGAGTACGTGCCTGAATCGCCCAGATACTTTAAGAAGAAGCAAAAGAATGCGCAAGAGGCGCACGAAGCGATTCGACCTACCAAGGCTGGACGGCTTCCCGCGCAAGTTGCGCGGCAAATAGGACCAGGCAGCGATGAAGCGAGACTTTATGCGTTGATTTGGGCGCGCACTATGGCGTCACAAATGTCACCTGCGCTTACCGATCGCATAGCGGCTGAAATTGCCTCCGCAGAGAACGACTTAAAGCTCAAGGCGAACGGACACAGGCTCAAGTTTCCGGGATTCCTTGCGGCGTATCGAACGTCCAGACCCGATGCTGCGCCACCTTCAGACGACGCGTGGTTACCTATTCTTGGTGAAGGCGAAGGTTTGTCTGTGAAAACTGACGGTGAGAGTCTCGGGTGCGAGGCGACAGAGCACAAAACGTCGCCGCCGCCTCGCTACACGGATGGTTCCATCGTCAAGGCGCTCGAAGAACGAGGCATCGGGCGACCGAGCACGTACGCACCGATTTTAAAGGTGCTCGCGCAGCGTGAGTACGTCGCAAAGCAAGGTGCCGCACTCGTTCCCACGACTCGCGGTCGTCTAGTCTCTGCGTTTCTCACGAATTACTTTGAGACGTACGTCGATTACGGCTTCACGGCGGATTTGGAACACAAGCTTGACGACATCACGAGCGAACAAGTACAATGGAAACCGTTACTCGAGGAGTGGTGGACGCCGTTTAGGGATAAAATATCGTCGCTTTCGGAGCTGCGCGTGAGCGAAGTCATCGACGCTCTCGATGAGAAGCTCGGGCAGCATCTCTTCGGCGAGGCGACGTATGACGGCCACGTGCACATCAACCCGGATCAAGTCGCCGAATTAAGCGATTCCGACGACGTCGTGAGCGAAGCACGGAGATGCCCGAGCTGTAAAATTGGCAGACTTGGTTTAAAGCCATCAAAAGCTGGTGGATTCATTGGGTGCAGTCGCTACCCTGAATGCGGCTTCACGCACCCGTTGCATCCGATTCGAGGCGCCATCGTGAGCGACACGGATGATCCAGATTTCGTCGCCACCGTCGAAGATCCCGACGCAGTGATGTATCCCAAGGTGCTTGGCGTTGATCCAGCGACCGGAAAAGAAATTTCTCTCCGACTTGGTCCTTATGGCCCATATTTACAACTCGGCGTTCAAGAGCTCGCGCCGGCGGCGACGCCGGCAGAGGATGGGAAGAAGGCAAAGAAACCGAAGAAACCGCCTGCACCTCGTCGCGTCGGAGTGGCAAACATCGGCAAGGACGTCAACAAGATCACTCTCGCGGAAGCCATCGGGATGTTTGAATACCCCAAAGTGCTTGGTGTGCATCCGGTGACGCAGGCGCCCGTTTCGCTCAACATTGGCCCATTTGGTTGGTACGTCGCGTCCGAAGTCGCCGGCGAAGTTCTCAGAGCATCCATCGGGAAAACCGTATTGAAGCGCGTCGGTGCGGTCGAAAACGTCGATATCGACGAAGCTGTCGAATTGTTGCGCAAAAAAGCCGAGCGCCCACCGCGCACGCGCGGTCGATACGCTTCGAAAAAGACCAAGGCGAAAAAGGAGCCGAAGAAGGCGAAGGAACCAAAGCCGAAGAAGGAGCCAGAGGCGAAGAAGGAAGCCAAAGATCCAAAGGCAAAGAAGGCGCCGAAACCCAAGGTGGAAGTTCCAGGAATGAAAAAACCGCTCACGGCCTTTTTCGCGTTCTCGGCGGACGAACGCGCGTCAGTCAAGGCGGAAAATCCAACCTTTAAAGTCGGCGAAGTCGCCAAGGCGCTCGGCGAGCGGTGGGCCTCGCTCGATCCAGAACGCAAAGCCAAGTACGAGAGCGATGCCAAGACGGCGAAAGAGGCGTACGCTGCCGCGCTCGCGGAGTTTTCAGCGTCCAGCGAATCGTCTCGCGAACCTTAGATCAACGCATATTAATAGATTTACAACGCTTCTAGAATCCGCGCGCGCGACGCCAATCAAAATCGAAACGGTATGATGTAATCGTACGACTTTCCCGCCTTTTCGCAATCCTTCCCGCACGTCACGACGCACGCTTTCAACACTCGCTCCTTTGCCTTGGCATCTAACCCAAATCCCGTCGTCTTCCTCTGTCCCTCGTCGTACTCCGCGATCGCCCTCGAGCACGACGCCTTGCACGCCGGCGCGCACGCCTTCAACATGTCCCGCTGCTCCCGAATCTCCCCCAGCGCCTCCGCCTCCGCGCACGCCGACGGTCTCAGCGCCTCGGGCGGTCCTCTCGGCCCCTGTCTCGACGCCGGCACCACGTTCACGCACGACTTCACGCTCATGCCGCGTTTTCTCGCCACGATTTTCGACCCACTCTCGTCGAGCACCGCGACGCTGAACGCCTTCTCCACCGTCCCGAACACGCTGAACGGCTCGATCGGGTCGTCGGGCGGCGACTGCGGGAAGAACTCCCTCGCGCGCGCCGCGTGCGGCGTCGCGAGCGTCAGCGCGAGCGTCAGCGCGAGCGCCACGGTCGTTCGCGCGGCGTTCGTTCGCCCGCCGTCGACTTCGGCGTCGACTTCGACGACCTCGCGCGCGCGACGCGCGACGATCGCGCGCGCGACGGCCGAGCGACGACGCGCGGCGACGACCGCGCGACGACCGCGCGCGACCGCGGCGCGCGCGCGCG
>VMHT01034042.1_pt1 | contig 13682 bp, 10 predicted proteins | sample 4693611 | NCBI WGS metagenome assembly VMHT01 (sample SAMN12280063, study PRJNA550983) | marine metagenome | isolation source: seawater sampled from same location over 5 years 0.02-0.2 micron viral filtrate | place: USA: collected off the coast of southern California halfway between the port... ... | reverse complement strand
TACGAATGCTGGAATTGCCCAATAAGAAACCGGACAGAAGTTATCCACGGGTAGTGAAGGGACAGCCTCGTAAATACCCTAAAAAGAAAAATGCCAGTCAGCTTAACTGACTGGCATTAGGCTAAAGAGCCGCTTTTATGGTATTGAAAAGTTCTTGCCTATGCGGCGTTTTGGTCCCCGGCGGGAACCTCAGATTGCAACCGCGTGCTCGGCATTGTTTCTTCCGGGCTTAGCAATTCCAGATCAAAAGTGAACTCATCCACCCGTACTGCCAGCTTGCGTTTTTCGTTATAGTCGTGCAACAAGTCGGCTTCTTTGGCATTTATCACCCCTTTTTCCTGCAGCTTATTCAGCGCATTTTCAAATGAGATAAATGGCACCACCGGCTCTTTACGCAATGCTTTTTGTACCTTGCTTAATAAATGCGAAACCGCATGCTTGGCCTTAAAGGCTTGCTCATTAATGTCGTTACCATCACCTTCAACAGTGCGTACCAGGTGGGTAAGCTGCGCCTTAACGCTGCTGTCCTGCATGGAGGCCTGGGCCAGCGCGGTAACCAGTTTGTCAGAGATGCTGCTGACACTGTTGGTATACGTATTGGTCATGAACCGCATCAACCCTCGGGTAGGCGTGTTCGGGAAATTGTTGATAAAATCAACAATAGCTTTTTCAGCCTGCATCAGCGACCACTGAATCGCGTAGTCAAAGTAAGGCCGTGCTTGCTGACGATCTTCAATACGTTGCTCGTAGAAGCGAATCGCGGCCATACCGGCATACAGGTAACTCATGACATCACCCAGACGGGCCGACAGCAACTCGGCTTTTTTCAGGTCGCCACCCAATACTGCCAGAGATAAATCTGCCAGCGGTGCCAGTTTAGCAGATAAGGCATTTAAACGCTTTTCATACGGACGCACTTCGGGCAAAGCTGACTCAGCGCCGCGGGTAAACGGCAGATAGCTTTTGGATACGCTTCGTACACCATTTTTCACACTGAATTTTACGGTTTTACGTAACACAGTATTAAATTCGCTATCAGCACTGCTGTCGTCACTGTGGATCAGTTCCACCATTTCTTTCAGGTGTGGATGGCAACGCATCGCGCCCTGACCAAAAATCATCAGGTTCCGGGTCAGAATATTTGCACCTTCCACGGTAATAGCGATGGGCATCGCGCTATAACCACCGGCAAGGGTATTCTGAGGCCCACGCTGAATTGCTTTACCAGCCTGAATGTCCATGGCCGAGTTCAATACATCACGACCCAGTTCGGTCATGTGATATTTTGCAATGGCGGTGACTACAGAGGGCTTGATGCCCATATTCAGGCCTTCGGTGGTTAATACCCGCATCGACTCCAGCAAGAAGGTTTTACCGGCAATATCCGCCAGCTTTTCCTGAATGCCTTCAAACCGACCGATGGGTAAGCCAAACTGCTCACGAACAAAGCTGTATTCTGAAGCGCCTTTAAAAGCAGTCTGGGCCGTTGCTACGCCCATGGCGGGCAACGAGATACCCCGGCCTGCACCCAGACAGCTCACCAGCATCTGCCAGCCGCGACCAATGTTTTTCTGACCACCAATAATAAAGTCCATCGGGATGAAAACATCCTGACCCCGGGTAGTGCCGTTATAAAAACGTTGTCCCATTGGGTCGTGGCGATTGCCCAGTTCTACGCCAGGATGATCTTTAGGTAACAGCGCACAGGTGATCCCCAGCTCAGTTTTGCCGCCTAGCAGACCTTCCGGGTCAAATACCTTAAACGCTAAACCCAGTACTGTCGCGATAGGGGCCAGTGTGATGTAACGCTTATCCCAGCTTACTGACAGGCCAATGACTTCTTCGCCATTAAATTCACCCTTAGTGACAATAGCCGCATCAGGAATGCCACCGGCATCGGAACCGGCTTCTGGGCTGGTCAGAGCAAAACAGGGGATATCAGTGCCCACGGCCAGACGTGGCAGCCAGTAGTCTTGCTGGGCGCTGGTACCATAGTGCATCAGCAGCTCACCCGGGCCCAATGAGTTTGGCACCATGACGGTGACTGCTATTGCGCCGCTTTTGGCGGCAATAGTGGCAACTACCGTGGAATTGGCATACGGGCTAAATTCTAAACCGCCGAATTTCTTAGGAATAATCATTGAGAAGAAACGGTTCTTACCCAAAAAGTCGAGTACGTCCTGGGGGATATGATTGCCATTGGCAAGTTCAAAGTCGTCAATCATTTCCAGTAATTGCTGAACCGGACCATCCATAAAGGCTTGTTCATCAGCGCTTAGCTGGGCTTTAGGGACCGCACGTAGTGCTGCCATATCTGGCTGACCTTGATAAATGGACGATTCAATCCAGATATCACCGGCATCCAGGGCTTCCTGTTCGGTGACTGAAATTGGGGGTAGAACTTTTTTAAGGCTTTTTCTGATGCTCATCTTTTACTCATCCGCTCATCTGACCAGTTGCTGAAAGTAATAGTACATCAATAACGGCAAAGATCAAATCTACAGTTAGCATTTTGTTAATCGTCTAAAATAAATTTAACCTGAAAGTCGCTGTCGAATGGTTCACTTGAAGGGGATTTAGGTTCTGGCAATACGAACGAATAAGAATAAAAACCTATACATGGCTTACATAGCAGGGGTAATTGTCGATACACTAAGCAGGGTTTTGAATCAAACAAAAGGTATGGGTATTCAATGCAAAAGCTTCCAGGCTGGATGAAGTGGTGTCTGCATTCACCAAAATTTGCGCTGTTATTGTTTGTAGCGTTGTGTGCGGTGACGGCTACCGGTGCCTCGCAACTTTACTTCCGGGGCGATTACAAAGTCTTTTTTGAACCCGACAATCCTCAGCGAAAAGCGTTTGAGGATATGCAGAACATTTTCAATAAAAGTGAAAATGTCTCATTTTTAGTGGTGCCCAAAAACCAGACCGTCTATCAGCAGGACACCTTCAAGCTTATTCGCGAACTTACCGAGGACGCCTGGCAGCTGCCGCTATCAACGCGAATCGAATCGGTGGCCAATTATCAGCATACTTACGCCGAAGAAGATGATCTGGTGGTTACCGATCTTATAAATGAAGGGCAGTATTCCCCTGATCATATCCAGTGGGTACGCGAAGTGGTGCAAAGTACCCCTGAAGTCGACGGCCGGTTGGTGTCGCGCCAGGGTGAGGTGGCGATTGTTAATGCCACCATCCAGCTACCAGATGGCGATCAGACCAAAGAGGTTATACAGATTGCGGACTACGCCCGAAGTCTGGAACAAAAATACGAACAGCAATACCCGCAGCATGATATCTACCTCACCGGTATGGTGATCATGAATGATGCCTTTGCGGTAGCCGCGCAAGATGACGCACAAACCCTGATTCCGGCTATGTTTGTGGTGATTACCTTAATGATTGCGCTGCTGACCCGCTCTATTGTTTCGGCGCTGGCCACGCTGGTTATCGTGGGGTCCTGTATTGCGGTGACCATGGGGCTGGCCGGTTGGGCAGGTCTGTTTTTAAGTACCGCTACAGTAAATGTGCCCACCATGGTCATGACTCTGGCAGTGGCCGATTGTATACATATCATTGTCAGTTTCAGGCAGTTTGCCCGCCAGGGGATGGCCAAGCACGAAGCTCTCACAGAAAGTCTGAAAGTGAATACCAAGCCTATTGTTATCACCAGCGTTACTACCGCGATCGGCTTTTTGATGCTGAACTTCTCAGCAGTGCCCATTCTGGCCGACCTGGGGAATATGACGGCAGTGGGCGTTATGCTGGCGTGTTTATTCTCGCTGACCATCCTTCCGGCCATCCTGAATCTGGCTCCCCTGAGGGTGCCATCAGCCAAAAAAGCATCGGCAGGACGTTTTGAGCGGGCCGGCGACTGGGTTTGCGCGCGGCACAAACGTATCTTGCCGGTATCACTACTGGTAGTGCTGGTCTCGCTGGCATTTTCGGCCAACAACGAACTTAACGATATTGCGGTGAAGTACTTTGGCCAGGCCAGTACCTTCCGTCAGGCCGTGGATATACAGGAAGAAACCATGGGCGGGATGTCGAATATCGACTTTGTTATTTATACCGATGAAGAATACGGTGTGAATGATCCTCAGGTTTTGCAAAAAGTGGAGGCGCTAACAAAGTGGCTCAACGAACAGCCTGAAGTGCATCATGTCACCAGTTTTGCCGATACCATGAAGCGGCTAAACATGAATATGAATAATGACGATCCGGCCTATTACACGTTGCCGGAAGATAAAGAAACCGCCTCGCAATATTTATTACTGTATGAAATGTCGCTGCCCTACGGGCTCGACCTGAACAATCAGATTGACATCAACAAGTCCGCGGTGCGTATTGTTGCGGTACTGGATAACCTTGGCAGTAATGAATTTACCGCGTTTGAAGAGCGAGCCCGCAGCTGGTTTGCCGAACTGGCCCCTAACTTGCGTCTGGAAGCGGCAAGTCCACCACTGATGTTTGCGCATATCGGTGCCAGAAATATGCAAAGTATGGTGTGGGGGACTATTCTGGCTCTGATTCTTATCTCCGGACTGATTATCATTGCCCTGCGCTCATGGCGTCTGGGGCTGGTCAGCTTGCTGACAAACCTGATACCGGCCGGCATAGGGTTCGGGGTCTGGGGAATGCTGTCAGGTCAGATCAATATGGCCCTTTCAGTTGTATTAAGTATGACCATGGGCATAATTGTTGACGATACGGTACACTTTCTTTCGAAATACCAACTTGCCCGGAAGATGGGCAAAAATGTGAATGATGCCATCATTTATACGTTTACCACGGTAGGCCAGGCTCTGGTGACCACTACCGCCGTACTGGCTGCCGGGTTTGGTATACTGATGCTTTCCGACTTCAGACTTAACTCTGATATGGGCGCATTAACCGTAATTATTATCGTAGCTGCATTAATTGTCGATATGCTGTTTTTACCGGCATTTTTGATGTGGCTGGACAAAGACAAACGTAACTCCAGAGGTAATGAAGATGAATTACGTGAAAAAATGTAGTCTGTTGTGGCTGTGGGCTGTGATGGCTATAAGTACCCCTGTGCAGGCGGCCGATGACGCTGTTGCTAAAGGGCTGGAAATCGCCAAAGAACGTAAGGCAAGAGATACCGGCTGGGATAACAGCGTGGCCAACATGACGATGATTCTGCGCAATGCCCAGGGCCAGGAAGCCACTCGTGAAATGCGGGTAAGTAGCCTGGAGATGCAGGACGATGGCGACAAGGCGCTGACCGTGTTTGACTCGCCCCGGGATGTGGCAGGTACCGCTTTTTTGAGTTTCTCCCACGCCATGGAACCTGATGAGCAATGGATTTATCTGCCTGCCATTAAGCGGGTGAAGCGCATCGCCTCACGCAATAAGTCAGGCCCTTTCATGAGCAGTGAATTTGCCTTTGAAGATATGACCTCCTTTGAGGTAGAAAAATTCACCTATGAGTTTTTGCGTGAAGATAAATACAACGGCGAAAAGGTGTTTGTTATTGAACAGACTCCTCAGGATGAATTCTCCGGCTATTCGAAACAGATTGTATGGATTGACCAGGAGCACTATCGGGTTCGTAAAGTCGAGTTTTTCGACCGTAAAGGCGCGGCATTAAAAACGCTGGAGTTTGAAGATTATCAGGCCCACGAGGTTGACGGTAAAGAGTTCTGGCGCCCCTATCGCAGCTACATGTACAATCTGCAAACCGGCAAATCCACCGAACTGACCACCAATTCGTTAGAGTTTGGCCAGGGGCTGGATGAGTCTGACTTTGATAAAAACAGTTTACGCAGAGCACGATAACCCCATGAGCAAACCCCATATTATAACGGCAGCCGTATTGGCATCGGCTGCTTTTTCTGCGCAGGCAGAAATAGAGATTGGTGGTAGCGCCTCGGTGGAAGGGCGCTACTTTTTGCAGGACGCCCTGTATCCGGGGCAGCCCAGAAGCCAGACTTCGGTAGCCGTTGAACCGGAGTTTTATACCCAGTGGAATGACGGTCAGGACAGCTTGTTGGTCAAGCCGTTTGCCCGGCTTGACCAGCGCGACAGCAAACGAACCCACGTGGATATGCGGGAATTTCAGTGGCTGCATGTGGCCGATGAATGGGAAACCCGTGTGGGGGTGGGCAAAGTTTTCTGGGGCCAGACTGAATCCTTGCACCTGGTCGATATTATCAACCAGACGGATACCGTTGAGCAGTTTGATGGTGAAGAGAAACTCGGCCAGCCAATGGTGAATTTCACTACCTATGGCGACTGGGGCACCGTTTCTGCTTTTGTCCTGCCTTATTTTCGCGAGCGAACATTTAATGGAATGGATGGCCGCCTGCGGCCGGGCCTGCCCATCGAAAATGACCGGGCGGTCTACGAGTCTGGAGCTGAACAGCAGCATATTGATTATGCCTTACGCTATCAGAACAGCTTAGGGCAGTGGGAAGTCGGGTTATCTTATTTTGACGGCACCACCCGTGAGCCGGAACTGCAGGCCAGTATCGAAGATCAGCAGAATGCGCATATCTTCCCTTATTATGCTCAAATCCAGCAGGTTGGGGTGGATTTACTCAAAGTACAGGGCGCCTGGCTGCTTAAATTTGAAGGCATTTATCGTACTGGTCAGTCAGAAGATTTTGGTGCCGCGGTGGCCGGCTTTGAACGCACCACTGTGGGTGTCTTTGGCACCAATTACGATTTAGGGTTACTGATGGAATATCAGTACGATGAGCGTGAAAATAATTTCTTTGCTATTGGCCAGAACGATCTTATGGTCGGCGCCCGTTGGACCTTTAACGATATTGATGGCACCGAGCTGTTGGCGGGCTATATACAGGATCTGGATAATTCGGGTACCTACAGTGGTTTTGTGGAAGCCTCGAGCCGGATGACCGACAACTGGCGCTGGAAACTCGACGCCTATTTCTTTTCATCTGATGTACCTGGTACGTTTAACCATATACGTCGCGATGATCATCTTCAGGTAACCCTGGAATATTTTTTCTAACTCTTAAAGCGATACTATTTACATGAAACAACGATGGACAGGCGTGCTTGTGGCCGCCTGCCTGTGTGCAAGTGCACAGGCAACGGAGAAAATGTATGGCGTAATTGGCGCCGGCTACACTGATGCAGAATTTATTGAAAGTGACGCCGATGGTGCGGCCTTTTATGTCGGGCTGGGGCACCAGTTTGCGCCTCAGTGGTATGTAGAGGGCGGTTATAAACGGTTGTTTGATGATATTGAAGACGATACCGGTGCCAAGGCGGATGCGCTTTATCTGGCGCTGCTGGGTAAAGCCAGCGGACGGGAAGGTGAGCTATATTACAAATTGGGCGTGATGCGCGCCGATGTCAGCGGCAGTTATGGTGTGACCAGCGATTGTGAGTATGGTCAAATCAGTTTGGGCCAGTGTCAGTATGATGAGGGGGTCCTGGCCGGGCTGATTGGGTTTGGTTTTGATTACCACCTGGACTTGAACAGTATGTTGCGTTTTGAGTACGAACATGTTCGTGGCGAGCATGATTTGTCAGTAAATACGGCAACCCTGGGTTTTCGATATAACTTTAATTAAAGCGCATGCCTGAATCATTGATAAGTAAACCAACTGCCCTCAAATAGGGTATTAATAGATAAAGCAAACAAGTGGTGCGAAGATTTATGAAAAACGAGTTGGACAACAAATTTTTGTTACAGGTATTTGATAAAATTCGCCAGTATGGTGACAAAAAAGACGACCGTTACCTTTTAAACGGGATCACTGCGTTTACCGATATGGATGGCTACACATTATATGTGGAAGACCCAAAGGTTAAATTGCAGTACGGCTTCCATAATCAGTACCATTACGATTATGAGTCCAAAGACGACATAGAAAGCTTTGAGAAAAAACTCAAAGAAATAGACAAAGAATACTAATCTTTTACATAAGCCCCGCTACTGCGGGGCTTTTTGTATCCCTGGGGCCAATGCCTTTACAACGTATCGAAAACAATTTGTACCGTGCCGGTAATTGGTATCCGCGGCAACTGTGGTTACAATAGCGCACAAACAGTTTTCGGAAACATCTTTTGTCTGCTATTACACCTCCTTCATTTAAATGGTCTTTTTTAGGGCCAAAGTACTGGCTAACCTGGATTGGGGTTTTTGTTTTGTATGCCATCACCTGGCTGCCTTTGCCACTGATACGTCGTATTGGGGCTGGAACAGGGCGGCTGGTGGGGCTGATTGTGCCTAAACGGGTGAAGGTGGCTAAGCGCAATATTGCTTTAACCTATCCAGAGCTGGAGGTATCACGAGTAGATGCTCTGACTCGCGAGAATTTACGCCGCGCAGGCATGGCACTGTTCGAGACCGCGATGGGGTGGTGGTGGCCTGGCTGGCGCATCAGACGCTGTTTTGAAATCGAAGGCTATGAGCATGTAGAAGCCGCCATGGCGCAGGGCAAAGGGGTGTTCGGCCTGGCCCTGCATAATATGAATCTGGAGTTTGCCTGCCGCGGTTTAGGCTACACGCACCCTGCCATTGCCTTTTACCGCAAACATAACAATCCGCTGGTAGATTACTTGCAGTATCATGGTCGGGCACGTTCCAATAAATATATGATTCATAAGCGCAATGCGAAAGCACTGATTAGCGCGCTGGACAGCCAGGAATTGTGCCTGTACTTACCGGATCAGGATTATGGCCGTAGCCAGAGTATTTTTGTGCCGTTTGGCGGGGTGAAAGAAACCGCCACTTCTACTGCTACTTTGATGTTTGCCCGTCGGGCCAATTGCATCCCGATGATTTTTACCTCTCAATACACCACCAAAGGTTATAAGGTGAAAATTTACCCGCCTATGCCGGAGCTGGCCGAAATGGAAACTCGCGCTGCCCTGACTCACTTGAACACCCAGGTGGCCACCATCGTTGCAGAACAACCCGAAAGTTATTTGTGGATGCATAAGCGTTTTAAAACCCGACCCAACGATACGGATGCGTCGCTATACGATTAGTCGTTTTGCTAATTGCCTGAATTCTGCGTTTGCCTGTACTATGCTAATAGTTTTGACGAATAAAAATAAAGACAGATGGCATCTAAGGGTTATTCAGGAACATCATTCTGGGCCAAACAGATAGGGTTGGCCCTGGTGCTGATTATAGTGGCAGCGGTACTGATTTACCTGCAGGAAGGGTCAGACTCCTCCGCCGAGGCGCCTAAAAAATCGGTTTCCTCGGGGTTGAGCGATTTTTATCGCGACTTTCGACAGTCAAGCTCAGAGGTAGGCAACAGTGCTTCTTCTGAGTTTGTGGTAGATGTGGAAAAAAGCGAAGAGGATCTGGATACTCAACTGAAAAGTCGGGCGAGTAAACATCGGCCGGTGACTGATGCCTGGGTAGGCGAGCACAAATTTCGTAGCTTTAAGGCCGGTAATACGCTGCGAGAGGTTATCTCTGACTATGCCGAAAAAGAAGGCATGCAAGTGGTCTGGGATCTTGAGCAGGACTTTGTCATTAAACATCATTTTCAGGTTGATGACACCCTGGTGGGGGCGTTAACCCAGATTGCCAGTGCCGTAAACAGCAACTTCACCGGTGATGTGCACGCTTATGTGTGTGCCGACCAGCGCTCGCTGGTCGTCACTGCCACTGCCACTGAATTTCTACTGGAACAGTGCGCCAGGGTAAATTAAACCGCTAAGATCTGATGCCAGGCATTGCGAACCCAGTGTCTGAGCTCATCCAGCGTATCTGAACTTTGAGCGTACTTATCATCGGCCAGTGTGAGCTGATGATAGTGATCGCGCAGTTTCAGATAGGCTTGTTGTAACTGCGTACATACTTCCTCATCTATAACCTCGTGGTTTTTGGCGGTATCCAGAATACTTAAATTGTCAGTATGGCGGATCAGAGTCTCAAAACGGTGACTGTAACCTAATACCAGGTATTGGGTTACAAACTCGATATCGGTAATACCGCCGGCACACTGCTTTAAATCTACGCCTTCTTCACGTTGATGCTCCAGGTGGGTACGCATTTTTTCACGCATGGAGGTAACATCACTGATCAATGAGGGCAGGGCGCGCTGGCGCATCAGAATATGTCTGCGTACCACATCAAACTGCGACAACAGACTGGCATCGCCGGCTACGCCCCTGGCGCGAACCAGTGCCTGATGCTCCCAGGTCCAGGCTTCGTCACGCTGATACGTTTCAAAACCATCAATATGACAACACAACAGACCCGCCGAGCCTGAAGGGCGCAGGCGTAAATCCGTTTCATACAATTGACCGAACAAAGTGGTGGTATTTAAAAAATGCATGATCCGCTGGGCCAGCTTTATATAAAACTGCTGAGCACTGACGGTGCGTTTGCCATTGGTTTTTGAGTCCTGTGGGGCGTTATGCAAAAACACCAGGTCCAGGTCAGAGCCATAGCCAAGTTCAAAGCCCCCCAGCTTGCCATAGCCGATTACTGCAAAACCCAGGTCATTATCATTCAGATGTTCGGGCTGCCCATACCGAAGGCAGACCTGTTGCCAGGCATAACGGATAACCGAGTTCAGGATGGCTTCGGCAAGCATGGTCAGTTTGTCACTGACCCTGTTAATGGGCAGGGAGCCATTGATATCGGAAGCGGCAATACGCAGCTGCTGACTCAGTTTAAACTGCCGACAGATGTCCATCGTCAGTTCAACATCTTCAGGATCTACCCGTAACAACAGCTGACGTAGCTCATCCTGATACTCGCGAAGACTGTCGGTGGAACTGGTATTTTGTTGCTCAAGATACAACGGGGTCAGCAGTTCATCCAACAGCAGAGGGAAACGCTTTATCTGCACCGCTATCCATTCGCTGCGCTCACACAATTTAACTAACTGTTTAAGTACACTGAGGTTTTCCAGTAGCAAATTCAGGTAAGTAGTGCGTCCGGTGATGGCCTGAATCACACTGAGGACCCGGCGTATAACCTGCTCTATCCGGTCAGGATGCGCCTCCACCAGTGTGTGTAATAGCTCGGGCATTAGTTCATCAAGAGTACTGCCGCCACGCTCCCCCAGCCGAAAGTTGCGCAGGTTAGCCCGAAAATCTTCCAGCCGTCGAAAAACTTGTTCGCACTCGTTTTTTTCAAGGTAGTCATCAAACAGGGTAACAAACTCTTCAAGGCCCAAATCTACCTGCCAGGCATCTTTACACAACGAAAACAGGGTGTCGGTTTCATCATGCGCCTGGTGATGTTCTTCCACCAGATCATTAAACTGCGCATGAATGTCAGCCATTTTCGAATTCAGGTCTGCCACCAGGCTGTCATAGTCTTCATAGTCCATTACCGTAGCGAGCACCGTCTGGCCGTGTTCATCTTCGGGCAAAGTCTGGGTCTGTTCATCGTTGAGCTGTTGCAGGGTGTGTTCAAGTTTGCGTAAAAACAGGTAATTCTGGTAGATCATCGATATGGTGTCTGCTTCGACAATACTGAGCTCGCCAAGGGCATCAAGGGTGTCTTTTAAACCTCGCTGGCGCAGCAGCGGCTCGCGGCCGCCATGGATAAGCTGAAAGCTTTGGGCAAAGAACTCCACCTCCCGGATCCCTCCCGGCCCCAGCTTAATATTGTTACGCAGACCCCGGCGGCGAATTTCACGATTTATCAGCCCTTTCATATGACGCAGGGCATCAATTGTTGTGAAGTCGAGGTAGCGGCGAAAGGTAAAGGGGCGCAGGATCTGCAAAAGCTCATCATTATAGTCGCCACGAGGATTAACTGGCCGCGCTTTTATCATGGCAAAGCGCTCCCAGCTGCGGCCCTGTTCCTGGTAATAATCTTCCATTGCAGAGAAATGGCTGACCAGCGGGCCACTGTCGCCGAAGGGACGCAGGCGCATATCCACCCGGAAAACCTGACCATCTACCGTTACCTTGTCTAAAGCGGCGATAAGTTTTTGGGCGACCTTATTAAAAAATTGCTGATGCTCAAGGGATTTTTTTGCACCCTGGGTCTCACCTTTATACGGATAACAAAAAATCAGGTCGATGTCGGAGGAAAAGTTCAGCTCCATTCCGCCCAGCTTACCCATGGCCAGCATCAGCATAGGCTGCGGGCCATAAGGACCGTCCGGAGTACCATAGCGCGCGGTCAGCTGGTTATAAATCCATAGGTAGGTGTAATAAATAAGCGCATCGGCCAGCTCTGAGGTAGCCCGTAGCGAGGTTTCGATAGACTGCTCATTGTGTAAATCCAGCCATGCCAGGCGCAGCATTTCGCGGTTACGGTATTGTCTGATGGCTTTATGCATAGCGGCTTCGCTACTGATATCATCAAGCAGTTCAGCCAGCTGAGCGGCGTGATCAATCGTCGCCACCTTAGGTTGTTCGATCAGATCGTGCAACCACTCTGGATGGGCCTGACACTGGCGGGCAATAAACTCGCTGTGTCCGAAGATACTGATAATAGCTGATTCATATTCAGTCAGCCGGGATGTATCGTGCTGCTCGCAAAAGCGTTGCCAGTGCGCCGCACCCTGTTCGTCGATAATCCTGTTCATCTGTATTTGCGTAGGCATAATACACACCTTTTTGTGGTCGGTTTTCACCGATAAGAAGAGTAAGGTAAATGGGGAGTCTGGCATAATCATCTGGCAGGCTCCAGCCTGTTATAACAATACCAAGCGCAGTTAGGGAGAATTCATGGAAACATTGGTCAAACTGGTGCCGTTGCCGCGTGATTTGTGGGTTTACCTGACCATTGACCTGCTGCTGGCGTTATTGCTGTTGGTGGTCATGAAATGGCTGGCTGGCGCATTCAGAAAAAGCTCGGTGGCGGATGAGCTAGGGGTAAAGGATAATTTTGCGTTTGGTATCAGTATTGCCGGCGGAATGCTCTCACTGTGTATTGTGCTCGGCTCGGTAGTGGGCCGTCATGTGGGTGAAGGCTTTGAGTCGGCCGCCACCGGAATGATCACCTTTGGCCTGGCCGGGATTGTACTGGTTCAGTTTGGCCGCTTTGCCCACGACAAACTGGTCTTAAACCGGGTGGATACCCGGGCGCTTATTGGCGAACGGAGCGTCAGTGTCGCGCTGGTGGACGCCGCCAGCCTGATTGCCAGTGCCATTATTTTACGCAGTATGGTGCTGTGGGTAGATGGCAGCGATGTGAATGCGATGATCGCGATATCCACCGGTTTTACCGTGGTGTTGATTATTTTGCTATTTATGACCCGTATATATGAAGTCCGCTATGCCCGCGATAACCAAAACGACTCCTTTCAGGGCGCTTTGCAAAAGGGTCAGCTGGCGCTGGCGGTGGAACATGCCGGAAATTTACTGGGGACGGCCCTGATCGTGGCCTCGGCGCGCCATTTACTCAACTATCATCCCGATGGTTATGTCAGTAATGTTACCGGCTGGCTGATTGTCAGCGTAGTGTTGTCACTTGCTTTGTGTATTCTGGTCAATTTAAGCAAAAGAGTCATTTTGTGGGGGCTGGATTATCGTCAGGAAGTAGATAAGCAGCATAACATTGGCGTGGCCTGCCTGGAACTGTGTCTGGCAGTGGGGATTGCGTTGATAGTTAACGGTATTTTTGAGTTTTTATCCTAGTCTTTTTGCGCCTGTAACCGGGATTGTAGATGCGGCGGTAGCATGGTGGTATCGCCTGCAATTAAGCGCAGTTTCTGGGCTTTTGTGAGCTGCTTAATCCCATATTCCAGTTG
>VMHT01156748.1_pt1 | contig 13683 bp, 6 predicted proteins | sample 4693611 | NCBI WGS metagenome assembly VMHT01 (sample SAMN12280063, study PRJNA550983) | marine metagenome | isolation source: seawater sampled from same location over 5 years 0.02-0.2 micron viral filtrate | place: USA: collected off the coast of southern California halfway between the port... ... | reverse complement strand
ACTGAGTGATGGTTACGACAATATCCGTCGCCACTACACATCGTTTGAGAGGGTAGACAATCCTACCGCACAACCACAGTTCAGCAATTCAGGCGATCCTTCTACTATGGACGAAGATGAAATTGAGAACTCAACCCCATTTCAAAAATGTCTTTTGTACTCGCTTGATCAGACATACAAGTTTGGGTATCGCCGATACAAGGGACAGTGCTGCGAAGAAATTAGAACCGTTGAGGGACATCGTACGCGTGCGTGGCAACCAAAGTTTAGTATTGAACAGTTTATTTATTCACTGGCACAGAAGGACGATGACTTCATTACATGGAAACACTTTACAAGCAGAGGTAGTGTGTTTCGCGATGTCATTGATAATTTAAGCAAGTGCCACGACGCTCAGTTTCCGGAGATTACCAAGCGTCGTCATGTTTGGAGTTTCAAAAATGGTGTGTTTGTAGGTAAGGAATGGATTCCAGATCGTGGCGTCTATGATTGCTGCTTTTACCCATATGACAGTCGCGAATTTCGTTGCCTTGACCCAACAATCATCGCGTGTAAGTATTTTGATCAACAGTTTGATGACTTCTCACACGTAGAGAGATGGCAAGATATTCCAACCCCCTGGTTCGATTCAATCCTCAAGTACCAGCAGTTCGAAGATGAGGTGTGTAACTGGGCGTATGTGATGGGTGGGCGTTTGTGTTTTGATATTGGGGAGTTAGATGGGTGGCAGATCATTCCATTTTTTAAGGGGATCGCTCGGTCCGGGAAGTCTACCCTCATTACCAAAGTTTTCAAGAAGTTTTATGAAAACGAAGACGTTGGCACCCTTTCAAACAACATCGAGAAGAAGTTCGGTCTCTCGGCGATCAAGGATTCCTTCATGTTCATCGCACCAGAAGTGAAGGGAGACCTCGCTCTCGAACAGGCGGAGTTCCAGTCTATGGTTTCAGGGGAGGATGTCTCTGTTGCCGTCAAAAACAAAACTGCGGTCTCCATCGAGTGGACTGTTCCAGGTGTTCTGGGTGGGAATGAAGTTCCCAATTGGAAAGATAACTCAGGCTCCGTTCTTCGCCGTATTCTTCCATGGAACTTTTCCAAACAAGTGAGGGATGCCGATCCACAACTTGACGAGAAGTTGAATCGTGAGTTACCAATCATTTTACTCAAGTGTATCAAGGCGTACCTTGATTACTCAAACAAATATAGGGACAAAGATATCTGGAACGTAGTTCCCGACTATTTCAAGAAAATCCAGAAGCAGGTCGCTATGGTTGCGAGTACTCTCCACAACTTCCTGGAATCTACGAACATCGTCTTCGGGAAAGACGCGTTTGTACCTCAGAAGCTCTTCATCCAGGTTTTCAACCAACACTGTCAAGCGAACAACCTTGGCAAGCCCAAGTTCAATCAAGACTTCTATGCGGGTCCGTTCAGTTCCCGTGACATTGAAGTCAGGGAAGAAGTCGTGAATTACAAAGGCAGAGTATATCCCAGACAGCCCGTCGTCTATGGACTTGATGTGGTTGAAGAAAGTCTGGGCTTCACCGATGATTACTAAAAAAAATACCACGCAATAGTAATATGAGCCAGTCACCCAGAGACTTCGTGAGGCAGTCGGGGATAGAGGTACGTCCCGCGAGCAGCCCAAGCTCTGTCTCTACAACCGCATCAAATAATGCATTGGTTCGGGAAATTGAAGCCGAGATGGCTTTTCCACCACGATTGGAAAAAAATATAATTAACAATACCAATTATGGTGAATTTGCACAGTTTTTAGATGTCAGCGATTCAAACAACAATGACAATATCGATAACATTATCGCAATGGTTGGACAACCATCACCACCCAAACCAGTCAATCTTACATTTAGTGTTAGCAAATTAAATCCAGGTATGTTTAATGCAACCGTAAATAAGAAGTTCACTTCAGAGACACGCATCAATCTCAAAAAAATCCTTCTCAAAACACCACTCCCAAAAACTCCTATTGGCGAGGGTCTTTATATAGACACAAAAGAGATTAACGGTGTTTATGGGAGATTTGAGACAGGGTTCTCACACACGAAGGAGTATGGAAAGAAGGGTGATATCAATAAAAACTTCTTTACAGTTCAGATTAAAGTTGTTGTATCGGATGGAACGGAATCCAAAGGTGCAACTGTAAACTTTTACAAAAATGGTAAGATTCGCTTTTCGGGTGGATTTATAGGAACAAATATCTCAAACCAACCAGAACTCATTCGTCGTTTTATGGTAAATACTTATAGCGAGCGTGAAGCGTTCCTTTACACACCATTTGAATACAACAATCTCAGTGGGCAATTCAGAGTCAATGGCATTTTCAAGGACATGGGTACACTCACACGAAACATGATGACAAAGTATGGTGTCAGCTATGTGAGTTATGAACCAGATATTTCTCCATTCATGTATGCCACATACAAGGGTCACAAATACATTATCGCAAAGAGTGGGAATGTTCAAATATCGGGTGCGCCAACACCCGCTGAAATGCTTGTTTCTTACACCGATGGTGCTGAACTCGTCAAGATGATGTATGAAAGGGGGGATATCGTACTCACAGCGGCAGTTCCAAAGAAGCTCGTAAAGGGTAAGACGACACCAACAAAAAAGACTCGTACCACTGTTTTGAGTAAGAATCAAAAGGCTGCTCTCAGAATTGATAGTAAACAATGTATGCGTCTCTCAAAAACAGAACTCGTGGATCTCGCGAAGAAGATGGGTGTCGTTGGGATCACAATGTCAACTAAGAAGGGAGAAATCTGTGAAAAGATTAAGAAGATCTCAAATGTGAAAACCGCCACTTTCAGAAATACCAATAAGAAAAAGAATGTAACACTTTCGGGTTCAGGTAATACATTTAGAGTTGGTAGGGCGACTTGTACGGGTTATAGCAAAACGGAACTTCTTCGTGTAGCGGGTATTCTCAATATCAAATTGGATGAGAAGGAAACCAAAGAATCTCTCTGTAAAAAGATTGAAAAGGCGCGCAATGTATTGGCGGCACCCAAACCAAAACCACCACAAAAACCCACAAGAAAAGAAGTCACACAGAAAAAGAAGAATACAAAACGAGAAGAGGTCATGAAAAGGAGAGGTCTCAATGAAAACACAATTCGTAAAGACATCTTGAAACTTTATGGTAAGCGGTGGATGTCCCGTTACAAGAATGTCATGCCTTCTCTCAATAATGATGTGAGGATGATGAAAACCGAACTCAATAAATTGAAGAATGGGAATAAAACAGGTATTCCATTTAAACGGGATGTGGACAGCCTTAAAAAACGAGTCGTAAACCAATGGAAAGTGGAGAGAGGTCGCAACTTGGAAAAGAAGATTATCATGAATCAATTGAATGTGAACGGTGTACCACGGAACTTGATCCCACAATATAGAAATGCCGCGACGAACTATATTATGACTCGTGGTCCAACCATGAAACAACTTGTAAATTATAAAAAGACTTGGATAAACTTAAGGAAAAAGAACTAATCGTAACTAGACATGGAATCAATCACAGAACAAATCACCAAACGACTTGAGATCGGAAAGAAGCGATATGGTCATGGTGTGATTGTTGATTCCGACACGACGGAATGGGGAACACCTCAAAACTCTTGGATTGATATGGCCATCGAAGAGTTTTTAGATGGATTAATTTATATAATCGCTGATTACATTCGTAAAGGAAGGCGGAGTGAAAAGCTAATGTGCGAACTTGAACTTCAATATAAAATCAATGACGATTTCGCAACAGCTCCAGATCCTGTGAAATACTTACTAGAAAATCATGAGTCAGATGATAACGGACTCATCATGTATATCATTAAGAATTACATTAAGATTGAGAGTCCAAAGCATAAAATGCTTGTTTGGAATCTCATGAACATGTTACTCGTGAGTTCACAGATTTAGTTGGTTCAGCCACCTGCTTGAGATGAATTGTGTGATACGCAAAATTGTAGCTTGGAAAAAGGTCCTTTATTAAGTTCGAAAGAGTTGTCGCTTCGACAATATAAGATATTCCTGAACACACCGAATTTCGTTCAATTTGAAGAAAACGATCCTCCAATTGCACGAACTTTTTGAGATCTTCTTGTTTCATTCCGTTTCTATGCATAAGGAGATACATCTGCTTTGAGGTACCACCACTGAGATGGAAATTCTTAGAACCCGCGACTTCGTCTGTAATATTTACCTTCTCGTATATAAGGGCAATCGCTAAAATGGCGAGGAGTACAAATCGTAGCATCTTACTTTTAGAAAAGATTAATATTGTAGGGAACCAGACAATTGTATCTTGTCCGAATGGTCTTCATGACATCATTCGCATAATCTACAAGTTTTAATCCTATATCTATGATTTCATCAACTCTATCGGGTTCAAGTACATACTGTCTTAGGAGATCCCCTCCTGTATCTATGACCATTCTAAATATATTGTTAATGTCCCTGTATTTCTCCCGTTGTTTGTCTCGTCTTTGGAGTTCCTTCTTAAACTTATCTTCTTCTAGTTCATTCAACATGTAGGCAACACGAAGATATTGATTATCCCCATCGTACATATCACCGTATCTGTATATGAGATCTCTGTCAAGTTGGTAAAGTACCATCGCAAAACGCATGACGTCATCGGGTGCGTTTATTTGTCGCAGCTCTCTAAAAGATGGTACACCACCGCATGGTATGTCTGCGTGTTCTCTTGATGAGATCCGACCCCTCTTAAACTCCATATAATGGGGGTTGTGAATGCGACCCGTCTCAATCTGACCAGTGCGCCAATCAAAGGCTGTGTGGCAATCTGGACACCACATCTGAGAACACCCACTTAGTTTCTGTATGACTGTTCCACATTTGGGACATGGCTTCGTATCCTTCTTTAGAAGTTCCATAGTCTTTACCGCATCCGGGTCACACACATGATCATCCTCAATCTTTTCATTACAATGCTCACAGAAGTGTCCATCACAAAGACCACAAAACCAATTCTCATTCATGAAACCTTTACATTCCTCCGTTGGACATTTACGAACAAACTTTTTGGGTTCTTCGCCGATGACAAGTTCCCCACCGTGACGAAGGCGTTCTAGTTCCCGATAACTCTGTTCCATATCTTCACGGAGTTCAAGAATCTCATCGGGTATGGGAATATTTGTTGTGACTGGAACATAAATCCCGTGTTTCTGATGAAGTTCTATGAGACGTCTGCGTTGTTCATTTATGATGAAGTGGATTTTTCGCATGGCACGTATCCTTTCAACTTCGTGTTGTGTTTCTGGCATGCGAACCTTTTCTCTCTCAAATAGGATCGTCTCCCTATGACGACGGAGTTCAGTGTTACGAAAGTACTTTGTACAAAATGTATCTACGAACTCACGATTCCACATATTTTTACATCCCATGCAATGTGGGTCGTCTGATATGGATAGGAGATACCTCTGGGAACATGCACGACAGCTCTGTAAATCACAGAAGGGGCATTCAACCTTTTTGTGATTTATTTTGTTGAACTTTTCACAACATACATCACAATTTTCCATTAAAAGAAAATCGTTTTAAGTCTTTAACTTTGACAATATTAAACCCATGACACCCACGAGTATGTAACCCAATTTACCTTTCTTTTCAGGTTCTGGTTCTGGTTCTGGCTCTGGTGTGGGTTCTCGTGCGGCTAGAGGCTCTATGCGCATTCCTACTAGATAGGCATACAAAGATGACATTTATATCTACATATATTTTTCTTTGACCCAATCACGATCCTTCTTGAAAATCTTGGACAACTTGGGATCTGTGCGCTTGAAGAGAATCATCAACACATTGAGACGACGGAAAAGACCGAGGGGTGGTTCACCCGCTCGGATCACCTTCCCGAGAGCGCGGTGTCTCGCGAGTAGGGATTTATCACGCACATCGCTGTAACCGTGCACACTGAGAATACCGGAGTTGCTGAGTGGAATAATAACTTTGGCTTTCATTTAATATTGGGTGAGGTTTTTATCGTCTTCTCCTTTGTTGTTGCCTAGATACTTGCACACGGGTGCGGTTCTTCGCCTTCATCTTTTTAGTGCGTGGTGCAATGCGACCTTGTTGTGGCACAGGACCACTTGTTGGGCGCACCCGCTTTGATGCGTCCCTCCGTTGTGCATTGGAGATAACTCTCGCGGGATCTTCACCTCTCTCCAATCTCTGCATAAACTCTTGTCTATTTCTTCGCTCAAGACCCGACATACCTTGAAGCATTCTAGCTGTATTTCCTCTCAATTTAGCCTGCTTTTGTTTTTCGTATTCACGCGTTTTCTGTTCCCGATCTTTGCGTTGCTGCGCTTGTTGTTGCTCTCTCTGCTTACGCTCAGCTTCAAGACGCTGCTTAGCTGAGCGATTGCGTTGTAACTTATCAGCATTTGTTAAAACCTTACGAGCATTCTCACCACCCGCAACTCTATTCATGAAACGCTTCCTATTGTCACGTCCCAACTTATTCATGGATTGAAGCTTTGCGGCAGTCTCCTTCGTCGCACGATCCTTAGTATCGCGCTTTGTCTTGGCAATACGGTCTAATTCTTGAGTCTTTTGACTCAAATCGTCGCGATAAGCCATAAAGTTCTTGAGGTACCGCGATTGTTCCCGTGGTGGAAGATCCTTGACTTCCGATTCGGTTCTAGCCTTGAGCTTCAACTTGCTCTCCAAAAGTCGTTCAATCTTTTGGAGTGATGCGTCATTTTCAGCTTCACGAATAGCCGCTTCCCACTTTTGTCTAGCTTGAGACATATTATTACTAGCGGGTACGACACGCTTGACTTTATTTATGAGGGGTTGTCTCTTAGTAGATATCATCTTGCGCGCGTCATCAAATATTGTTTTGTTCTTTGAATCATTCCACCGCTTCATGAGAGTTTTAAGATTGGAACCGGAGACACCAATCTTCTTGAGTTTTGTCTCCACACCCCCACGAATCTGTCTAGCATCAGCCTTTCTATTTGCGTCCAATTTGGTAGCATTTGAAAGGACCTTTTGAGGACCGTTGGTAGCCAAACGGTTCATAAACTTCTTTCGGTTCTCCCTCTCAAGGCTTGTGAGATCTTGAAGCCTGGAAGCCACATTTTTCATTTCTTGTTCTTTGAGTTTCTTAATTCGTAACGCTTCGGCATTCCTCCTCTTTTGAGCTTCTTCTTCGAGACGCTTCTTCTCCGCCTCAATTTTTCGCGCACTCTCCTCATCTCTCTTGACCTTCTTTCTCTCATCGTTGAGTGCTACCGCGTTCATAATGACCCTCTTTTGACCATTTTTATTCAAACGGTTCATAAACATCTTCCTGTTATTCCGTGTGAGATCTGTCAGAGTTTGTAGAGATTTGGCAGTGTTCTTAATCATTTTGTCCTTAGCTTGTCTCGCAGCCTTTCTAGAAGCATTTAGTTTTTCAGCCTTTTTGAAGACATCACTGACTGATTCCGTCTTCAGTCTATTTTTAAAGACGGCTCGTTCGTCGGGGGTGATATTTGATAGCTTTTTGAGTTTGGCTTCAAATTTTTTAATGAGTTTCTGAATCTCAACCTTTTGTGTCGCGACATTCACATTCACAAGACCCTTGATTGGTGTTGCATTTACATGTGGTGTGTTGAGCTGTTTGAGATACACATCTTTTTTGAATTGTGGGATGTCAGCTTTTCTCACATAGTTTCGTACAACATCTTTATCTTTTTCATTGTCGGCATTCTTTGCTTTTGATACCGCAATTAAGTCATTAATGAGACTTTTACCAGTTTTGAAATCGGTCATATATCCTTCCATCTCTTTACTTGTAAGATGTTTGAGACTTCTGAGATGCTTTTCAAGTTTCTTTTCATCTCTGATCCTTTTAGACTCCTCTTCCTTGCGTTTCTTTTCTTTATTGAGGCGTTGCTGCTCAGCTCGTTTGTTCTTGACTGCTTTATTTAGCAAGTCACCTTCAAGTTTGAGTGGTTGAATATTTGTATTCGCACTAACAACCTTTTTCACCAACCCCACTCTTTGTGCATTAGTTAGATCGTTGAGAGTATCAAGGAACACACTAAGTTCTGATCTTTTACGAGCAATCTCCTCATTCATCGTCTTGAGAACTGTGTTAAGTTCCCGTACTTCTCTCTTAATCTCATCCATGTTGGTATTGAGTTCTACTCGGTTCAAGAATGATTGTTTATTCGTGTTCTTGAGTCTAGTCTCTTTCATGTAGTCGCGAAGTTTTTCCTTCTTGTTCTTAATCATTTGAGCATCAGATACATTGCGCATCTTTCTGGCATCTTGTTTAAGACGATTAAGAGTGGAACGCCCATCATTCAACTTTTGAAGTAACACTGTCCCATTGATACCCAACTCATTGATATAATTGGATAGTTCTTGGCGTTCCGAAGCTTTGGTTTTAATTCGTGAGTTAATATTTGCCGCCTTATTTTTCAATTTATTTAAACTGACCGCCTCACTGTCAAAGTTCTTTAACATTGCTGACTTATTTGCATTTGTTAGGTTGAGCGTATTCATATAGGACACAAGATCTTCTCTATTCGCTGCGACACTTTCTTTAATTCGTTGCTGTAAGAGTGCATTTGCCTCTTTACGAGCGTTCGTTGTTGTGACAGATTTATTTGTATTAAATTTGTTGAGGATAATTTGAGAATTCGCATTTGAAAGACCCAATGTTGTAAGGTATCTTGAAATTTCTTCTCTGTTTGCGAGACGCTTTTCAATACCTCTCTGCTTTTGAAGTTCTTCGGCATTTGTACGAAGAGAAGTCAAACTGGCATTCTTATTTGCATTAAATCTGTTAAGTATACCCTTTTTGTTAGTACCACTGAGATTGAGTGTATTGAGGAAGCCACTCAATTCACTTCTGTTAAGAGCACGCTTTTCAGATGTGCGCTTATTTCTCAACTGAGATGCTTCATTTTTTAGAGTATTGACGGTTGCGTTTGTTTTATTAAACTTATTCATGATTGAATTTCTATCGGCAACATTCATGTCAAGTTTATTGACAAAATTATAAAGTTCATTTCTTTCACGTGACCGTTTTTCTAAAGACCGTTTCTTTCTCAAGTCTTCAGCTTCTTTTAATACAGAGTTCAATGTAACATTTCTTGTTTCAAATTTATTCAAAAGATATGTTTGATCCTTGTTTGACAGATTTCTAATTGAGTTCTTGAGTGTGGTGGTGTTTACATTCCTTTTTGCCAGTTTCTTAAACTCTTGAGCGCGGTTACCCTCGGCTCTACCATTGTTAAGTGAAAGATTTTTGTTCAATATATTCTGTTTATTCTTATTTGTTAACAAGTTGAGACCATTGAGATACGCTTTCAATTCGCGACGAATTTCCATTCGTCTCTCCTCGTTCCGAGCATTCTTAATTTGTCTCCCCTTATTTCTCAAATTATTGACACTTCGTGGATCGGCGTTAAAGTTCTTCAAAATGAGATTCCTATCTGGAGCTTCAAGACCCAATTCCGATAGATAAACAAACAATTCACCTTTCTTTTCTTCAATTGTTTTGACTTCTTTCTGCCGAGCATTTTGTTGAAGTCGGTTGAGACTGGTAGTTCCGTCATTAAATTGTTCCAAGAATGCAGCTCTATCAGAATTATTGAGATAGAGGGTGTTCAAAAAGTTTGAAAACCCTTTTCTAGCACCAGCCTTGGCGTTATTATTGAGTTGTTTTCTGTAAGCTACAGCATTCTTCTTCAATGTAAACAAATTCTTCTTACCATCGTCCAGATTTTTGAAGAAGTTTCGTTTTGTGTTATTATTGAAACCCAAATTGGTTAAATAATTATTGAGTTCAGATTTTTCACGAACTCGTCGTTCCTTAGCTCTTTGGACGGCTGTATCGGTTGCTTCTTTTTTAATAGAATTCCAATTTGTAAAGTATCCATTAAGTTTTGAAGTGATTTCAGTTCTGTTTTCAGCTGTTAGGTTTTGAAGAGTGTTGAGGTAGTTGAAAAACTCAGACTCATCTTGGGCATACCGTTGATTTTTACGAGACTTGTTGATTTCTTTGGCTCTCTTTTTGAGAACATTAGAATTGACATTTGTATTGTCAAAGTTCTTAAGAATGCCATTTACATTTGATTGATCTAACGACAACTTACTGAGATACTTTACGAGATCTTGTCTCGCCTTTGCTTTCAGACTTTTAAACTTCTCACTCGCAAACTCTTCAACTTCTAACTTGAGTGCATTGAGATCATCTTGATTTTTATTAAGTCGGTTAGCGAATGGTCTCTGTTCACTTCCAGTAAGACCTTGAACATTCATAAATGCTTTGAGATCAGCTACTTGTTCGGCCTTTATTTGAGCTTTCTTGCTCGCGGCGAGAGATGACGCATTACTTTTTATAGTATTCAAGTTTACATTCTTGTTGAAATTATTGTAAAACTTGCGTTTCTCCCCGTTTGTGAGATTAAGATTGTTGAGATGAAGTTTTAATTTTATAACATTCTTCTCTCTTCTCTCTCTAATTCTCATTTGAAGGGTTTGATTTGCCAACTTCTTTCCTTCATTCAATGAAACATTCTTCCTGAGAATACCTTCTTTATTATTTGTATTCAAACCAATTTCATTCATGTATGCATTTAGGTTGCGTCGTTCAGCACTTTTCCTGTTTTGCGCCTTTTTCTTAGCGATGCGATCAGCTTCTGTTTTGAGTGAGTTCAAACTATTACGGTTCAATTTAGTCACAAGAGCATTCGCGTCTTGATTATTTAAACCAAGTTCTCTCACATACTCTCTCAATTCCGCAGCGTTTGCGTTTTTTCTTTCCTGTATTCGTGAAATAACAATTGCATTAGCTTCTTGTTTGAGATTCTTAAGCGCAATCTCACTGTTTACATTAAACTTATTGAGAATGGTTTTTCTATTTCCGTTTGTCAATCCCTTTGTTTTCATGTACTCATCAAGTTCATCACGGTCTTTATCTCTTTGCACTTGAACCATTCGTGACACCATCGCGTTCACTTCCTGACGAAGAGATGACACATTCACATTGTTGGCGTTCAATTTACGGATAAAGGCGTTTTGATTTGTTTGTGAAAGAATCGTTGTTCGTACATAGTTTGTAAACTTAGCCTTGTTATTTGCAAGTTTAGTATTTTGTGCATTTTTAACCATTTTGTTAATTTCAGCTTGAAGTTTTCTAAGATTTGATTGATTTGCATTAAATCTCTTCTCAATATTAGTCTTGACTTCAGTGGAGAGATCTGTGCGATTCATGTAGTTTTTCAATGATTGCTTGTTGAGTGCCTTTTGTTCGGTAACTCTTTTGTTCTTCAATGTCTGAGCATTTTGGCGAAGTGCATTTACAGTGAGTTTGTCACTGTTATATTGGGACATCATATTGGCTCTATCGTTATTATTGAGTCCGAGTTCTGTGAGGAACTGTGAGAATCCATTTCGTTCGCTCTGTTTCTTGTTGGAGATTCTCTGATTTGAAACAATCTTCGCTTTGTTGCGATTCATACTTCCATTGTTCATCAATTGTTGCTTGTCACCATTTGTAAGCCCTGGGAGGGTGTTGAGATACGCACGGTACTCTTTTTGTGCTTTGTTAAGACCTTCGTCATTTCTCCGTTTCTTCAGGTTCTTGGCTTCTTCAATCAATTTATCAACATTGCGATTACCATTTGTAAACTTTCGCATAATGGCATTCTTGTTGAGTTGGTTGAGGCTAATCTCATTGAGACGGGTCTCAAGACGCACTCGCAAGTTTTCAAGGTTAGAAGATCCCTTAGATTCTTGGAGTTTAAGGGCTTCACTCTTGATTGTGTTTATGTTTGCACCTTCATTTCTAAATCGTCGCAGGAAATCATTCTTATTTTTCTGGTTAATTTGGAGAGGTGTCAGGAAAGAGAGAAGATTTTGAGCAACCAAATTCTGTTTCTCTTCAATCCTCTTTTGAAGTAACTCATCAGCCATTTTTCTCAATGAATTGACATTCATTGTTTCTGTGACAGAAGCGATGAGCGCCTCTTTATCAGAAGCATTCAACTTGTTATAGTTTTGAAGTATTTTGCGAAACTCATCTTGTTTGTTTGACAACTTTTTAGACTTTATGTCTGAGTTGAGTTTTCTGGCTTCTTCAATGAGAGCATTTATATTAGATCCCTCCTTACGAGCTCTATTCAAAAACAAAGTCTGGTTTGTATTTGTGAGAGATGTCGTCTTAAGAAATAGAGCCATCTTTTCTTCATTTGAGCGTATGACATTTGCCTTATCATCAGCTTTGAGTTGAGCTTCAACACGGAGCTGTTTAAAGTCATCTGTAGCCATTCTTCGTTTGAAACTGTTGCGGTTCGTGTTAGATATATTTAACTGTTCCAAGTACGCCATGAATTGTTTTTCCTCTTCTTTGGCTTGCTCAGCTTCCACGACAATCTGTTTTCTTTGACGACGCCCGAGTTGTATCTTGTTTAAAAATTGCTGCTCTCTCTTGAGACCAAGTTGCTTAACTCTCGCGACTGCGAGATCAAGTGAGAAATCTCCATTAGTTGGGGTTGGTTGAATGATATTCGCAGTGGGTATTTGTGGTACCTGAACGGCACCAGTATTTAAGTAGTAACCCAACCCCTTTTCACCTTTTCTAAAAACATAACCTTCCTTTGAACCATTGAACTTCTTGGCGGGAACAAAATTCTTTTTCTCTTTCTTGCCAAATAGTTTGGCAAAAAATCCAGGTTTCTTGTTACCGACCGGTTCTTTCACACCACCCAAAAATTTTGGTTTTCCACCTTTGGTAAAGAGACCACCGGATGGAAATGTTACCTTTGAATTTCTTTCTTTGGGGCGGTTCACACGGTTCACATTGGTGTTCACGCGGTTCACATTGGTGTTCACGCGGTTCACATTGGTGTTCACACGGTTCACATTGGTGTTGACGCGGTTCATGTTGGTGTTCACACGGTTCATGTTGGTGTTCACATTGGTGTTCACACGGTTCGTGTTCACATTGGTGTTGACACGGTTGATATTGAAATTAGCATTGTTAACATTACTCACTGCTGTGTTATTCACTGCTGTGTTTGTGTTTGTGTTAACCGAAACCCGTCGCTTTCGTGCAAATTTAACAGGTTCGTGAACTTTCATATATCGGAGACGCTTACCGATAGCATCAACAATTTGACTCTTTGTCATCTGTTCAACATTCTTCAAATTAACCTTACGAGCGACCCGTTTAAGATCAGCTCTCTTTGTGGTTGAATCAAAAAGAAGTTCATAGTCATTGGGCTTCAATGGGGACTTTTTATCAACGAGATAAGTCCTAGTTGAATTCATGACCAATGGGGGAAGAGGCAATTTGCCGTCCTGAATATCTTGGTAAGCTTCACATATTTCTTTCTTTGTTAACTTAATATCTACCCCAGCGTTGATCTTAATCAACTTCCTAAGGTTTTCTATATCCGCGTCTGGATCACACGCGTTCATTGTTTATATTAAGTTAACAAAAAAGTGTAACGAATTATTTTATAGTAGAGTAGCCTATATTATACAATTTAACTTTATCTTCATAGGGCATATTGAAGTCAAATATGTTTGTATCAGCTACATTTATTTCAATCATTTTTGTATATTCACTATATTCAACTCTATTTGTGAGAGTTGAACGAATGAGGGATTCCACAAATTGTCGTGGATTATTTATTTCTT
>VMHT01163395.1_pt1 | contig 13689 bp, 26 predicted proteins | sample 4693611 | NCBI WGS metagenome assembly VMHT01 (sample SAMN12280063, study PRJNA550983) | marine metagenome | isolation source: seawater sampled from same location over 5 years 0.02-0.2 micron viral filtrate | place: USA: collected off the coast of southern California halfway between the port... ... | reverse complement strand
GCACAAGATTACAGATTTAACATAAATAGATAAATATGGAAACCTATAAAGTAAAGATAAAAAAGAACATTGAGTGTAGAGGAGTAGAATATGTAGAAGGCGAATCTTACAAAGTAGTAAGAGCAGTCTTTAACTTCTTACAGCATAACGATGCAATAGATACAACAAAGAAAAAGTCTAAGAAGAAAGAAGAATCTTCTGAAGATTTAGATATTAGCTAATTATAAATTTTAAAATTAAAAGAAAATGGCAATTTTTAACGGAACGGATTTAATCCTAAAAGTTTCTCCTAGTAGTGCAGGAGCGGAAGCGAAATTGATGCATTCTCAGAATGTTTCACTTTCAATGAATGTAGATACAATAGACATCTCAACTAAAGACTCTGCTGGTTTTAGAGAGTTATTAGGTGGTCAAAAGTCTTTCAGTCTTTCGGCTGATGGTCTTATGGACTTTGAAGCAACTGCTGGAGATACTGATGTAGCTGAATTATTTGACCAGATGATGGATAGAACAGCAGTAGATTTTACTTTTGCTCTAGCTACTCCAGCTGGTTATACAATAACTGGAGATGGTTTTATTACTTCTCTAGAAATTAGTGGTGGTACAGAAGACGCTCCAACTTATTCTTGTTCAATAGAGGGAACTGGCGCAATCACTAAGACTCCTGTATAATAATTTCTTTGTTGGTTGGGGATTGTGCTACGGCACGTCTCCCAACTAGCAAAAACTTAAACTAACAAAGATATGTACGAAGTAGTTATAATAAACGGAAAGGATTACCCAGTAAGATTTGGAATGAACTCGTTGAGGTTATTCTGTAAAGATACTGGAAGAAGTTTAGCTGACTTAGATAAGCTAGGAGAGGGTATGAGCTTAGACGATGCTTGTTATCTAATCTTAAACGGAATAAAAGACGGCTCTAGAGTGAGTGGTCAAGAATGTTCTTTAAATGTTGATGATGTCGCAGACTTGCTAGACGAAGATTTTGATGCACTAAACAAAGTGCTAGAGATATTCTCTAACCAATTCTCTGCTAAATTTGAGACAGAGGGAAACGTGAAAGCTCCGAAAGGGGCGAAGAAAAAGAAGTAACTTGGGATAGTTTAGAAGCTATTGGTTATGGCTTCGGATTACTTCCTCAAGACTTTTGGAGTCTAACCTTTCACGAGTTTATCTGTATGCAGAAAGGCTTTAATGATAGAGTAGAGAAAGAACAGCAATGGGAGTGGGAGAGAGTGCGATGGTTGGCTTGTGTTAATTTACAGCCACACACTAAAAAAGGACAAAATCTAACACCACAAAAGCTGATGAAGTTTGATTGGGAGAAAAAGAAAGTTAAAACCGACATCAAGAAACAAAAGAAAAGAGCAGAATATATTAAAAAGAAATACGAATTGCTAAATAAAGACAATGGCTGAGAAAACATTAAGTATTAAATTAAGTCTAAACGACAAGCAGTTTCAGAGTAGTCTCAAAAAGTCAATGAGGTCTATGAAAAAGTTCGGAGGTAATATGAAATCCTTTGGACAAACATTGTCAAGAAATGTAACTTTGCCTATTGTAGCTTTAGGAGCTGCTAGTGTTGCAGCATTCGACAAACAAGCTAAGGCTGTTGCACAAGTAGAAGCTGGACTAATATCTACTGGTAACGCTGCTGGATTTACATCTGAACAGCTACAAAAGATGGCTGCTGATTTACAAGCAAAGACAATCTTTGGAGATGAGGTAATTTTAAAAGATGCTACTGCACAACTTTTAACTTTTACTAATATAGCTGGTCAGCAATTTGCAAGAACTCAACAAGCTGCTTTAAACTTAGCAACTAGACTAGACGGAGATTTGAAGTCTGCTAGTATTCAATTAGGTAAAGCTTTAAATGACCCAATAGCAAATCTATCGGCTCTTAGTCGTAGTGGTATTCAATTCTCAGAAGAACAAAAAGCTATAATAAAATCTTTAGCTCAGACTAATAAACTAGCAGAAGCACAAACTATAATATTAGACGAGCTAGAGAAACAATATGGAGGAGCAGCAGAGGCAGCAGCAGAGGCTGGTCTAGGACCATTCCAACAGCTACAAAACTCATTAACCGATGTTTCTGAGGAGTTTGGTAAGTTAATAGTAGAAAACATAGAGCCATTCAAAAAGTTGCTTTTAGATGTTATAAAAGTTCTTAGAAGTTTAACTGATGAACAAAAGAAAGCCATTGTTAAGTTTGCTGGTTATGCTGCAGTAATTGGACCAGTTGTAGTTGTTTTAGGTAGTTTAATATCTTCTTTAAGTATAGTTATTCCTTTAGTTCTTAAATTTGTAGCTGCATTTAATCCTATAACAGCAGCTATTGGAGCAGCAGTTTTAGCAGTTGGATATTTTGCTAAGAGAATGGTAGACTTAAACGATGAATGGAAAGAATACCAAGAGACAACAGACGAATTAGATTTAGGACCAGTAGTAGGAGACTTTGAAAAATTATCTAAATTAACTGATGTAGTAGCAAAAAACACTAAAAAAATATCTTTTAAAAAATCTGCTATACCTCAAAGAATAGCATCAAAAAAGACTGGAGCTATTGCAACTGATACTGGAATACCAGAAACTTTAGAGGGAGTTGCAGCAATAGAGCCAAGTGGCTTAGAAAGTTTTAACGAAGCGTTTTTTAATTTTAGCGAGGACTTTAAGAACTCTTTAATGAATACACTTACAGAGATTTCTACTATAATAGGAAGCGTTAGTAATCTATTCTCACAAATGCACCAAAAGCAACTAACAGAATTAGAGTTAGTAAGAAAAACAGAAGTAGATAATATAATGGCAATGGCTATTTCTGAGGAGGAAAAAAATAAAATGATTGCTAAATCAGACGAAAAGTTTGAAAAGAAAAAAGCAGAGTTAGAAAGAAAAAGAGCTAGACGTGCTAAAGCAGTTGCTATATTTGAGGCTATTGTAAACACAGCAGCAGCAGTTGTTAAATCCTTACCGAATTTACCTTTAGCAATAGCTACTGGTGCAATAGGAGCTGTTCAGATAGGTACAATTGCATCTACACCATTACCAGCCTTTGCTGATGGTGGTATTGTAAGTGGACCAACGGTTGGACTTATGGGAGAGTATGCTGGAGCTAATACAAATCCAGAAGTTATTGCTCCATTGAATAAGTTAAAAGATATGATAGGAGGTCAGACGGTACAAGTACAAGGAATGATTAGTGGCGAGGATATTTTCTTATCAAATGATAGATACTCACGAAGAAAAAATAGTTATTAATGGCATACGAAATTACAAATAGAGCAAAGTTTAAAGATGACAACGGCATCTATTACGAGTTACATATTTTAAAAGATAATTATGTAGGCTCTATTAGTGAGTTTAATGTAGGTGGAGATGGTTTTAAATTATCTTATAAAGGAAGAGGAGAAAGAGTAGACTCTCCAATACACTCATCAGAAATAACTTTTGAATTTATTTTAAGAGATAATGATGACAGAAATAGAATCTTAGATATAATGGCTCAACAAGAGGGGCATTATATAGCTAGGATATATAATAACATTGCTGGAACGGAGCAAGATTTTGCAGCAATTTCTCCTATTGGTAGATTTTGGACTGGTGTAATTATTATGAATGAGTCTATAATGGAGGATATAGACTATCCACAAACAATAACATTAAGAGCTATTGATGGCTTAGAGCTTTTAAAATCAAAGCAATTTAATGATATAACTGATATATATAATGAACGTAGTGGCGAAACTGATGTAGCTATAAAGACTGCTGATAGCAACGGAGATTTTTTAGGTGGATACTATACGCTTCAATCATTGATATTAGGTATATTAAACTTAAACCCTATAGCAGAAGTATATTTAAATAATCCAGCAGTAGATAGTCTTTACGGCTTTTGGGGTGGATGGTGGTCTACTTTGACAGATATAACACAATCTAGTGGTAATTATGATTGTTCACGTTTAATTATTGTTAAGTCGAGTGCATTCTATCAAAAACCTAGTGTTCCTGGAGGAACTATAAAATATATGTCTTGTTATGAAGCATTAGAAAAAATACTTTTTTACTTAAATGCTAAAATACATCAAGGCTCTGGATACTTTCAAATAATACAATTATCAGTATATGCTCAATGGCAAGACGATAACTTTGCAAACTATGTTTGGTATGCAAAAGATGGAACAGATTTAAATCTTACTAATAATAATCTAAAAACTTTAACATCTCAAGCTAATAAAAGGTCTTTAACTAAATTCAATTTTAGCAGAATAATCAAAAGAATAATTTATAACATTGCTGGTATATCTGACTCAAATCCTTTAAACTTTGATTTATTAGATGGAGGGCAGCAAATAATGAATCAAATAAGTTTTCCTGGTAATCAATTACAATCTGCTTGGCATACTTTTAATGAATATGTTTTAACTAATGATAGTACACCAGCAGCTAACGAGTATAAACCTACGTTCTTATTTGTAGAGAGTGGACAAAATATGACATTTCAATTTAACAACTCTACAAAGTATGTTATAGACTCACAAACTGCATCAACTTGGGACGATTATAGTTTCTTTGGTTTAGTTACTAAAACAATCATAAGAATAAAGAACGACACTCAAAACTATTATTTGAAGTTTAATCCTTATGAAGATAAATATGTATGGTCTACAGAAGAAGGTCCGGTTTTACCTTATGTAGGTGGTGGTGGATTTGTAAACCTTTCATTAAATGAATACGCTTTAGCTTGGGATACAGATGTAAACTATTATACTACTAATAACTATGGTGCTGCTACTACTGATGATATGGAGGCTTGTCCAGTAAGTGGACTTATTGAATATTATTCTTATGCAGAATATTATGGAGTTGCTGCTTGGGCATATGATGCTGATGGCAACGCATTCCCAGCAAGTTTTATTAATTTAACAGCAGCGTTAGGTGCTGAAATAACTTCACAAGCAAATCCTAATTATAGTCAATTTGCAGCTCCTTTAGATTTACCAGTTGCATCTTGTCAAATATTTGTAGATGGACAGACTCCTAGTTTTGTTGCTTATGAATATATAAATGAAAATAGTGGAGTTATTGTAGACAATGGTCAAGAGATAGTAGACACTATTAACTTTGTTGAGCAATTTTATACACAAGGAGAAATTAGTGACAATGTTATATTTATAAAACTATCTAATACATATCAAGAGAACAACTTTACTATGCCATTATCTCCAAGTTGGAGTTATCTTTATGACACTACTGGAATGGATGACGTACATTTACCTAGTTTAAAGGCTATGACTTTAATAGGTATGCAGAAAAAATACAGAATGAAAATGGACACAAGGTTAGTAAGAGAGACTGACGTTTTAAATAAGTTTCCATTTAGATATGAATATTTATTAGAAGATAATATAGAGGGTGCTGATAGATATTTTATATGTATGGGGGGAGAGTATATAGCAACACCAGCTTACTTTACTGGAGAATGGTTAGAAATTAATTTTAACGATGTACAAAAGTCTAATTCTGGATTTAATGGTACACACGTTAACCATTCACACACAAGTGAAGTCAGCTATACTAACCAATCAATTCCTAATAATTTACCACCAAAATTCAAATAAATGGCTTTTTTAAACCAATTCAAGGGAATGCTAACAGATATACTAATTGAAAGACAGCAATTAGTTTTAGCAGAAACTACATCAGACATTCCAAGTGGTACAGCTACTACTAGATTAACTATAAATGCTTATGCTGGTCCATTTATGCCTAAAGGCTCTACAATAGTAGCTAAACCTAGATTCACAACAAATAGTATTAATTTAACTTTAGATGAAGATTTAAATACTGGCGCAACACAAATAAACTTTAAAAGTTTTACTGCTTCATTTGATATACCAGATAAGACTGGTCTTTATTATAATTCTGGTAATGCTATATCATTCCAAAACAAAAGATTTTTTGTTGAGCATTTACATATGTTTGAAACTGGACAAACTCATGGCAACGACCAGTTAATTGATTCTGATTCTCCTGGTAGTGGTGTATTTAATTACAATAGTGGAGCAGCATTAACTGATGGTAGTTCTTACTCTAATAATTGGGGTACTAAATACAGTGTTTTAAATGTACCTAGCTTTAAGTGTAAGCTAGAGAGAATAATATACTCTTGTAGTAGTGATGGAACTACTAACGAGGATTGGACTATCTCACTATGGAAAAAGCCAATAAATGCTAATAGTGCAACAGCAAGTAATATTACTTTATTAAACTCAGAGGACATAATTTGTCAAAATGATTCTAATTATGTACACTATATAGAACGGTATAAAGATGATATGGATATAGCAGATACTTATTTAGATGCACAAACTGCTATAATTCCTAGTTTTAAAAAGATTGGAAGTAAACAAACAAGCTCTACTAAACACTATGCAGACATAACATTAGTCTTTAGCTATTACGATGCTTAAAAAATGAAAAAATGAAAAATATATTAAAAGAAACATCAGACGTATTAGTACTAAATACCACTACATTTACCTTTGCTACTTTAGCTGATGTTGAGGTAATATTAAAGATAGCAGTATTATTATTATCTATAATATATACAACTGATAAGATTATTTATAACCGTAAACGAAGAAAAAACAATGAATCTAAAAACGTGGAGAAAAAGTCTAAATAAAGTAGAGCAAGAAATGGCATTGAAACACTTTAAGTTAAGTGAGTTTGATTCTGATGTCAAAGGAAGTGGAAAAAATATGAAAAGAGACTTTCTTAAAAAGCTAGACAAGGCCAGAGATATAGCTAAAATACCTTTTAAGATAACATCTGGATTTAGAACACCACAACACAATGAAAGACTAAGAAAGCAAGGCTATAAGGCTAGTGCTAACTCTAGCCATTTAAAAGGCTGTGCTGCTGATATATACTGCAAAGATAGTGGCGCAAGACAAAAGATAGTAAACGGTCTTATAATGGCTGGATTTACTCGTATAGGGATAGCTGACTCTTTTATACATTGTGATACTGATAAAGATAAAAATGATGCTATATGGCTATATTAGGAAACATATTAGGAAACTTATTAGGGAAAGCAGACACTATAATAGACGAGGTAATAACCAGTCAAGAGGAAAAGCTAAAACTAAAAAACGAACTTCAAAAAATAATACAAGAGCAAGAAGCTCTAATAGAGCAAGAAGTTACTAAAAGATGGGAATCTGATAACTTACAAAGCAGTTGGCTACCTAGAAACATAAGACCATTAGTCTTGGCTTGGCTTGTAGTTTCAACAACTTTGCTTATATTTATAGATGCTGGTGCTATCAATTTTGTAGTAGATGACGAATGGAAAAGCACAATTACTGCAATTTTAACTATAACGATTGGAGCTTATTTTGGAAGTCGTGGGTTGGAAAAAATAAAAAATAAATGACAAAGGAAAAGAGGTATAGACTAAAGACAGATGAATGGGAACTTATAGACCAATATAGAAAAGACAAAGAAAGGCAATCTCTATTAGCTGACGAATGTAACGAGGCTGGTATAGATGTCGGCTCTGTTTCTCATTATTGGTACAAGAGTAAGAAGTTCTCAATATTTGCTAAACCTAATGAATTTACTAAAGATGAATTTTTACAATCTATTGAGGAGCTTATCTCACAATACTCTCCTAAATATCCCTCCATTGATTATCCTAATAGACAAGATGGCCACCTACTTATAATTAATCCAGCAGACGTACATATTGGCAAATATGCCGATGCTACAGAAACTGGAGACGAGTATAACATAGAAATAGCTAAGAACAGAGTAAGAGAAGGAGTTAAGGGTATTCTAAGAAACGCTGAAGGCTATCCAATAGAACGGATATTGTTTTGTATAGGTAATGATATATTACACACAGATAACGTACAAGGAAACACTACAAAAGGCACTCCACAAGATAAAGACGGCAAATGGTATAAACACTTTACAGAGGCTTTAGAGCTTTACGTTGAGGTAGTAGAGATGCTAATGCAGATAGCTCCAGTCGATTGTGTACACTCTATGAGTAACCATGACTATATGAGTGGCTTTCATTTAGCACATGCTTTAAAAGCTTGGTATAGAAATACACAAGCTGTTAGCGTAGATGCTGAACCAATACACAGAAAGTACTATAAGTATAAGAATAGTCTAATAGGATTGACTCATGGAGATGGTGCTAAGCTAAATAATATTCCTTTATTAATGGCTCAAGAAAAACCTAAGATGTGGGCAGATACAAAATATCGTTATTGGTATTTACATCATCTACACCATAAACAACGATATAAGTTTATGAGTTCTTTTGATAATGTAGGAGTTACTGTAGAGTTTTTACGCTCTCCAAGTGGCTCAGATGCTTGGCACTATCAAAAGGGATATACTGGTAGTATTAAAGCTGTTGAGGGATTTATACATAATGAATATGGTCAGATAGCACACTTAACTCATATATTTTAATATATTTGCAAACTTGTTTTAAGTTTAGAGGGAGTTGTTTCCCTCGTTATTTGGTTTGTTTTAGGGGGTAGATTAACGTCTATCCCTTTTTTTTATGCTTATATTTGAAAAACTTTAACATTTTTTTACTCTAGTAAACTAAAATAAATACACTTTTTTTGTTAAAAAGTTTGCACAGAAGTTTAGAATATATTACTTTAGCCAAAGAAATTAACAAACTAAAACAACTAACAATGCAAGATTTACACAAACAGAAATTCTTAGATGCACAGTTAGAGCTTGGTACACAAGTACAATTCTTTAGCTTTACATTAACTCAATTATGCTCTTATTTAATGGTTTTAGCCATTATAACGGTACTTCTTTACAATTTAATACCAACATACTACACAGAGGTGTTAAGCCTTTATAGTGGCTCTTTTATCACTTTAGTAATATTATACATAAAATGGGGAACGAATTAATAAAAGAAATATTGAGATATATATTTATGTATCTCTGTATAGTAATAATAGTAACATTAATATTCAAAAATTATTTTAACTTATGAAGAAATTAGTAAAATCAGTAAAATCAGATGGCTCTTTTGAGTCGCAATACGGACACTTCTACAAGTGGCTATTAGAGTTTGAAGATGGATTTAAAGGCGAGTACTTATCCAAAACAGAAACTCAAAACAAATTTATAGAAGGTCAAGAGGCTGAAATCGAAGTTAATACAAGAGAGTACAACGGTACTAAGATTAACAAGATTAAACTTGCTTCTACCTTTCAAGGTGGAGGTAAGAGCTTTACAGCTGCTCCAAAGGATAACAAGACTCAAGAGTATATCATCAAGCAGAACGCATTGACAAACGCTTGTAATATAGTTGGAGAGGCTGATATTCCTAAGATAATAGAAATAGCTGACGCATTCAAAGAATACGTTTTAAACGATGTAAAACCAAAATCAACAAACAATGGAACAGACTTACCTTTTTAGTAAAACAACAAGAGACGAAGCATTCGACACAGATACTAGCTATGCTTTTAGATTAAGAGTAGGACGTGGCTGGTTACACTTAAACAAGAAAGCTACAGAGCTTATTGAACACGATGACCACTTAGAAATTAAGTTAGCTGATTGGTACATAAACGTAGGCGAGAAGTTCATAGCAGATACTGTTATAAGGCAAGAGCATTGCAACGACTTACAAGAGTATTATTACTTTTTAAAGAATATAAAAGATGACTAAAAAAGAACGAATAGACAAGATTTTAAAAGATTCTCACTTGATAATCAACGAGGCTACTGGTACAGACATCAGTAAGAACAGGAAAGACGAAGCAAGGAGAGAATCAAGAAAGAAGCTTAGAGAGCTAAAAGACTTAGCTCCAATAATTTATGAACGTGTAAAAGTAGAATTTGATGGATAAAGTGGAGAGAGTAAAGAACGTAGTCTGTTACGTTGGTAAAATTAAAAGAACTGAGCTGGTTTCTAAAAAACGAGATAGATATATAGTAGATAATAGACGTATGGCCTTTGTACTTTGTAGAGATGTTTTAGAAATGGGATGGACACAAATAGCTAGAGAGTTTAAACTTAATCACGCTAGTATAATACATCATTACAAAAAGCACAAAGATTTAATTATATTTGACGAATACTACAGAGATAAGTATTTAGATATGCTAGAAGTTTTTAAATTACAAATAGACTATGTAGAACCAAAAGAGCTTATTAGAGAAGTAGTAAACATCAAAAGAAAGAGATATAACGATTATTTAAAACAAAAACTAAAAAACAATGAAAACTAAATTATCACAGAAACAGAAAGTATTAAGACATCTTAAAGAAATAGGTAGTATTACACCACTAGAAGCGTTTAATGACTACGCTATAATGAGACTAACATCTCGAATCTGCGAACTTAAAGACGAAGGCTATGACATCAAGTCTGAGCTAGTATCAAGTCAAAACAGATTCAAAGAAAAAGTTTCATTCTCTAAATATACACTCAATGAGAAGAATTAGAGTAGAAAAGTCCACTAATTATACAACTATAAACAATGAGTTTATATTTAATAAGGACTTATCGTTAAAAGCTAAGGGATTGCTATGCCATCTCTTGGCTTTACCTAACGATTGGAAGCTATACGTAGAGGAGGTCGAGAAATGGCATACAGACGGCAAGGCTGCAATTTACTCAGCGTTTAAGGAGCTGACATCTAATGGCTACATGAAACGAGAGCAAAAACGTAAAAAAGGTAAGATAGTTTCTTGGGATTATATAGTCTTTGAAAAACCACATACCGATTTTCAAGAAATAGAAAAGTTAGATATAGAAAAATTAGATGTAGAAAATCGACCACTACTAAATACTAATAATACTAATAACTTAAATAAACTAAATACTGATAATACTAAAACAGAAGGGGATTATCCTTTTGAATTAAATTTAGAGGCTTGGAATTTATGGAAGGAATTTAGGAAAGAGCAGTTTAGAACTACCTATAAAAAACTAGGAGAAGCTGCTGCGATTTCTAAGCTATTAAGAATCTCCAACAACAACAAAGAAAACCAGGCGCAAATTATTCAGCAGTCTATTGAGAATGGATGGAAAGGATTATTTGAGCTTAAAACAGAAAAACAAACTAAAGTCCAAAAGATACTAACTAACTATCAGAAAGGACTTGAAATGATAAACAAAGAATATGATGACTAAAGAACAAACAGCAGAACTTAATTTATTAATTGCTACCTTTCGTTGCTTTAACGAACAACTATACAATCTAAAAGGCTCACACGCTGGAATAGTAAAGCTAAAGTTTAATAGACTTTTAAAAGTAGCTGCTCAATATGAGAGAGAGATACTACAATGGACAGAGGGGAGCGAACAACTAGAGCTGATATATGACAGCCTAATGGAAGTATTAATAGAAGTAAAAAAGCAAGTAAATGAATAAATATTACGAGATTAAAAAACGTGAGGACGTAACGGTAAAAAATATGCTTGAGATATATGGCAAAAGCTCAAAGTATAGAAAGAAAATAACGTGGGACACGTTTTACCTAATAACTGGATGGACACATATACAAACAACTAAAGATGAAAGACAAAAGTAAACAAGTGTGGTATTTATGTAAACACGACATTAAAGAATTAAAAAGACAATGCTATGATGTTATATCTACTATTTATGTTCAGCTAGGACAATCTCCAGAAGCTGAGATAGTAGTACAGATGACTAATTTATTCTGTAACGACTTAGCTACAAACTACAGCTCTATGGAATTAGATGAGGTTAGATTTGCATTAAATAAATACATAAGAGAGAACGATGGACCACATTTTGTTAATGTTCCTATGTGGAATGAAGCTTTAAGAAATCGCAAGATGTCAAAAGCTTTAAAAAATCAAACTAATCAAATAGACGAATACGAACTCTATAAAAAGCGTGTTGAGTCATTTAGCAAGGCAATAGATAAAAGAGAGATAAAAAAAATAGGAAAATGAAGATATTAAATTTATATGCTTGTTTAGGTGGTAACCGATACAAGTGGGGAGATGAACACGAAATAACAGCAGTAGAGTTAGATGAAGAACTAGCTAAGTTATATCAAGAGAGGTTTCCTAATGATACAGTAATAGTAGGTGATGCACACCAATACCTACTAGACCACTATAAAGAGTTTGATTTTATTTGGACATCTCCACCTTGCCCAACACATTCAAGAGCAAGATATTGGGCCATAGGTGCAAATGGTAAAAGTCCAATTTATCCAGATATGAAACTTTATGAAGAAATACTACTTTTAGATTATCATTTTAAAGGTAAATATGTTGTTGAAAATGTTATACCATACTATCAACCAATGTTAAATCCTAAAAAAAGAGGTAGGCATTTATATTGGACCAATTTTAATCTGCCTAGTGATTTAGGAGATAGGAGTGCAAAAGTTTGTCAAGGTAATGATGAACTTAATAGATTGTGTGAATTTCATAAATTTGATTTTAACAGATATAAAGGAGAACAAAACAAAGTAAAAATAGCTAGAAACTTAGTAGACTATGAAGCTGGTAAAACTATATTACATACTGCTATGGGTATAATACAAAAGCAAGACTTGAACCAAACTGAATTATTCTAATGCCAACGACAATAAGTAAACTAAAGAAAAAGCTAGACAAAGTATTTAGCGAGTACATTAGAAAGCGTGATAGCGATTATAAAGGTAATTGCAAGTGTATTAGCTGTGGTAAAGAATATCCAGCTTTTGGAGGTAGTACTCACGCTGGGCATCTATTCAGCAGACGATACCTTAGCATTCGATACGATGAGCGTAACGTTAATAGTCAGTGTAGTTATTGTAATACTTTTCTTAACGGTAACCAAATCAAAGCAGCTAGAGGAGTAGAAAATAAATGGGGTAAGGGTACAGTTGATGAGTTAGAAAGTAGAATGCATATAGTAGTAAAATTAACAAGAACTGATTATGAAGAAGCAATCGAAAGGTATAAGCAAAAGATTAGAGAGCTGGATTAACAATCGATTGTTTAAAACTTTAAACTCTGAAGATTGGATAATTGAATCTATTTTATATATTTACAAAGATGAAAAAAACAGTAATATTCGAGGGAGGAGTGAACAAGGTAAGCACTCTAGCAGACGGAACTCTTAGTATTAACATACATACACAAGAGCTACCAGAAGAAACAATGATGAGAGTATTTAGCTTACGCAAGTCTCCTGGAATGGTTCTAATAAGCTCTGATGATATTAGTAAAGCAGAGCAAGAGGAAGTCGAGAAGTTTACTACAGACTTTGAAGTAGGTAAGACTAAGACAGCATCTCAAAGATTAAGAGCTGTATTGTATAGAGTATGGGAGCAAAGCGAACAAGCATATGATTTTCCTATATGGTATGAGTCACAGATGGAAAGGATAATAAACAAGTATAAAACAACACTTGAGCAATAATAGGGCAACCAGGCATCAAGAGATATGGAAGAGAACGAAGAACGGACTAGAGCTTGTATTACCAAAAAAGATTAAAACAGACATAGGTTTCCAATTAATGTTTGGACATAGAGAGGACTATAGAGTAGAAGAAAAAAGAATAGAAGATAATGCTAACAGATACCAAGCAAAAACATATTTAAGTATTGAAGATTTTAAGCAGCATATTTAGAACACTATTAGCACTATTAGT
>VMHT01079499.1_pt1 | contig 13689 bp, 16 predicted proteins | sample 4693611 | NCBI WGS metagenome assembly VMHT01 (sample SAMN12280063, study PRJNA550983) | marine metagenome | isolation source: seawater sampled from same location over 5 years 0.02-0.2 micron viral filtrate | place: USA: collected off the coast of southern California halfway between the port... ... | reverse complement strand
CATAGGATACCTTCCTTATGATTTTATATTACAGAGCGGCGACTGCTGTTTTAAACGCAGCAAAGTCTGCTGAACCAGCAACCAATGTTTTCCACTGTGCAATTTTATAGTAACCTGTCACAGTTGTTGCAGTAACAGTTGTTGCCGCAATAGTACCAGCTGCACTAATATTACCACCGTTGATTGTCATTGTTCCATCTGTAATTGTTGCTGATGTAAGTGAAGTCATACCAGCGATAGTTGTTATAGTAGCACCAAGTGCCATACCAGTTGAACCAAGAGTAATCTGACTGTTTGTAAGTGCAGAGTTTGGTAGTGCTGTTATTGTGTTGGCGCCACCATTGATAGTCTTGTTGGTAAGTGTATCAGTTGATACTCTACTCACCAAAGTTGAGTCTGCACCAGCAGGAAGCAATTGTATGTTAGTAACACCAGCTGAGTGTGGTTGACCGAGAAGCTTTTGTCCATGTGAATTCGATTCACAGTTTAGTGTAATTGATCCAGAGTTTGAACCACCACCACGAATTTCAACGATTTGGTTTCCAGCAGAAATTTTTAGGTTAGCAGATGATCCTGATTTGATACCACTACTACCATCTATTTCTGGGTCGGTTAAAGTTTTGTTTGTTAAAGTTTCTGTACCAGTGAACGTAGCAAAGTCATCTGCGCTAAGAGCAGACCCATTACCGAGTTTGGTATAGATTTCTACAAAGTTGGCGTTGAGTTTGCCTGCACCAGTGCGGAGGTCATCACCTGTTCCGTCATTTGCAGCCGAACCACGCCCGATTGGTTGATATGCCATTTCTGGTTTCTCCTATTAAATTATTATACCTTTATTTATACATTTAGGTCAAAGGTATTCTGTGGTTTAAGTTATTTATATTACGTTCCTTCATCATATGTTACTGAAGATGATATAGCACCACCTTGTGCCTCATCGAATTGTTCAATAACCATATCGAATGTGTAAGGTGTTTCAGTATCAGAAGTTTCAGTAACTAGTTTTCCACCTAGAGCATCTTCAAGTGATGTGAAACTTCCAGTATCTTGATTAAGGAATATGAAACTTCCAGCATTTGTTCCACTTCCATCTGTACCATCAAGAAGAACATTAGAATTGTCTTCAAGTAATTGATTGCCTGGCGTACCATCAAGTAACATTCCAAACGCAGTAGAGTCGAATAGTCCAGCAAGTGAACCCACATCGAATAGTCTAGAGGTTGAATCGAATGATTCAAATCTTGTTGCAGATGTATCACGAGGGAATATTCTTTCATCGAATGTTGCTGGATCAAATGTAACATTGTTTGCATCAAACTTGACACTGTTCTGATCAAATCTATTAACGGTGAAGTCAAACTTCAAGTTACTAGTATCAAATCTATTCGTTCCGAATGCAGTAGCCTCTGAGAACTCTTGTCTGTTGTCATCGAATGATCTAAACGTATCATCAAATCCATTAATACGAAGTCCTCTAGAAATAAATATCTCGCCTGGAGGTGGTACGTTAGTTTTTGTTCGATATGCAGAAAGAGGAATAATGATATTCGTTTCGTCAAATGAATTTGTTTCAATCTGGTACTTATCTTCTTGGTCAAATTTTATACTTGTATTAGAAAAATTTGTTCTTCCAGTAACATCAGACCTTACTGATACTTGATCGACTCTGATATGTCCAAACTGATTTAGTGTATAGTATGCACCCTCATTATCTGCCCTGATTGCTCTTGATCTAAATCCATCAGAGCCAGGATAGTGCTGTGCATATGCAACACTGTCGATTGGTGGTTGTGTAAATGCATACTTGGGTAACAAGTCAAGAGTTGGGCCAAGTGCTTGTGGTGAGTTACCAGCAATCCCACCACTAAATTGCACAGATACACTAACAGAAGATGTAAGTGTTAGTTCTCGTGTACCAGATGATAGAGGTGCATCCTCTTGACCTTCTCTAGTAATATCTCTACTAAAGATAATATTGTCACCAGTTTCAAGAAGAACATCATTTCCATCTTCAAGTAAAAGATCACCTTCTTCTGCTCGTAGTGTTGTACCATCAGTCTTAGTACCCAACCTTCTACCAAACACTTCAACAAAAAGTGTTCTGAGTGTAGATGCAAGTTCTGGTGTAAATGTTTGAGTATCACCTGTGAAGTCGATAATATCACCAGCAGCTGGGTTGCGAATACGCAAAGAATTAAGTTGTGCATCTGCTAAGGATGTTGCAAATGATACCTCACCAAACACGTTCCACCCAGCTGGGTGAATTGAACGTCTAATAGAGTCACGCCAAAGATTAATTGATTCACCAATACGAACAACATATGAATAATCTTGATAGTAGAAACTATCTTGAACCTTCATAGAGTTTTCGCTTATGTGTCCTCTTTCAGTTACAAACTGTCCACCAGTATTTGCAATTGCAGTAATAGCAGTTGTAGCCTTTGAATGCTCACATTGAACAACTGTACCAATAGCACCACCAGCAGTTTTAATAATATCACCAGTAAAGAAATGTTCTACTGGTGTTTCTAATTCTAAAATCCTATTAGTAGGATTAAAAGATACGATAGATGCAGTATGGGTTGTTAGTGTATCACCAATCGTGAAAGCGCCAGTTATATCTTTAACTATAATATTTCTGTTCATGGTAATCTTTGGAATAGAACTATAGCCTAATCCAAGATTATTAATCTGAATTCCTAATACTTTACCAACACCACTTCTTGATAATGCCAAAGAAGATACATTAGAACCTATACTAGAACTTATACTAATAGTTGGTAGTGTTGTATATCCATCACCATTAGATATCATTCGTATTTTAGAAATAGAGGTAGCTTCAGCTGCAACACTCAAGTCAGTAAAGGTTTGTGTCTCAACGATTATATTGTTACCATCTTCTAATATAAGATGGTCTGTTTCTGTTAACTGTTGTTCTTGGTGTAAGAAGAACTCTTCTGATTCTTCTCTGAGAAGTTTCTCAATACCCTCACTTCCCTCACGAATAATCCTACCACCATCTTCAAAGAGTAGATCATCACCAGCATCTGCCCCAGATGTATTAGACTTATCTAGAAGTAGAGTATAGAACTCTTCAACAATGTGATCACCATCTTCAAATAAAAGTTTATCAACATGTTCTAAGACAATATCATTGTGATGCGTTTCACCTTCATATACAATGTTGTCTACTTCTGTTTCGTCTTCCAAAACAAAAGAACCACCAAGGATTGTAATCCTTGCAGATGCACCAGCACCATTTGTATTTGAATTATTAAAAACAACTTCATCGTCATAAGTGTAGTTTACACCACCATTCTCAATATGAACTTCATCAATACCGCCTGCACCTACAGCAGAAACGGCAGCCTGAACTCCGATACTACCTAAGAGTTCAAAGTTAACTTTATCGCCTGCTTTATAATATGCACCTTGTTCTGTTACTGTTGTTTCATTAACAATACCAGAAACTTCTGCACGAATAAGTTGGTCAAGTTCATTAGAAACAGCGTTGACAGTTTCACCAATAGTGAACTCACCATTTATTGTTGTCCTATCAAGATTAAGTTCAGCAATAAGTTGTGCGCCTTCTTTATACTTGATAACTGTTTGGACAACAGCAGTAGCTTCAGATGTCTCACCTGTTATAACTCTACCAACAATCTGTGAGTAATCAGATGTACCAATCTCTGTAACACGCATAAGAAAATCATCAGACCACTGACCATCAGATATCCTTAAAACATTTTCTCTTGGGTAAATGAGAGAGGACTCTTCATCAAAGAGAATTCTAAAAAATAGTTTGTGTCCTTCTTCCGTACCTTTTGTCTCATACAAGTCTCTGATGTTCTTCATCAGATTTCTTTTTGATATCCCATCTGCAACTGTCTCTGGAATAGATTCCATAATAGCTGCTTTGAACTTATCTAAGAATGCATAAACAGTATTGTCAGTATCGGCATACGCAAGAAGTTGTTGAATGTTTTGTACTGGATTTGCTTTGTATGAAACAACTGGGGCCTTTGCACCAGAGGTTTCTCCTACAACATTCTCTCCCTCTTCAAATCTTTGTTGGGATGTAATGTAAAGAACTTGGTCTGAATCATAATCGTCTACAAGAATAGTGGCAGTATAACCACTAGTCTCACCACGAATTATTTCACCAGCCTGAAACTTACCAACAGACTCTTCAAGAACAACTTTCTCTTCTATCTGAGAAAGAATATAGTTTACACTATTTGTTTCTTGAATAACATAATCGTTTGAACCGCCCAATTTAAGTTGAGCAGCTTCCATGAACTGAAAATAATGTTTCAGAAATTTGATAAATTGTGGGTGTTCTGACTGAACGAATTCAGGCAGTTGACTTTGAATATGAGGTGAAATCTTATTCGTTAGTTTTGGAGTACGTCCATCCATTTAAAAAAACCTATCAATAACCAGAGGAGCTGGAAGAGTGACTATGAGAATCAGAACTTGAAGAACTTGAACTTGAAGAAGAGGAACTTGAAGTTGAAGAGATTGTTGTTCCACCACTTGCAGCACCACTTGTAGCTTTACCGAATGTACCAACCACAGTATGAGAGCCAGGCGAAGGAGTACTTCCCTGTTGATCTGTCTGTGCAGTAATTCTTGAACCACCACTATCAATACTTAAAAGTTGATTTCTTACTGGAACGATATCATTTGAATCTGGAATTGCAAAGAAGTGAATTGTACCATCACCATTCATAGTAGATGTGATCTGTAAATCATTTACAGTAATTGTACCTGTAGTATAATTGATATCACCAGCGTTTGCATTTATATAAACTCTTGATTGTGCGACTACCTGATAAACTCTTACGATACCAGAACCATCATCATCAATGAAATGTGTTGCAGTAGAACCAGCGACAGTAAATCCTGTTGATGATATTACTGGTGGTTCATCATCATGTGGATGATAGATTGAATTATAAAATTTTATAACATATTGTTTCTTAGTATTAATCTGAGCTCTTTGTGATTTGTACATTCTAATATTAGAAATGTTGCTAATGATAGAAGTGTCGGATGTATCAATCAATCTAGATATTTCTGAGAAACGATACATACCGTCAAACTTTTCTAGATTATTATCACTGTATTCTGAAATTGTATTTGCAACTATTGTTTCTAAGTCACCAGAACTCTTAGTAGTTGTTGTCGGATCATATCTAAAGTTTACATCCATGATGACGTAAATGTTTTCTGGATCAACAATAACTGGACGAACCGAAGCAATGTTATAAGATTTTAATTGTGAGACAATATTTTCTTTTTGAGCTTCAGTTAAGAATGTTCCTTGAAGTGGACTAATAGAAATATAAACCTGTCCATAAACTGGTGGATCATTATCTTCTCCACCCCACACTTGGATAGTTTTAATGTTGGGATATATCGTAGGAAGAATTTGTTTATAATCAAATCCAGTGACAGCACGTTTCTGTGCAGTATAACTGAGAGGTGCATAGTACTTGATTGATTGAATTGTTTCTGCTTCATCACCACCAGATGCAGATTGAATAGTAGACACCGCAACATTTGTTTGTCCATTGATAGATGTTACAGTAAATTGGTTTGCACTATTAGCTAATGTTTTATTTGTAACAACGTATTCCATAATAATAATGTTACCGTCAGAAAGTTTCTTACCTATTACGTCATCTCCAAAGTAAACTTCAAATCTACCGTCATCTGTTTCTTGTAGAAAGTATACTGGATCAGAACCAGTTGTGCCTGTGATTTCACTGGCAAGTGCAAATGTTTCCAATGTAGTATCTGTGGCAGATTTCTGTACTGACACTTTAAGTGTTGTCGTATCAGCTCTATCATTCGCCAACAAATATTTCTTTTCTGGATTGTTATAATCTACTGTGTACTTTGTTGTTGTGAGTGTACCTTCATAGATTGGAATGTTTGAAAAGATAAGAAGTCCGTTTGTAATTTGTGTTGTGATATCTTCATTAGTAACAAAACCATAAGTCGAGTTGTTTACTGAAGTTGAAAACTTTGTACCTTTAGGCATTGTCAAGTTTGACAACTGATTATTAGTTACAGTAATCTCTACTCTTGCAACTGGAGCCCTTGCAGAACGTGGAGTATATCCCAAACTCTTTGCGTGTGATACAACTGAACCACGAGTTGTCGCACTATCCAAAAACATTTCATTCGTTGCAAAGTTGGCATTCATTGCAAGATAATGAGTATTGTATGCAAGTAAGTCTATGATAGTTGAAAGTCCAGAACCTTCAAAGTTATAATCAGAGAACTCTGACTGGCCCTTCATGTATGTTTTTAAATTATTTTTTATTGCATCGAAATCTAATTCGGTAACATTAACTTCTGATTTATTTGCCATTTATCTAAGTCTCTCTAAAAATACGTTTACAGTCTGAGCACCAGATGGAGAGTTTACAACAAAAAATTCTATGGTAACATTGTATGCGTTTTGATCTACGTTTGCTGTTGATGATACGTTGATAAGTTCTACTCTAGGTTCAAAGTTTGTAATGACATCTTGAACGTGCCGTGAAAGAACGCTCTCTACGATTGGTGTTACTGGTTCAAATAAAACTGCACGAACATCAGAACCAATCTCTGGATGAAATGGCCTTTCATAGAAGTTCGTATTAATTAAATTACGAACACTTCTCTTCACTGCTTCAACATTAGTGAGCTTAGTTATATCACCAGTAAGAGGATGAGCAACAAAATTTAAATTCAAGTCAGAGAAGACTTGTGCGTTTCTATCTGAATCGTTTGTTGCAGACGCATCTCTAAATGCAGTTGGATTAGCAGCCATTTAATTCTCCTTAATTGTATTTATAACGAAATTACAAAACGACTAGAGCTCTATTCTTTATATGTTCTTCTTCTATGTCATCTTTCGACTGTCCATAATATGCAACAGCATGATGTTCTGATATCATCTTATCATTAAGAATACTTCCATCAGTCAATTTAAATTGACCAAGTATCCTACCATATTTACCCTTCCCATCCTTGACAGTCACAAGAGTCTGGTTAGAACCTACAGGCATATGTGCCTTAACATATTCCTTTGCAGCTGTTCCATACTTCTTTTCTTCCAAGTCTCTCGTTCTAGATTCTGGTGTATCAATACCATAAAAACGTATACGTTGTTTTCTCAACCATACACCAAACCCCAAGTCAATGTCAACGTCTGTTGTGTCACCATCAACCACTCTTAATATCTTACAATTATATTCGTACATCTTATCCTCCAGCGAATACGTTAGACGAACCAGAGTTGGATGCATTAGGCACCCATGAACCGTGGCCACCTGTTGCGTCACCTTTTCGATGAACGCCTATACCATTTACAAATACGGTTGAACTTCCAGCTGTTGCTGGATCTCCGCATGATGTTGTGTCTCCAATCCTAACAGTCGCTGCACCATTTGTAAATACATTTGGTGAACCAGCTGCGTATGCGGTTTGGTGAAATGGATTAGGTGTAGGACTTGCGTGTCCTACATGATTATCTAATCCAACTCTTGTTACTTCAGGCATAATTATTCCTATGCGTATATCTGATAGAACTTACCGTACTCTTTATATCTTCTATGATTATAAAAAGTTGCAATATCAAATCTATTACCAGACGGTTTAAGTGAAATGTGTAACCAAGGATTACCAGAACCACCAGTTTGATATTCTAGTAAGAATTGATCGTGCGGTACATTTTCACGAACCCACAATGCAATATCATAATACTCAGACCTTGATGCACCACTAAATTGCATATCAGCAGCCATTCCTCTTTCATGCTGAGATGCACCTTTCGCTGGGCGGAAACCAGAAGTGATAAACATATTTGGGTATTGGTCTTTTATTGGATCAAGAACATTAGTTGCCAAGTTCTTGAGATTATTTATTATGTCTTCTAGAGTTAAACCGTGTTGTTCTTTTATCTTATGTCCGAACGCCGCATTCTTTGATACGTCACCAACCTTATAATGTTTTGATATCTGTAGACTATAATCAACACTCTGTTCCGTAAGTGTAACCTGTTCAACAGCTCCTACTGATTGATTACCAGCCTCTACAGATGCTATGTTTGGATTTTCTCCTGTTTCTGCACCGTGTTCCGTAATGTCATCTGGAACACTTGGCTCTGCAATTAATCTTCTTGACGCACTTTCCGTATTATATCTACCCTCAAGCGCATTGAAAGAATAATCAGAGAATGATGTCGGTAGATATTTTCCAGCTGCAACCGCAGCTTTGATTTCATCTTCACTCTTCTCAACATCATCGTCACCCATAAACTCACCTTCATCTGGCAATTCTATTCTTGGTTTCTCATCAAGGACTATTGCCTCAGGTGGTTCAGTAATCTCTTCACCTTCTTCATATGTTGGAAACCCACGAGAGTCTTTGAACTCAATGTCTGGAGCAGCTATCACCGCAGCTGCAGCTCTGCCCGCTTTGTTAAAGTCTATTGTAGAACCAACCAAGTCCATTGCACTACTAGATGTAATATTCATCGTAGTACCAGCATTAATATCCATAATTGTAGAAGTGATAAGATTAATATCATCACCAAACATATAGACACCATGTCCATCACCAACAATATCCAAGTTTCCTTTAATGTTTGTTTTGTAATCCCCATCCACATTGATAGTAAAGTTTGCCTGTGTCTGTAGTTTTATATCTGCAACAGCTGTTGCGGTAATGTTTTGTTGGGAAGTAATCTCTGTGGACTCATTTGAATACATACGAATATTTTTGCCCGCATGGAACGTAATGTTTCTTCCGACATTCCAAGTCATGTCCTCATCTACTTGTCCATTGACAGAACCACGAACATAAAGATTAGTATTACCGTCAACATATAAATCTACATTACCACGAACACGAACCTTTTTGTTCTTGTGAACGACTTCATAGTCCTCACCAATAATCTTAGTAACCTTTGTTCCGTCAGGATGAACTTCATAGAACGTACCAGAACGATGATACTCATGTATCCGTTCATGGCCAGGCGTATCATCAAACTCTTGAATGTGACCAGACTCAGTTTCCCTTACATGGTTGAATGGATACTGTGCATTGAACGGAGTCTTTGGTTCACCTGTCAAATCATCCACACGTTTCTTTTTGAAATCTACTACTGGATGTTGTTTAGATAAATCATTTACCGCAAGTCTGTTTGTGTCTACCTCATTTACCCTACGAGGATAATAAGAACGAGGATCACCAAACCCATTAAGAGTCTGTTGCGTTGAAACTGTTACTTCAACTTCCGTACCTTCTCTTGGTGGTTCATCGAATATGATTTTATTATCTTCAATTTTATATGACATTATGATACCTCAGTGTTAATCCCTTTTTCCTCTGCGTATTCCTTAATACTTTGAGAACCATTCTTTAGGGAAGTAGGTGGGCCTTGTGTAAACTCAGATGGATAGAAGTGTCCAACATCATTTGGAATATCATTCTTTAATTTAAATTGTCCTAGTGCTGCAACTGCCCGTGAAGTATAGTTATCACCACTTGTACCTGTGTCGTACTTTCCGTTTGGTAGATAGATAAGAAGATCTATTGCACATCCGTAATTGTGCCATGAAGAACCAGGCCGTGCAGCTCTGTTTTTTGTTCTACCAGATTTATAATCGTTGTAAAGTTTTCTTTGTTCTGCCATAGATCTGTATCCGTATCCGATACTTGCATCATAGTCTGGATTATCTTCAATGAACTTTACAATACCATTCGCCCATCTATCACGCAACCAAGGAACAAGACTGTTCAGTGCGTTTGCAGTTCTGTTACCATATCTCGATCTACCGAAGTCATCTGATGTATATGTTCTACCACCAGAAAACTCTGGTGCTTGTGCTTCTGTATTGATTGGTGATTCTGATGGTCTGTTTTCTGCTACATCTGATTCGCCATCTTTTGTTACGAGAACAGTTGAGTCCATAGTTCCAATTGGTGTTGTGAATTCTGTAGTGTTACCATCTGCAATAAAAGAAGTTGTCTGAACTTGTGCGGCTGGTTTCTGTTGATCGTCAGAGTAATCAAATGGAGCTCCACCTTGTGGTGCAGCGGAAGCATTAATCTTGCCTGGCAATGTTCCGAATACCATTGGTTCTTGCATGAAGTCTGGATCACGCCAGAAACCAATCACCCATGTACCTTCAATCGGCCCAGTAGGTGACATACCAATACCACCAGATGATGCAGAGTTCGCTGGTTGAATACAAAACGCCCAAGGCAAATCACCAGTAGGAAGTTTTGTTTTATCTTCTGTGTGATATCCGAATACACGAACACGGACTCTACCTAATGCCTTTGGGTCGCCTCTATCTTCTACGACACCAATCCACCAGATAAACCCATCACGCCCAGCAAAATAAGAAAGATTTTGTTCCATATAGAATTCCTTTCAAGTATTTATACTGTTGTATCAAAGCACCAAACAGGATTTATTTTTTATGGCTATAAAAATATTCAGCTGTATCTAATAAGTAATAGTCGCATATAGACTATGCGTAATCAAAGGATTTCAATTACATGAAACATATAATACTTGCTGCAGCATTGGTTGCAGGCACATCAGCTATGGCCGAGGATGGACTTTCTTGGGGTGGCGAATTAGATACAAAATACAAAGTTGATGCAGAAACATTAACTATGTCATTAGAACCAGACGTAACATACACATGGGGTTCATCTGCTTTAACAGTAGGTATGGACATTCCAGTATGGAACTCTACATCTGCTGATAATTTTATATTACTAGATGCATTGGATGCTGGTAAACAGCCTGATCTAGATATGGAAGTTACTCATCAGCTACGAGATAACATAGAGTTGTCAGTAGGAACTGCATGGGATTTAAACAGACAAGCACGAGAAGAGATTACACTAGGTGTTTCTTTCTCATTCTAATATAATAACAAAAGGGAGCCCGAACAGGACTCCCTTTCTCTTTTCGTTGGTCGGAGATGCTGGATTTGAACCAACGACCCCTTGTTCCCAAAACAAGTGCGCTACCAGACTGCGCTAATCTCCGTCAGACACATGGAAGATTTTCTACAGTGTCAATTAAATCAATCACCGAATCTTTATTCAGAAAACCATTCACCGTATCTTCATCATTTGTAATGGGTGGAAGCGAGTACGGTTCACCATTACGAGTCAGCATAATTTCAAACAGACCCATCTTGCCGCCATACGACATGTCGTGGCGTACAATTGATAATCCATATCCATTATCAAAGTCAACTTCACCACCATACTCGCTTCCTTTCAAACTATCCTCTTTAAAAAAAAGATAGTCCGAAACTTTATATTCCTTTACCTTATCAAACATCTTAGTAGCATACAATCTTGGGTGTCTTACTTCCGTCAGAGTGATAAACAAACTTACTCCAACACTGCTGGATACCCATACCGTTACTAATATTACCAGTACCTATAGCAAACTTCACTTGATTATTAATATTCGACTTACCACCAAGTAGTTGTTGAAGCACCGATTGAATCAGAACTTGTTTCATCACAGCGTCATTACTCTGTATCTCAAAAGCATTCGCATTCGTTCCTACAAGAGCTACACTCATTAACATTCCACAAATTATTTTTTTCATATTCATCTCCGATTGACCTTGACCGTTTTTTACATTCCTAAGTATTCTGTTTTCAGAACTTCTAGACGCTGCGCTGCGATATCCAATTCCTCATTCAAAGCAATACGTCCAGCTTCTCCGTAGGTTACATACATACGTTTTCCGAGATTTGCCTTTATTGCTTCCTCAGTATAAACTTTCACAGCACCATCATTGTACATTACAGTGACAAGTGTATCACCGTATGAGTCATTGTGAATAGAAGTGATTTCACCTTCTGCAACATAATCACTATAAACTCTTACTACTTCCATACCAACTTCAAACATACTGATTCCTTTTCTCTCTGATTACATATACATTATACGTTATAAGAACAACAATGTCAAGCATAAAATGTAAAAAAGATTTCCTTATAAAACAATGACTTAGGAGAATAGTGACGAATAAGTTTCAAGTTTCTTTCTCTTCTTATCCATCTGTACACGAATATCAACAGGATCTATACCTAAGTGATTCGCTGTAAGGTTCATCATAAACTGTAAGTCACCTAATTCCTTTGTCAACTTACTTGTATCATTCTCAGGAAAACGAATCAGTTTAGAAGCTTCTTGTATTACCTCTGCACATTCTTCCATAAGAATCACCAGTAATTCTATATGATTCGAATCAGTAATATCCCAGAACTCTTTCTGTTCAGCTGTCTCTGCAAACGCCTCAATATCTTCTTTACTTATTGTCATATGAATGTTAAACCTATTGTCGCTCAGTTTTAGGGGGGGGTTATTCAGAAGTATCCTCAGTGTCAGGGGGCGACTTCTTCTTCTTTGGCATCTTAAAGTAATAATACGAATCATCCATACGAGTACCCTTTGTGTATTCTGTGATGTCTATCTCTTCTTCTTCTTTATTATCTTTATCGGACATGAAATATATCTCTGTATCTTTATTGCATTTATAGATTGTGCTTGTGCTGTCAGTTTTGGGGGTATACCCTATACGAATCAGTATACCACAGAATCACCTCAGTGTCAAGCACCCATCATGTAATATCCCTTTGCAGCTACATCCATTGTACCATCTCCATTACAGTATGTCTGATACAACTCCGTACCAGTGAAGTGTATACACGCCTCACAGTATTCATTGAAGTGTCTCACTGGAATGGTTGCCTTGATGGGCATCTTCCAATCATCCATACCCTTTGTAAGATAGTTAAACCTTACTCTCAGGTTTCCTACATGTAGTTCATCTAGCATTATGCACAAGCCCTTACTAACCTTTGTAGATCCTTATCCATGAAGTCTCCCTTAGAACACCAATTCCTCATAGCACTACACTCAGTACCATTAGACATACATGCATTCATCATAGGACATGTATCACAAGGGCAGTCTCTTTTGTTCTCAGGCCCATAATGCATCTCTTCATGGTTAATAGCACTTCTCTTACTAGAGAAGATACCTTGTCCAACACTCGTAGATAACTCATCAATAATTAAATTCATCATATATAAACTCCTATCTCTTATCCTCTAACATAGCTAGTATACCACAACCAGCCCCCATGTCAAGGCCTTTTTAAAGAAAAATAGCTATTAAATACAGAAAAGATATTCCGTAGATAATAGCCAGTAAAAACAGTAACTTAAGCAGTAGCTTCATACGCCTTATCCCACGCACCTACACCCACACTCATGTAATATGCAGTGTGAAAGTAGTCACTTTGCGAATCACTTTTGTCGAACCACAACTCATCAGCAGTACCAGAAATGAAAGGTGCTGTCTTGATAATAGTTACGATACGATCAAAGAATGTCTGGTACTTGCCATACCATTGTGTATGATAGTGGTTAATGTTGTGTCCATCATCACCATTAAGGTCGACAGTCTGATCCTGTCCATGATGCCACACAGTCTGTACTTCAAAGGCAGGGCCCTTGGTAACAGTTACAGCAACCTCTGAATGGTGTCGTTTCTTTACACTGAAACGATACTCAGGAAATGCTGCTTTCAAAGCAAGTCTAATTGATTTAACTTGTTCTGCGTTGATATATGCCATGTCT
>VMHT01125820.1_pt1 | contig 13691 bp, 8 predicted proteins | sample 4693611 | NCBI WGS metagenome assembly VMHT01 (sample SAMN12280063, study PRJNA550983) | marine metagenome | isolation source: seawater sampled from same location over 5 years 0.02-0.2 micron viral filtrate | place: USA: collected off the coast of southern California halfway between the port... ... | reverse complement strand
TTAAAGAGCGTGTTATGAGAAGTTCAGGATACCTATCAGCAGGTGTAGCAATGGATGATTGGGGCAGTGAAGATATGTCCACCATCAATGCCGCCATAACAGCCGCAGAAGCGGCATAAAGGAGCTTATCATGGCAGTAACTTGGACAATCACAAACATGGAATACACCAACGACTCTGACAAGGGTGTTGTTCATGTGGCTTGGTCAGCTTCAGAGACTGATGGCGACCACACAGGCACAGTATCGGGCATGGAGTCCTATACGCCTGATTCTAGTGCAGAAGGCTATGTAGCTTGGGATTCGCTTGACGAGTCTACAGTGGTCGGATGGGTCAAAGAAACATTAGGCGCAGACGAATGCACTCGCGTAGAGGGCAAAGTAGCAGACCAGATTACAAAGTCTAAAACACCTCCAACATCTTGGGGTAAGCCGTTCTAAAACTTAAAAGGATTTAAAACTATGAACGAAACAAAAGAAGTAGTAGATATAGCCGCCGCCAGTACAGGCGTTCTTACAATGATTAGTTGGTTGCCGCCCACTGCTTCTTTGTTTACTATTGTGTGGCTAGGCATTAGGATTTATGAGTCTGAGACAGTTCAGAAACTTGTTAATAAAAGGTAGATTAAAAGATGAGTAAAAAAAGAAATACGCGAAATACTAATAAGTCTTTGAAGGCTCTAAAGCGCAAGCAATATGCACGGGGCGGTAGAAATGCTGTTAAGAGTCAACGCGAGTTATTAGAAGAGCAACAAAAGAAAACTTTAGCTAATGTACAGCCACGCGTTCAACCATCAAAAGATACTTCAACACCTATTAAAGCAGGAACTCCTGCGACAAAAGGCGGGACTCTTTTAAATCCTAAAAGCACAAAACTAGCAGAGCCTAAAGTAAACCCTTCTTTATATTCTGATCCAAACTTAGGTGGAGGAAGAGGTAGAGGAAGAGCAACAACTCAAACTAAAGGAGTTGGAGCTATACAGCAACAAACTGGCCCTGCGACTACAGTGATATCTGATCCTGTTAAACCTTCAATGCCTACAGCACCCCCACCAATGCCTAGAGATAGTGATCTTAGTTCTGAGCAAAGAAAGCAGGCTGAAGCTTCAAGACAAGAAGTAATAGACAATTTAAGAAGACTTGGAAGAGATACAAGCAATGCAGAAAATTCTCCGCTAACTGATTTTGTAAGAAATGTCGGCGCTCAGTCTCAATCTCCTAGAGATTCTGATGGCTCTCAAGCCGCAAGATTAGGACGTAGAGGCTCTAACCCTCCGCCACGAGCTACTGAGCCTACAGCGCCTCCGGCAGGAAGCACACCGCCACCGCCTACTGATTCTACAGGAGGCTCTACATCAGACCCTGAAAGTCCTACAGATGTTCCATTAGGAATGGATAATAAAAACTTTGGCGCTCGTGCTGAAGTTGTTGATACTGGTGTTGCCGCTGATGCTCCTGTAGGAATAAGACAAACTGCGCCTACAGCAGAACTACAACAAATGAATGCCACGCTAACAGCAGGAGGTTCTTTAACTGCTGATGCACAAAGAATGCTTGAAAGTTTTATGCGTGAGGGTGGTGAACTAGGTCGTAATGCTGAGCTAACTTTACAAAAAGCAGGGCTTTCTACAGACGTTCAAAAGCTTGGCGAAGCGCCTGAAGCTACAGCAGGTACTGTAACTGCTAAAGAAATGACAGCAGAACAAGGAGATGTTAGTCAAGCTAAAGTAGGCCCAGAAACTAGAGATGCCGAAAGATATACGGCTGAAAAAGCAGATTCTTTAACAGACACTATAGCCGCCGAAGGCGATGTATCTAAAGAGCCTGTAGCGGGTGGAGGTCAAGAAGCAGAAGCTACCGAAGCTAAAGAAACTAAACGCGACACTGCCGCCGAAGAAGCCGCAAAGGGTATTGCCGCTACTAGACCTGTAGAGCGTGATTACGCTGAAGCCGCTAAAGCTGACGAAAGATTTACTGTAGACCCTATTACTGGCCCAGAAGTTGATACAAGAACAGGCATAACAATTCCTGAAGACAAAATTGTAGAGCTTACAGAACTTGCAAAAGAAAGAGGTCAAGACCCTGCAAAAGCTATAGAAGAATATAAAGACTCTATAGTAAAGCGTGAAGCTCAAACAGCCGATGCCGCACAGAAAGGCTACACGCCTAGACTTGGTGAAACACCTGAAGCCCTTATTGAACGTGCAAACTACTATGGCGCTGATTACACTCCTCAAGGAGGAGATACAGAAATAGATAATGTTCCTGCATATAAAAAAGCTACAGAACGTGAAGCACAAGTTGGAGAAGCCGCACAACGGATTGCAACTGAATTAGGTGATGCGCCTTCAATAGACTTAGAAGGCCGTGAGGCTATTACAGGAACAGCGCCTCAAGGAAATGCCGCACAAATTGGTGGTATTCCTACAATGAAAGCCGCTGAAATGCAAGCAGTAAAGGGAGAACAACGTAAAGTAGCCGCTGAGGATATGATGGAGGTTGTAGCAGATGTACAGCCAGAAATTACAGCCGCTATTGCTGAAGACCCTGCAACTGTAACTGCTCAACTAGATACAGACCCAGACCCTATAGTAAATGCGGCTGTTGCGGCATTACCACAAGAAGCTTTAGTATCTACACAAATGGAAAGTTTATTAGCAGGAATGGAAGACGGTAAAACTCCATTATGGGCTAAGCCTGCTGTAGATGCAATAAATCAAAGAATGGCGGCTAGAGGGCTTAGTGTCTCTACTGTTGGTCGTGATGCACTGTTTAATGCTATTATACAAAGTGCTTTACCAATGGCTCAAAGCAATGCTCAAGCCCTTCAACAACGCGCACAACAAAATCTATCTAACGAACAACAAGCTAATCTTGCTACTGCACAAAATACAATGCAAATACGTATGCAGAATCTTGCTAATCGTCAAACTTCTGCATCTCAAACTGCTCAAATGGCTCAACAAATTAAAGTACAACAAGGTACATTTAATCAACAAGCTGTTATGACTTCAGCAGAGCAACGGCAACAAACTGAATTAGCTAATGCACAAATGGCTCAGCAACGAGCGCAACAGGAATCTTCTCAACGCCAACAAGCCGCTATATCTACTTTGAGTGCTAATGCTCAAATGGACTTAGCAAACTTGCAAGCCGAAAGTAATCGTGCAGGCAGACAAATGGATGCTGATCAACAAGCTCAGTTAGCTACTTATAATGCTAAAATTGCTAAAGTTATGCGGCAAGCTGAGTTGAATCAAGATATGGAAAAAGCTAATCTTCCTATGTCTTTACAGATTGAAATGCAACGTGTATCAGAAATGAATGCGGCAGAAAAAGATACAATGACCGCAGAAAACCAAGAGCGTTTAGTAGAGCTTCAAACCCTTATAGACTTCCGCAAGACTGATGCACAGTTTGCTCAACAAATGGATATGGCTAACATGTCTAATGAGCAACAAATGGAACTTGCTATGTTGCAAGAAAGAGCCGCTGAAGACTCTGCAAACTTTACAGCCGATAATCAATTTAGATTAACTGAGTTAAACGCTATTGTTCAGCGCAATACGCGCCAAGCAGAACTCAACGCTCGTATGGAAGAGGTTAATTTAGACGCTAAGTTAAAAGTAGAACTTAGTGAGCTATCAGAAAAGAATACAACATCTCGCGCAAATATGACAAGCGCACAACAAACAAGGCTTGCAAATCTTAATACTCTTGTAGACTTCCGAAAAACTAATGCGGCAATGGCACAGCAAATGGATGTTGCAAACTTAGCTAACGAACAACAAATGGAAATGGCAATGTTAGCAGACCTATCAGCTACAGATGCCGCTAACTTTACTGAAGCTAACAGAACTCGTATGCAAGCTTTAAATACTCATGTACAGGTTATGTCACAAAACGAGCAACTTAAACAAAATGCTGACATGGCAAAGCTTTCTATGCAAGAAAAAATTAATCTTGCAAACCTTAGTTCTCAAAGTCAAGCTGACATGGCTTCTATGTCTGCTGAAAATGTTGCAGAGCTTCAGATGTATGAAAAGCGTATGCAAGCAGGACAAATTAATGCACAGCTTGCACAGCAAATGGGCTTAGCAGAACTCAGCAACGAACAATCAGCCGCAATGTTTAATGCTCAAATAAATGCTAATTTAGACATGAAGCAGTTTGATGCTAATCAACAAATGGAACTCGCTAACAGCAAGTTTATGCAAAGCATGACAGCTACAAAGTTTAGTGCTGATCAACAAACAGCTATTCAAAATGCTACAATGTTAACTCAAGTAGACTTAGCTAATGCTGATGCACGTACAAGAGTATCTGTAGAAAATGCTAAAAACTTTTTAACTATGGACATGGCTAATCTTAACAATGAGCAACAGGGTATTGTTATGGATCAACAATTAGCTCAACAAAGACTATTATCTGACCAAGCCGCTACAAATGCCGCAAAACAATTTGGTGCAACATCTCAAAATCAAATAGATCAGTTTATGATTAGTCAGTCTAATAGCATGAGGCAGTTTAATATAAGTGCGCGAAATGCTATGGAGTCCTTTAACGTCACTGAAGCTAATCGTATGGAAGCTATTGAAGCAGGTAACTTTTTACAGGCTGATCAGTTTTCAACGCAATTAGATGCAGACATTAATAAGTTTAATGCTTCTATAGAAACTCAGCGAGATCAATGGAATGCCGCAAACGCACAGGCTGTTGAGCAATCAAACATTAACTGGCGCAGACAAGCTAATACTATTGATACTGCGGCGGCTAACGCGGCTAATCAACAAAATGTTCAAAATGCTTATAATATTTCTGCACTAGATCAGACTCAATTGTGGCAACAGTTGCGCGATGAAGCATCTTACATTCGTCAAGCTTATGAAAATAACGAACAACGGGAAGCTACTTTAATTGCAACGGCTATTGGCAATGAATCGGGATCAGCAAAAGATGCAACAACAAGCACAAGCTCACTTTTACAATTAATTAGAAACTACGGTGGTATTTAAAAATGGGATTTTTTAGTAAGATTTGGAAAGGCATTAAAAAAACTGTTAAGAAAATTGGCAAAGGGATTAAAAAAGCTTTTGGCAAGTTTGGTAAATTTATGGGTAAGATTGGCATATTAGGTCAAGTAGCTATGATGTTTATTTTGCCCGGAATTGGTGCGGCGCTTGGAGGAGCTTTTACGGGGGCGGCAGGCGCATTAGCTACTAATACTTTAGGAGGAGCTTTAGGTGCAGTAGGACAGGCCGCAGGAAAAGTCATGCAGTTTGTAGGAAATACTGTAAGCAAAGCAGGCAACGTATTTAACAATGTTACTAAGGGCGTTACAGATACTCTTGGAAACTTTGCAAAAACCGCAGGTAAAAATTTAGGATTAAAAGGTGAAATGTTTACAAATGCCGCTGACAATTTCTTTACTGGCGGTGATAGTGCGTTTAGTCGAAGCGTTGGAGAAAATTCAAGATTTGCAAATTTAACTGCTGACCCTTCTAAATTTACAAAAGCAATAGAAAAAACAGTTGTTGAAAGCGCAAGTGACGATCCTTTTGGCTTTAATTCTGAATATGGTAGAGGCATTCAAGCTGAAATAGATGCAGGAAGGTCTAATTTAACTGCAAGCTTAGATTCAACTATTCAAGACCCTGCGGCTTTAGCTCAACAACAAGCTACAGCACTAAGATCAAATTTAACAGGCCCTGAAAACTTTTCTCGTATTGAAATTCCGTCTGGCCCTTCACCACAAATGTCAGCACTAGATGCAGGAGTTACCGCAGTTGACGCGCCAAGTTTATTAGATCGTTTAAAAACAGGCGTTAGTAATATTCCTGATCGTATATATAAGAAAGCAGGACAAATAGCTGACGATCCTTTAGGTTATACATTTAAAGGAACAGAAGAAGCTCTCCAACAACAAATGAATCTTAGAGTTGGGCAAGAGCTTGGTATTTCAGAAAAGCCAGAATATAATGTACAAAATGTTAGTAATGTTGCATATGTTCCAAGTATGGATAGTTTTGCAAGTCCTCAGTCTCAATATGGCGCTCCAGAAATTATGAACGCTCGTTCATTTGAACAACAAGTAATGAACAATCCTAATCCTTATGGTTACACTGCATTCCAGTATGACAACTATATGGCTCAAACAGCTTAAAAGGTTTTAAAATTATGGCTACAGTAGAAGAAGAATTTGCAAAATTACAAACAAGCGGAAAGAGACCACTAGCAGGGCAGTCGTTAGCTAATGATCCTGAAAATCCTGCGCCGTATGAAAGACCACCAAAGTTTACTTCAGTGCATAAAGCTTCTGAGTACTTATGGGAATCTTTTATTGAGCCTACTACTTATACAAGCTTAATGGAAACAGTTTCTGACGGTGTTCCTATTATGGATATAGTTCAAATAATATTATTTACTGAGTTTCAAAATGGAGCATGGAATCCTGACTTAATGATAATGTTATTTGAACCTGCTACTTATATGATTATGGCTCTTGCAGAACGACAAGATATTGACATGATAATTTATAACGGCGAAGAAGAAGATGAAATGGACGATCAGTTAACTTTAGGTTCTATAATGACTGAAGATAGACTTGAAAGACTTAAAAAGTCTAAGCAGTCTGGAATGATCCCCGCAGGAATGTTAACTCCTGAAATGAAACAAACTTTAGAAGAACTACCAGAAATAGAAATAAACGAACCTAGCTTAATGGAAGCACCCGCAAAAAAAGAAGAACAATCTAATAGCCTTATGGCTAGATCAACAGGAGTTTAAAAATGGCAATTAGAGATTTTGGCGAATCATTACTAGCAGATGTTAGAAAGCGCAAAGATGATCAAGCGCGAGAAGCTCGTGAACGTGCAAAAAGTCAAGAAAGAAAAAATGTTCTTCAAGGACTTTTATTTAAAGGCGCAGTAAGTATAGGCAATCAAGTATTAACAAACAAAAATAAAAAATTTTTACAAAATGAAAACTACTATGCTCGTAATGCTAAATTAAAATCTAACATAGCCGCTAATAATAAAGCTTTAAATGATTGGAATACTAGTTTAGCTTATGAAGACGGGCAAGACGCATATTATTTAGCTAAAGCAACCGCTGAAGTAGATCAAATGCCGATGAGTGTTGAATTTAAAAATAAGAACCCTTCTAGTTTTAATTCTTTAAAGCATACACATGCAAGTGAGCTTGCTCAAATAATGAAACAACATGCTAAAGAAAACTTTGAAAAAGCTACAGCAAATACTGCTCGATGGGGGGAAAATCCTGAAGAAGCCTTTAAAAAGTCTATTCTTAAAGGAAGACCACAAAATTTAGCGCAAGTATTTACACTTCCTTTTGTTAATGTTTTAAGTGGTCAAGATGAAAGAACTCCTGAACAAGCCTCTATGGACTCTATAGAAAGAGAAAATGGTTTAGGCGCTCAAGGTAAAGTAGACTCTAAAGATGTTAAAAGTATTTTTGAGCAAACAAATAATTTTGAATTTGCTTTAGACTCTGCTGAAGAAATTAAAAAATTTAAAGATAATTTTAAAACAGAAGCTAAACTTCTTCCGACAGCAGAACCAATTAAAGGCGATATAGTAAACGTAAAAATTGTTGGCGATTTTGGAAAAACAATGGAAGTCAGTGCATATGAAATGAAAATAGGTGAAGAAACAGTAGGGCTAGTTAGAGTAGATACGGGTAATGAAATAACTGAAAAGGTTCAAAACTCTACAGCAGAAATAAAATCTATGAACGTGCCTTCAGAAACAATTGAAGGATTTCGTATAATGAATGAAGAAACATATAAAGATACTCCTGAAGGAAAATTGTTTCAAGAATTTAAATCTGAAATGATTGGAAATTCTGATCCTTCAGATAAAGAAATAGAAAAGTTTAATCAAAGTTATTATGGAAGAAGAGCTATAACAGCCCAAACATTAAGTGCAAAATTTAAAAGTGTTAAAGGTTGGAACTCACAATTTGCTTCTACACTAGCTAATCAAATGGGGATTGAAAATTTAAAAGCAATACATCACGATCCAAAATTTGGGTTTAATGTATTTCATAGCAATAAAAGTTTATTAACTGGTAGCGATCAATATGATCATGTTATAGCTTTAAAAGCTTTAATAGCTTTAGAAGATAAAGGAAGTATTCCAGTGCAAGGAGCAATTCAAACTATAAAACAAGAAATTGCAGATAATTTAAATTTAGATTCTTATTATAAAGGTCTTACTGTATCACAAAAAAATCTTTCAATAGAACTATTTAAAGATGTAAAAATACAAGATTTATTTCCTGAATTACCTTCAAGAGAAAAAATTCTTATAGAAAAGGCTGATAAAACAGCAGGAGGGAATGAATCTCCAAATATTTTAAATACAAATATTTCTAATATGCCTAAACCACCATTAAAGCCTAAAAAAAGACGAGCAATGAGAGACGAAAATAGTGCTTCTAAAGCTCAAAGAAAAGAATATGAAGAAGTTATACAAGCTCAAGAATCTTTTGAGTATCAACAGAAGTTAGCTTTAACAAGTCTTGCTAGAGCTAATAAAACTTTAAACGACATTGAACCTAATCAATCTGGACAACTAGCAGGTTTAGTAAGAGCCGCAGAAACTAAAAAGAAAAAGGCAGATTTTCTTTACACCTCTTATATGGAAAAATACGGAGAAGTTAATTAATGTCTGAAGAATTTAATATTGCTGAGTATTTAAAAAAACGTGACAAATTAAAAGAAGCAGGAACTTATAAAGCACCTATTAATTCTATAGAGCCTGTTAATTTAGGTAGTGCTGAATTAAAAACTGTTACTGATTTTGAAACAAACCCACAAGTAATTAAAGATTATGAAACAATTACTGATGCTCTTGCTCGTAATAAAACATATACAAGTGGAATAATGGACACAGCCGCTTACTCAGATGATGGGCCTTCTGAGTTTTTGCGTGATCTTACAATGCGTATTGGCACAAAAGTAAATGTAGCATCAGAAGTTAAAAACTGGACACTCCCAGAAAAACAAGCATTTAAAAGACTAAGACAAAACTGGGAAAAAGTTTCAGTCACCGGAATGAAAGAGTACATGGGTGCTATTAAAGATTATGGCATTGATGCTGTAGCTAATTTAGAGACTATTCCTGTTTTAGCTAGTTTAATATTTCAAGGCGGCACAGGAGCGGCGGCGGCACAAGGAGCAAGTAGAGTAGCATTAAGTAAAACTTTAGCTAAAGGTTTAGCCGCTACACAGCCTACAACTAAAACAGGTTTTGCAACCTATGGTGGAGTGTTTGGCGGTGCAGATGATGTAGCACTTCAAAATTTAGAAATAAAAACAGGACAAAGAAAAGAGTACAATAAAGCACAAACATACGTAACAGCAGGTATAGGTGCTTTAGCGGGCGCAGGACTTAAAAAAGGAATGGAAGTTTTCCAAAGTCGCAATACAAGTAAAGTTGCTAAAGCTATAGATGAAAAAGATTTAAATGTACAATTAGTTGCAGAAGTTCCTGAAGATCAAGGAATTAAAGTCTTTGAAGAAAGCTTAGCTAATGAAAGCATACCTATGTCTGCAAATGATGTAATTATAGATTTAGGAAAACTAATAGAAACAACTCCAAATATTACAGGTGAAACTATAGCAGACATTTTAGAAAATTCTAAAAGTCCAATATCTATAAATATTAAAAAACTTGCTAAAGATGCAGGTGGTGGCCAACAAACAGTTGAAGAAATAGAAAATATTGTTATTCAATCTGTTGAAAGAGGAGCAACGGGAAAAGAAATTAGACATTTAGTATCTCATGGTATTTGGAGAGGAACAACTGCTTTAATAGGGAAGACTTATGGTAAAGCCGCAGGTTTACTTACTCCTTATGTGAAGTATTCTAATAACGCTAAAACCTTACAAAAAGTATTTAATTTTCAATTTGGCATAGGATATAGAACTACTAAAGATATTATAGGAATGGATTTTTCAGAAACTGCCGCTCGTATTACAGGCGATTTAAATGTTGAATACTTTAACAACATTGAACCTATAGCAATGCATCAGCTTACAGGTGAAGTAGAAGATAATGTTAATGACGCTTTAAATTTAGCAGTTCGTGGAAAGTCTTCTGGCGTTGAAGAAATAGATACAGCAGGTAATCAAATAAGAGCTACGTTTAAAAAAGTTGGAAAACAATTAAAAAAATACGACATAATAAAACACAACGTAGAAAATTACTTTCCTAGAATGTGGGATCGTAAAGCTATTGAAGAAGGGCAGGAGGAGCTTGCAAATATTTTTGTAAAAGTTGGCGAAGCTAAAGATTTAACAGAAGGACAAGCTATTGTAACTGAAATGTTAGACAAAAGAAATCAACTGTCTAGCGGTACTAATGGCCATTTCTTTTCTGCTACTCGTGCTTTTGAAAAAATAACAGATGATTCTTTAGTAGTTAAGTTTTTAAATCCTGATGTACGCACAACAATTATGGACTATAACTTTCAAGCAGGTAAAGCTTTAGCTAAAAAAATAACTCTGGGGGTTTCAACTGAAGAACGATTTATAGATAAATGGGTAAATAGCATAGATGCTGATATGCGTAAAGCAGGAAAGCCTTTAACCAAAAGAGATAAACAAAATATAGTAGACCTTTATCGCACAGCAACAGGAGAAAATTTAACTCGCTATAGTCCCGAAGTTCAAAATATTGCAGATGCTTATACTTTAACTACTAGAGTTGCATTATTAGGAGGAGTTACTTTAAGTAGTTTAACAGAAATAATGGTCAACTTAGGCAGAGCAGGATTTAGAAATACAGCTAAAGCTTTTGTAGAAGCTAGTGAAATAGGATTTAAAAAAGCTACAAAAGACATTCACTCTGAACTTCAAACTCGTAATGGCTTAACTGCTAAAGAAGCTTATAGAGAATTTCAAAAAGTTAATATTGCAATGGAACAATCAGCTACGCCTACTGATGCAACACATCGAATAGGTGGTGGTGATTTAGTTAATGAAAAAATGCAAAGATTTAGCAATAAATTTTTTAGAGTTACTTTGTTAGATCAGTGGACAAAGTTTGTACAACGTGTTTCTTTTATTGCAAGTAAAAATTTTATTGAAGAAAATTTAAATACTTTAGCTAAACATGGTAGTTTAAAACCTACTAAAAAAATAGAAAGCATTATGGGCGAACTAAACGAGCTAGATATAAGCCCAGAGCAAGGCGTTGAATGGATAAAAAATGGTGCTAAACGTAGTGATAAATTTTATCAAAATATTATTAACGGCTCAGCGCGATATACAAATCAAGTTATTTTGCATCCTACTGGCATGTCTGGTAATAAACCAATGCTACATGCAAAACCTACTACTACAATATTATTTCAACTTATGGGATATCCTGCGGCATTTACAAACACCGTATTAAAAGGAGGATTTCAAAGGTTAGTTAAAGACCCAACAAGAAATGGATTTAAATTAGCTTCGACAGCTTTTTTAATGACAGAAACTGCACGTATGACTAACTGGATTAGAAGTCGTGGAGAAAGCGAAAAAAATAAATCAACTGAAGACATATATAAAGCGGCAATTGCTAGGTGGGGAGGTTTTGGTTTAGCGGCTGATCAAGCTATGAAAGGTGAAAAAGCTTTAGATTACAACAGAAGTGTTGGTGCTACTATAGCTACTTCTTTAGGCGGCCCTGTTATTAGCGATTTAAATACTTTTTTAAGTCGTGGGCCTGTACAAACTGCACAACAAAAAGTGCCTTTTAGTTCTTTAGGTAATGCTATAGTTGGCAAAGAAAAAATGAAAGAGTGGAGAAAGCTTGCACGACAAGCCGATACTGGAATTAAAGAAGCTTTAAATATAGAAGAAGAATATAGAGCAGAATTTAACAAAGGCGGCGAAGTTAATGTGCCTAATGCACCTATTGAACCTGACGAGCGGATTAATAAACTTACAGGTCTTCCTTATAACTATGAAGCAGGGTCAGCTTATATGGATGAAGATGATCCACTTAAAACACAACGCGGTGGTTTTGTAATAGGTGGCATAGTAAAGGGCGCGACTAAACTAGCTTCAAAGGCTTTTTCGCCTAAAGGAGATTCTGGATTTTTTAGCATGGCCGAAAAGAAAGCAATGGACTTAAATCAAAACAAAGGTTCAGGTGATCAGTTTATTAGTATGCTAAAGAAAAACGGTGTGACAGAAGATGAGTTAGAGTTTACAGGATTTAATAATGAGTTTGCAGGTAAGCCTAAAGTTACTAAAGAAGAAATAGTAGGCTACTTAAATGTTAATCGTTTAGATGTTGAGTCACGCACAGGAAGACCTTCAAAGTTTAATGAAGAAGATATGTATGCAGGAATGGATGATGATGTTCCTGTTGATGATTTTTTTGAAGATGTTGCTGATGATATAGATTTAGAAAGCGAGTTTACTCCTGTAGCTGAACACAAAGAATATTCTTGGGAGGGGCTTGACACTCAGGACTATAGAGAAATTACATTAAGTTTGCCAAAAAATAAACAAAGAGGAAAAGAAATTTATACTACAGACCATTTCCCTGATCAAGAAAATGTAGTAGCTCATGTGCGCCTTGCAGATATTGTAACTGCTGATGGAAAAGAAGTTTTATTGCTTGACGAACTTCAAAGCGATGTACACAAAGCAGGTAGTAAGTTTGGGTACATGAGTAAAAAACAACAGAATTTAAAAGCTCAACTAGAAAAACGCAGAACAATACTAACTAAAAAACAAAAAGAAATTGAAGAAAAGTTAGTTAAAGTTAATTCAAACAAGTTTAAAACTAAAACAGATAATCAAAAAATAGCTCAGTTAAAATCTGAAATATCTAGCTTAGAAGAAAAACGATCAGAATTATTAGATGAAGCATTTGCTCAACTTGCGCTCAATGAAAATAAAGTTCCTGAAATGCCTTTTAAACAACGCAAAGGTTCTGGGTGGGCGCAATTAGGAATTAAACGCGCTCTAATAGAAGCGGCTGAAAAAGACTACGACACTCTTGCTATGACTACAGGACAACAACAAGTAGACCGATATGCTGAAGCTATTGAAGACTCTAGTGGTTTTTACAAGCGTTATGACAGGGACTACATTAAAATACTAAATAAGTTTGGCGCTAAGTATGGTCAAAAAGTAGAGATGATAGAGGTCTTACAAGGCGATGATATTGTAGAAGTGCCTAGCATAAACTTAACCGAAGAATGGAAGAATGATATTCAACGAGGACTACCACAATTTAATAAAGGTGGTAAAGTATTAAAGAAACTAAAAAGGAACTGTGCATAAATGAAAGACGATTTTAAATACTTTAAACTCTCAGACTTTGATTGCCAAGAAACAGGCGAGAACGAAATGGACGAGGGCTTTATACAAAAACTAGACCACTTGCGAGAGGTGTGTGGCTTTCCGTTTCATATAACTAGCGGCTACAGGAGTCCCAACCACAGCATAGAGAAAGCAAAAAAAATTGGAGGCACACATACCCGTGGAATTGCCGCTGACATATATGTGAACGGTGGACGACAGCGTATGCAAATAGTAAAACATGCGTGTGCAATGGGCTTTGTAGGCATTGGAGTTGCAAAGGCTTTTGTGCATGTAGATATGCGAGATGATTTTAAACCAGTACTTTGGTGCTATTAATTTTAAACACTAGGAGATATGAACATGTCA
>VMHT01160434.1_pt1 | contig 13692 bp, 16 predicted proteins | sample 4693611 | NCBI WGS metagenome assembly VMHT01 (sample SAMN12280063, study PRJNA550983) | marine metagenome | isolation source: seawater sampled from same location over 5 years 0.02-0.2 micron viral filtrate | place: USA: collected off the coast of southern California halfway between the port... ... | reverse complement strand
GTACAGCAAAAAGAATTTAACCCAAATAGCACAGTTCAGTTACGAAGTTTGCTGTTTGACTACATTGGTCTTAAACCGACAGGGAAAAAGACAGGCACAGGAGCTAATTCTACAGATGCAGAAGTACTCCAAGAACTCGGAGATCAACACGATGTTCCACGGTTTATACTTAACATACGTCAAAAGTCTAAAATCAAAAATACATACTTGGATAAAATCATTCCCCAGCTCGATCGAGACCATCGACTTCGCACTAATTTTAATTTACATGGTACTACTAGTGGACGCCTTAGTTCGTCTGGCAAGTTAAATATGCAACAACTGCCTCGTGACAATCCAATTGTCAAAGGGTGTATCAAGGCTCAAGAAGGCCACAAAATTGTTGCAATGGACTTAACTACCGCAGAGGTATATGTTGCAGCAAAACTGGCAGAAGATGAAGCTCTTATGAATGTATTCCGTAGTGGTGGAAACTTTCATAGTAGTATTGCTAAAACAGTATTTAAATTACCTTGCGATGTAGAAAATGTTGCAGAACTCTACGGAACTCAAAGACAAGCTGCAAAAGCAGTTACATTTGGCATTATGTATGGAGCTGGTCCTTCAAAGATCAGTCAACAAGTAACAAAAGATTCAGGAAAATATTTTAGTGTATCAGAAGCTAAAGAAGTTATCGAAGATTATTTCGGCTCTTTTCACCGTCTTAAAAAGTGGATTGAGACAAATCAAAAATTCATTGTCCAGAATGGTTTCGTTTATTCGTTTTTTGGGCGAAAAAGACGATTACCAAACGTACTATCTGAGGATGCTGGTATCCGTAGTCACTCTGTTAGGTCTGGGCTTAATTTTCTCGTTCAGTCTGCTGCTTCAGACATTAATCTTTTAGGAGCGATTGATACTCACAGGACTATCAAAGCATATGGTATGAAATCTCGTATCTTTGCATTGGTGCATGACTCAATACTCGCAGAGGTGCCAGAAAATGAAGTTGAAGAATACTCAGAAATTCTCAAAAACGCTATTCAATTGGATCGAGGTATATCTATCTCAGGTGCTCCTGTTGGGTGTGATTTTGATGTGCATGACGACTATTCCTTAGGTAAATTCGAAAAGATGTATGGTGATTACGCATAAAACTATTGGAAAAGTAACGTTTCCAGTATTTATACTACCTTCAAGTAACTGGTATGAGAAAGACGGTCTTGTCTACATTGATAGACGCATTATCGACGATAAAAATATGCCAGGAGATACAATTGGAATACGCAGAATGCAAACTCCTATGAAAAATCTCATGCCGATACGAGGGTCTCTTGGCAGCTTGATAGGAATACTGAAACAAACGAGTAAAACTTTTATAGACTCACGAGGAGTACCTTTTCTTTATGAAAAAACTCGTTCGTGCTCTCTTCGTTATTATAGAATCAAAAGAGTAGAACAGAAAGATACTGCTTCTGTTCTTTGGTTGAAAGGAGTTAGCTTTCCTTTCAAAGTACCTCGCCCACCGACAATAGACTTGCAGTGGGCGGGAATTTTGCACCTTGGAGATCGACCTTGGTTGCTTTACGAGTACTCACAAGAAAAACTTGCTGACACTCGAAGAAAGGTATAAATATATGTCAAAAAGATCAAAAACATTGGCTGGATCGGGGCTTTCGCTGGCAGAAATAGAACCTCTTACAAAGAATCAACTCATAGCATTTGAAAGCGATAAAAATCTCATTCTACATGGTCTTGCAGGTACAGGTAAAACATTTATCTCTTGCTATCTTGCATTTGATGATATGGTGAAGGGCGTCTATAATAACTTTGTTATCATACGAAGTGCAGTACCTACAAGAGATATTGGGTTTCTACCTGGAAGTGAAAAAGAAAAAGCATCCGTATACGAAGAACCCTACAAAGAAATAGCTCTTGAGTTATTTCAGAGAGGAGATGCTTACGAAATACTTAAAACAAAAGGATTAGTACATTTTATGACTACTTCTTTTATAAGAGGTATAACTTTAAAAAATACAATAATTATGATAGATGAGTGTCAAAATATGACTTTTCATGAGTTAGACTCAATTATTACACGAGTTGGGGAAAACTGTAGAGTTATATTCTGCGGAGACTTTCGACAATCCGATCTTAAATCAAATGGGCTAGAAAGCTTTATGGATATACTTAGAAATATGGGATCTTTTGATTTCATTGATTTTGAAATTAAAGACATAGTACGAAGTGAGTTCGTAAAAGATTATATAATTGCAAAGACCGAACTAGGCTTATAAATGAAGAAAGCGACAAAAGAAGAAGTTGAAAAGTGGAGAGAAGAAGATTTTTGGAACAAAATGGATTTTAATCCAGCATGGATATTTATTCTTCCAGCGTTACTTGTAGTGCTCGCACTTGGTGCAGCATACTTTTTTGTACAGTTCATAATACCAAGTGCATTATGAGTGAAAATAACATAATTTCTCTGCTAGAACTACAAAAGAGCAGAGAAAAAAGTGCTGAACTCATATTCTATAAAGAAAAACTAGAAAGTTTACGAATGAGACAATCTTTCATTCATTCTGAAATAGAACTTACAATAAAAATAATTGAACTGATTGAAAAAGAAAAAATTATAGAAGTAGTGACTGAATGAAAGCTGTTATAAGTAATCGAATATATCTTGAAGTAACGGAAGCATATAAGGAAGTTTTAAACAAAGAACTTACTTATACTATTCCCTCTTTCAAGCCTACAGACCCACCTCTTGTCATAAAGAATATGGCAAGAATAAAAGCAAATCTAGTAAGTATTCCAGTTGGAAGAACGGATTTGATACCAGAAGACTATGAAATAGTCGATAAGCGTGAAGACATACCTGTAGAACTTCCAGAGTTTAAGTTTGATTTACGAGAAAGTCAAAAGGAAGTTTATGATGCAATCGAAGATAATGCTATAATTAACGCATGGGTTAGCTGGGGAAAGACTTTTACAGGTCTTGCAATTGCTGGTAAACTTGGTCAAAAAACACTTGTGGTAACACACACGGTCCCCCTAAGAAATCAGTGGGCAAAAGAGGTAGAAAAAGTATATGGATTTAAGCCAAGTATTATTGGAAGCGGTAGCATGGATCTTTCTGGTCCTATTGTTATTGGCAACACTCAAACTCTTTACCGTAATATTCCAGCGATACGTCATGCTTTTGGGACAATCATCTTGGATGAAATGCATCATGTCTCGTCTCCGACGTTTTCTAAAATAATAGACTCAAACTATGCAAGATATAAGATAGGTCTATCAGGCACAATAGAAAGAAAAGACGGCAAACATGTAGTCTTTCGAGACTATTTTGGACATAATGTCTTTAAGCCCCCAAAAGAAAACTTTATGATGCCAAGTGTTCACGTTATTCGTTCAGAAATACGATTCATGGACGGGGCTAGAATACCTTGGGCAAACAGAGTAACAAAACTCGCAAATGATAATGAGTATAGACACACCATTGCTATGGCTGCAGCGGCCTACGCCGCAAAAGGCCATGTAGTTTTGGTCGTAAGTGACCGTGTACATTTTCTGAAAGCTTGCGCCGAACTGGCAGGCGAAGATGCTATATGTATTACGGGTGAGGTAGCGCATGAGGAAAGAGAAGAGTACCTGTCTGCTGTGAGAAACGGCAAAAAGAACATTCTTTTCGGAACTCAAGCTATCTTTTCGGAAGGCATCTCAGTAAACAATCTGAGTTGTCTCATTCTTGGAACTCCAGTAAATAATGAACCACTCTTAACACAGTTAATTGGTAGAGTTATACGGAAAGAAGAGAATAAAAGGGATCCTGTAATTGTTGACATTCACCTAAAAGGGAATACTGCGAAGAGACAAGCATCAAATCGCATTGGTCACTACATGAAACAGGGATATGAAATCAAACAACTATAAAAAAATAGTTCTTGACATAATGGTTATTTTTTAGTATAATATATGTTCTTATTTGACTGGCAGAAAATCTGTGTTCATGCGGAAGGAAAGGTGGTAAACACCGTTCGTATCTTCCGTATGCTTGTTGAAAAACAAGTCCCCAAAAATAAATGGGATAAGATATACAAATATTCTCAGATAGACTTTTCCGGGGAAAGTTTCATGCTTCACCCCGACATTCTTCTGTACCACTCTCATAAGTACACATACCGTGAAATTGCCCAGTATATTGCCTTGTGTAGCTTACGCTCGCATGCAGAGTATGAAGCACTAAAAACGGTAACATTAGATTCTATTCTTGTTCCAGGAATAGGATCTGATCCACATTTAATAATAGAAACAAACAGGCTACTTTCAGTAGATGAAGATGAACAAGTTCGTTTTCTCTATGAAGAAGTCAAACCAGAGGAGATCCATTAATGGCTATTCAATTCAACCAGCACAAAGGTGCTGCTCAAAAATCAAGCATTACCAGCTTTCAATATGTAGATGGTGACAACAGTTTTCGACTTGTCGGAGACATTCTTGCTCGGTATGTTTACTGGGTAAAAGGTGAAAATGACAAAAACATTCCACTAGAGTGTTTGTCTTTTGACAGAAACAAAGAAGCTTTTAACAACATGGAAAAAGATTGGGTTCGTGAATACTATCCCGACCTCAAGTGTGGTTGGAGCTATGCAACTCAATGTATTGACGGTGGTCAAGTCAAAGTTGTAAATCTTAAAAAGAAGTTGTGGGAACAAATTATTACCGCAGCAGAAGACTTAGGCGACCCAACTGACTTTGTAACAGGTTGGGATGTTCAATTCAAGCGTGTAAAGACTGGTCCTCTTCCCTACAATGTAGAGTACCAACTACAAGCACTCAAGTGCAAAACTCGTGAGTTGAATGATAATGAACTTGAGTTAGTTTCTGATCTTAAGTCTATGGATGAAGTTATGCCTCGTCCTACTGCTGATGCTCAAAAAGAGTTATTAGACCGTATTCGTGATGCGGGTTCCGAAGAAATTGACGAAACTATTGAAGACGAGTTTAAAATAGCGTGATTTTATTTACAGCGGATTGGCACATAAAACTGGGACAGAAGAATGTCCCAGTTGATTGGGCGAAAAAAAGATACCAAGAGTTTTTTGACCAAGTACATTATCAAGCAAAGACTTGTGATATGCACATTATTGGTGGAGACCTCTTTGACCGTATTCCAAATATGGAGGAGTTGGCTCTCTACTTTTCTTTTCTCAGAAATGTAAAGAAGCCAACTCTTATCTTTGATGGTAACCATGAAGCTACTCGTAAAAATCGTACTTTTTTCTCTCAACTAAAGCAAGCATCACGAGACATAAACCCTCTTGTGAATATAGTTGATATTTCTTATGTGGATGAGGACATGGGCTTTAGTGTCCTGCCTTATGCAGAGTTACACAGAAAAGGAAGCATAGAGCACTTTGATACCTCTATGCCTATTTTTACTCATGTGCGGGGTGAAATACCCCCGCACGTAACTCCAGAGGTAGACTTATCTCGATTTGATCCGTTTCCTGTAGTATTTGCAGGAGACTTACACGCACATAGTAATACTCAAAGAAATATAGTATATCCTGGTAGTCCTATGACTACATCTTTTCATCGACAAGAAGTTGAAACAGGATACTTACTCATAGACCCGAAAGATTGGTCTTGGAACTGGTGGCCTTTTACTTTGCCACAGCTAATACGAAAAACAGTTACAGATCCAGCAGAGATGATTCCTACAACCTATCATCATACAATTTATGAGATAGAAGGAAACATACAAGAGCTTGCAGCAGTAGAAAACTCAGAGCTTTTAGATAAAAAAGTAGTAAAGAGAAGTACTGAAGCCACACTAGTGTTACAGAAAGATATGACACTTGAAGATGAGCTAGTAGAGTACTTAACTTATATTCTAGAGCTCCCAGAAGATAAAATATTTGACATTTTAGGAACGTATAATGATTACGCTCAAACAACTCAGTTGGGATAATTGTTTCAGCTACGGACCAAACAATAATCTGAGACTTGATACTGATACAGTTACACAGATTATTGGCACTAACGGTATGGGTAAATCATCCATACCGTTAATTATTGAAGAAGCTTTATACAATAAAAACTCAAAAGGTATAAAGAAAGCAGATATACCAAATAGGTACATGAGTAATGGTTATACTATTTGGCTAATATTTGAAAAAGATGGAAATGAGTATATAGTTGATGTAAAAAGAAGTAGTAGCATTAAAGTAAAACTTACAAAGAATGGAGAGGATATCTCCAGTCATACAGCTACCAACACTTACAAGACTATTCAAGAGATAATAGGTATTGATTTCAAAACCTTTTCACAGCTTGTATATCAGAGTACAAATGCAAGTTTACAGTTTTTAACCGCAACAGATACCAATAGAAAAAAGTTTCTTATTGATCTGTTACATCTTGATGACTATGTTCAGCTTTTCGAAGTATTTAAGGAAGCTGCACGGACTGCTTCAAACAAAATGATTGAAGTGACCTCGGAAATTGCAACTGTTGAAAAGTGGTTGAGTACAAATAAATTAGAGAGTACTGACATACTACCTATGTTAGATTTAGAAATAAATACGGATAAAGAAGAGAAAGAGTTCCGTTCACTCTCAATAGAACTTGAAAATATTTCCGAAAAAAATAAAAAAATTCTAAGGAATAATCAGTATAAAGAAATGCTGGCTGGTATCAGCCTTGATGAAGTAAATAGTATTACTGCTACTGAGAAAGTATCTCCTGATGAGTTTCAAAAAGAACTTGGACAGCTTGAAGCAGGTATCAAAGCTTCTGAACGAATGTTACAGAAACTAGAAAGACTGGATGATGTTTGTCCTACTTGTGAACAAAAGGTTGATGCTGACTTTAAAGAAAGTCTTATCAATGAAGAAAAGAAAACAATTTCTTTTATCACAGAGAAAATAGATGGGAATACGAAGAAAATTGCAGAGATTCGTAGAAATAATACTCAATTCGATAGAAAAAGTAAACTTCAAAAAGATTGGGAAGACCTGTATAGGTCAATTGACACTAATCTACCAACGGCTATTTTGGATAAAGAACAGTTGGAAGATCGTTTGGCCAGTCTTCAAAACGAATTACATGCTGCAAAGAAAGAAATATCTCGAATCGCAATGGAGAATGAAAAGCGTACGAGGGAAAATACACGAATAGAAATAATAGAAGCTCAAACAGACGGGTTTATAAAAAAATTAAATAAAGCATCAGAAACTCTCAAAGAAGTAACAGAGTTAGATGCTAACTTAGAAACTCTAAAGAAAGCTTTTAGTACGAACGGACTTCTTGCCTACAAAATAGAAAATTTAGTAAAAGAGTTAGAAGAACTAACAAATACTTATCTGGCGGAACTATCAGATGGGCGTTTTACACTTGAATTTATTGTATCAAATGATAAATTGAATGTACAGATTACTGATAATGAGAGTATAGTAGATATACTTGCTCTTTCTTCTGGAGAGTTGGCAAGAGTAAATACAGCTACTTTAATTGCTATTCGTAAACTAATGAGTAGTATATCAAAGTCTCGAATCAATATATTATTTCTTGATGAAGTAATAAATGTACTTGATGAGAGTGGTAGAGAGAAGCTAGTAGAAGTATTGCTTCAAGAAGATCTAAATACTTATGTAGTATCTCATGGATGGACTCATCCATTATTACATAAGATAGAGGTAGTAAAACAAGGAAATGTAAGCGGTCTAGAATGGTAGATGAAAAATTACAAATAATTCTTTTTAATGAAGAAGATAGACAAAGCAATCAAATAGAGCTTATTGCAAGTGAAAACTTTGCAAGTGAAGAAGTGAGAGAACTTTGTGGTAGTGTATTTACAAATAAATATGCAGAAGGGTATCCTGGTGCTCGTTACTATAATGGTTGTGAGTATATGGATGCTATGGAAAGATACGCTCAAGAATTAGTACAAAACCTTTATGGGTGTTCTTACTCAAATGTTCAACCTCATAGCGGGGTCAATGCAAATACAGCAGTCTATCAGGCTTTTTTGAAGCCCGGAGCTAAAATTCTTGGAATGGATCTTGCAAGTGGAGGACATTTAAGTCACGGAGCAAAGCCTACATTGAGTGGTAAAGTTTACAAAGCATACTCCTATGGAGTAGATAAATATGGCTACATAGACTATGCTCAAGTAGAGAAGGTTGCGCTAGAGCAGAATGTAGATATGATTGTGGCAGGAGCAAGTGCTTACTCTCGACATATAGATTGGGCAAAGTTTAAAGACATTGCAGAAACAGCAGATGCTTTTCTTTTATGCGATATGGCACACTATAGTGGGTTAGTTGCAGCTAAAAGATACCCAAGCCCTCTGCCGTATGCAGATGTAGTTACAAGTACTACACATAAAACTTTGAGAGGACCAAGAGGTGGTATGATTCTCTGGAATAATCCAAACTATACAAAGAGAATCAATAGTGCTATTTTTCCTGGTACACAGGGTGGGCCTTTGATGAATATGATTGCAGCAAAAGCTCAGTGCTTTGCTGAAGCTTCAGAAAATTCATTTAAGTACTATATTAATGATGTACTTAATAATGCAAAGGCAATGGCAAAAGTATTTATGGAATCTGGCTATAATGTAATTACAAAAGGAACTGATAGTCATATGTTTTTGTTAGATTTAAGTGACAAAAAGATTAGTGGCAGAGAAGCCGCTGACCGACTAGAAGAAAACGGTATTACTGTAAATAAAAATGGTGTGCCAAATGATCCTCGTAACTTTATAGAAACAAGTGGTATACGAATTGGTACGGCTGCAGAAACAACAAAAGGTAGAACAGAAGATTGGTTTAGTGGTATAGCTCATATTATGGTTGAAATACTGGAGAAGTAGTGGTAGATTCAAGAGCAAAAGGAGCGAGAGGTGAATATCTTGTAAGAGATATGTTAAGAGCACACACAAATCTTCAGTTTGAAAGAGTTCCTAACTCTGGTGCACTTGAGTATTTAAAAGGAGACTTATATGTACCTCATGCAAAGAATAAATTTTGTATTGAAGTAAAAAACTATGAAAGTTCGCCTTTATCAGATAAAATATTCACAGCTCCTAAAACGAATAATCTGATACAGTGGTGGAGAAAGTTAGAAAAACAAGCAGAGGGAGGCAATCAGGAACCTCTACTCTTTTTTAAATACAATAGGTCGCCTGTTTTTGTTGTTACACAAGCACCGCCTGAGAATACAGATCATTTTATCTATATTCATTTTTTGGCGTGTTCTGTATTACTTGCAGAAGTATGGTTGAAAGAAGAAAAAGTGGAGTTTTTAGATGGCGTTTAGCTTTAATGAAAAAATATCGGATGAAAATTCTACATTGATAGTAGATGCTTTGAATTTAGCATTTCGATGGAAGCATCAAGGACGAACAGACTTTCGTTATGAATACGAGCGAACTGTTCAGTCTTTGGCAACTTCATATGGTTGTAAAAATATACTCATTACAGCCGATTGGGGTTCTTCTACCTATAGAAAAGGTATAAGTTCAGAGTATAAGCAGAATAGAAAAGAAAAGATAGCTCAGCAATCAGAAGAAGAACAAATGCAGTTCGAAGATTTTATTGCAGAGTTTGAATGTTCCTTAGATGTACTTCGTGAAAATCATAAAATATTACGCTATAGAGGCGTGGAAGCAGACGATTTAGCTGCTCATTTAGTAAAGTATCGAGATAAGTACGATTTAGGAAATATTTGGTTAGTTTCTAGCGATAAAGACTGGGATCTTCTCATACAAGAGAATGTAAGTAGATTTTCCTATGTTACTCGTAAAGAAATTACAATTGAAAACTGGGGACAGCACTATGAAGTCTCTCCCCAAGAGTACATCTCTTTGAAGTGTCTTACTGGGGATAAAGGAGACAATGTACCAGGCATTCCTGGTATTGGACCAAAGAGAGCGTTACAACTGATAAAAGAATATGGGGATGCTTTTAGTATTTATGATGCTACTCCTATCCCGAGTAGTTATAAACATATACAAGCATTGAATCAAAACTCAGAACAAATACTACAGAATTATGAACTGATGGATCTTATCACTTACTGTGATGATGCTATTGGGGTAGAAAATGTTTTAGATATAGGGAGAATACTGAATGCAGCTTAATTATAGTAGAGATAAGTATCTTTCTGAGTTTAGTATTAAAACTTTGGAAGATAGATATTTAGTCGGGGACGAAAAATCTCCCCAAGACGCATTTGCTCGTGCTGCTTTGTCGTTTTCTGATAATGAGGAACACGCACAAAGATTGTATGACTATGCGAGTAAGCTGTGGTTCATGTTTTCTACTCCTGTTCTATCAAATGGAGGAACAAAGCGAGGACTACCAATTAGTTGCTTTTTGAACTATGTAGACGATAGTAGAGAAGGAATCACAGACCATTATACAGAGAATGCATTTTTGTCCTCTGTTGGTGGTGGAGTTGGTGGCTGTTGGAGCGGGGTTCGGAGTGTAGGCTCGAAAACGAGCAATGGCTCCGAAAGTACGGGTGTCATACCCTTTATGAAAGTCGTCGATGCGGAGATGCTTGCATTCTCGCAAGGCGTAACACGGAGAGGAAGCTATGCAGCATATCTCGACATTTCTCATCCAGAAATCGAAGAGTTTTTGGATGTTCGTAAACCTACAGGCGGTGATATTAATCGAAAGTCTACAAATCTGCATCATGGGGTCGTTATTTCTGACGACTTTATGACAGTTATCGAAAATGCGACAAAGATTGAAGGCTATGATGATTCGTGGAACTTAATTGATCCTCACTCTGGTACAATTACTAAAACTGTATCAGCAAAGACGCTCTGGGTAAAACTTATACAAAATCGTGTTGAAACAGGAGAACCTTACATTATGTTTGGTGATACTGTGGACGAAGCTGTGCCAGAGTTTCAAAGAGAGCTTGGATTGAAAGTTCGTCAATCAAATCTGTGTTCCGAGATTACACTGCCTACAGACAAAGACCGCACAGCGGTATGTTGCCTGTCAAGTGTAAATCTGGAAGAATACGATGAATGGAAGAACGATGATCAATTTATTCCTGATCTTATTCGAATGCTTGATAATGTACTTGAGTATTTTATTAACTATGCTCCAGACCAGCTTTCTCGCGCTAAATATAGTGCGATGAGAGAGCGAAGTCTTGGGCTGGGCGCAATGGGATTTCATGCCTATCTACAGCGTCATAATACTCCATTTGAGAGTGCGATGGCGTCTGGTAGAAATAGAATGATGTTTCAGCGAATCAAATCGGAGGCAGAACGTGCGACAAGAGCATTGGCTGAAGAGAGAGGCCCATGTCCTGATGGACAAGATTATGGTGTGCGCAATGCTCATTTGCTTGCTATTGCTCCTAACGCCAGTAGCAGTATTATCTGCGGTAATACTTCTCCTTCAATTGAGCCATATAGGGCTAACGCTTTTACTCAGAAAACTAAGACGGGGAGCAGTTTACTTAAGAACGAATATCTTGAAAATGTGCTCCAGGATCTCGACCAAGACACCGACGAGGTCTGGAAAAGTATTGTTACGAATAGTGGATCTGTACAACACTTGGATTTCTTGGATGATTGGACGAAAGACGTTTTTAAAACAGCGGTGGAAATCGACCAAAGATGGATCATAGAGATGGCTGCCGAAAGGCAAGAACATATCTGTCAGAGCCAGTCTTTGAATGTATTTTTTCCTGCAAATGTTTCAAAGCAAGAGCTTCATGCGATTCATATGATGGCATGGAAGCGTGGAGTGAAAACTCTATATTACTTGAGAAGTGAAGCAATCAAAAGAGCTGAAACAGTTTCTGATGAAGTTCTTCGACAGCGAATCTTTGAAAGTATGGATGATGAAGGTTGTCTTGCCTGTGAGGGCTAAAATGTGGACAATTTGGAAATACACAATTGGTAGTTTTAGCGACGAAAAAACAGCCGAGCACGATAACATAGTGGCAATATTACGCACACTTATTGTTCTCGTAAACTTTGCAACCTGTTTTTTCATCATGGCGAACGTAGTTCATAATTGGTAGAATAAATGAATTTGTTAGAAGAAAGAGAATTTTACAAACCTTTTAATTATCCGTGGGCATTTGAGCACTATAAGACTCAACAGCACATGCATTGGTTACCCGATGAAGTGCCGCTTGCAGATGATTTAAAAGATTATCGGGAGAAAATGACTGAAGGACAGAAAAAGTTGCTATCAAGCCTTTTTCGATTTTTCACTCAAGCAGACGTAGATGTATGTTGCGGGTATGCGAAGCATTACTTGCCTACATTTAAACAACCAGAGGTAAGAATGATGCTTTCCGCATTTGCTGCTATGGAGGCGGTGCATCAGGAAGCTTATTCTTTGCTGCTGGAAACACTTGGGTTCGGAGATGATGAATATCAAAAATTCTTTGAACACAAGGCGATGCTCGATAAACACGAGTATCTACATGATTTTGGAATGGATACACCTATGGACATTGCGAAAACAATGGCTATCTATTCTGGATTCACAGAGGGAGTACAATTGTTTAGTAGTTTTGCTATACTTTTGAACTTTCCTCGCCATAATCTAATGAAAGGTATGGGACAAATAGTGACCTGGTCTATTCGCGACGAGACTCTTCATGTTGAAGGAATGTCACAACTGTTTCGTACTTACATTAAAGAAAATCCAGAGCTATGGACAGACGAGTTGAAATATGAAATCTACTGCGCTGCAGAAAGAACTGTAGAGTTAGAAGATGCGTTTATTGACTTATGCTTCGCGGGAGCGGAAGTTCCGGACCTTACGCCGGAAGAAGTAAAGTTATATATTCGCTACATTGCAGATCGTAGGTTATTAGGTCTTGGAATGAAAAAAATCTTTTCAAGTGAAGAGAATCCTCTTTCTTGGTTAGATTACATGTTAAACGGTGTTGAACACACTAATTTCTTTGAAAACCGAGCCACCGAGTACGCACGTGCAAGTACTACGGGTAACTGGCAAGATATCTTTAAATAAGGAGTCCTTAAAATGGCTGACGTAGAAACCGCAGAAAAGCCTGTGTTGACGTTTGATGACAAAGATTATGTCATTGATACTCTCTCGGATACTGCAAAGTATTTCGTAACACAGCTACAAGACTTGGCATCACAAGAAGCACAAGCAAAAGCGCGACTTGACCAAGTCACTGTAGCACAGAAAGGCTTTCAAGATCTTCTTCGAGAAGAGTTGAATAAGCCCGAAGAAGAAGTAGACCCTGATTCTCCTGTAACAGTGGAGGATTAAAATGGCTACAAAACCAACGAGACGACCGGCTGCAAAAAAGCCGGCTCCGCCTCCTCCACCGCCACCTCCGGTAGAGGAAGAAGTTGAAGATGATGAGAGACAAACTCTTATTCTAGAGGATGAAAAATACTTTGTAGATGAGTTATCGGAAGATGCTCAAGACATAGTAAAACTTCTTCAACATTTGAATCCTCAAGCAGAGGAAGCAAAGAAGCAGTACTTAGTACTTGAAAAAGCTCGAGCAGGATTGATCGAGGATTTGAGAGTAGAGGTATTAGGAGAGGAATAGAAAAGGGGCGAAAGCCCCTTTTTTATTGATCGTATCCGCTCAAAGTTACAGCAATTGCATCCGCAACGCTTGCTTGAGCATTTAGAAATTCTGAAGCGCCAAGAACAACACCCTTAACGATAGTTGGAG
>VMHT01132666.1_pt1 | contig 13692 bp, 27 predicted proteins | sample 4693611 | NCBI WGS metagenome assembly VMHT01 (sample SAMN12280063, study PRJNA550983) | marine metagenome | isolation source: seawater sampled from same location over 5 years 0.02-0.2 micron viral filtrate | place: USA: collected off the coast of southern California halfway between the port... ... | reverse complement strand
AGGTATTACCCTTTAATGAATCTGTGAATGAAGCTGGTATGGAATTAAACAAACTCAAAGATGCTATCAAAATGTTTCAAAAGAAAATTGAGAAACAAGGTAGAGTTACTAATGCTAGAGATGAAGAACACTTATCCAACTTAATTAAACTTTATAACCAAATGGGTGGTAAAGGTATAAAAGAAGGCTTGGATGATTTGAAAGGTTTACCTAAAGACCTTAAAAAAAGCATGAAGAAAAAAAGAAATGAAGGTTACTCTATGAGGGATTTAGGTCTTAGTCCATTTTTTAAAAAGTTAAATCCTATGCAAAGACAAGCAGTAAGTATAGCTCTCATAATGGGTGGTAATATGAGTGGTGCTATTAAAGCAATTGAAAAGATTAAAAAGGGTTTATCCAAAGATAAAAAAGTAACGAATGCTCTTAGAATGGCGAATGAATCTAAAAAATTAAAGAAGAAGAAAAAGCCAATTAGACTTAAAAGTAAATCAGGTATGGGTAAGATAAGTCACCTTGGTATGGAAAATGTAGATGAAGCCAGAGGAACCTGTTGGGTAGGTTATCAACAAAAAGGTATGAAAAAGAAAGGTGATAGAATGGTGCCTAATTGTGTAAAAGAAACTACAGAACTATACTATGAAGTAGATGGTAAAGGTTACGGATACACATTTGAATACACCAACGATGGTGAGTTAAATGAGGCTGATTATCAAGGAAGAAAAGTAAAACTTGGTAAGATTATGCAGGGTGATGTTAAGAAGTTCAAAGTATATGTAAAAAATCCAAAGGGTAATGTTGTAAAAGTAAACTTTGGTCAGGGTGGTAGTAGCGCTTCTAAAACAGGTGGAACGATGAGAATCAGAAAGTCTAATCCTAAAGCAAGAGCTAACTTTAGAGCCAGACATAATTGTGATTCACCAGGACCAAGACATAAGGCTCGTTACTGGAGTTGTAGAAAATGGTAAAATTAAAAAACTTATTAGTAGAGAAAAAAGAACTTGGTGGTGCGATGATAGATAAAATCTATAATCTAACCGATAGAAATGCTCACAATATGGCTAGGGAAACTTTAGCTAAAGCTATGGGTAATAAAAAGTTATTAAAAGCTTATGAAGCTATGAATACACTTCATACATTTTTTTATGATATGAATGATTTGATGGATGCTAGACGTAGATTAGATAAAGATTTATTTAAACAAGCTAAAAAAATGTATAGTGATTACGAACAAATATACGGAGCATTTTAGTGCCAAATAAATCAGCTAAGTTAAGAAAGCAGAATAGGTTAAAACTTAATAAGAAGTGGGCTAGAGAAGGTAGAACTGCTAACCAACATAAGAAGTGGTTAGTAAAAGAAGATGGTCAATCTAAAAGTAAATATGGTATCAGGAGATAACATTGAATGGAAATATCAAATTAGGAAAGTTACTATGTGATCAAGATATAATCACCAAACGACAATTGAACAAAGTACTGCAAGTTCAAGTAAAGGGAGACAAACGTACAATAGGTGAGATATTAGTTGACTTAGGTTTTTGTGATTTTGATGATATAACTAGTGCATTATTAGACCACGATTCCGATACTACACATCATGAAGAAAAAACAGAAGAAATACATTCTGAACCTACGCCTATCGTAGAAAAAACAAAAGAGAAATCAAAATCAAAGAAAAAGAAAGAACCAATAGAACTAAGTGAAGATAAAGTTTTAGATACAAAATTTACATTATCAATACAAACAATGATAGCAGCTGGAACTGGTTTAGCTTCACTAATTGGTATGTGGTATACTTTACAAGGAGAAATTGAAGAGGCAAAAGAATTACCAAAGATAGATATAGAATCAATTTTCGGAGATGAATATCCATCTAAACCTGACGGTCATAACTGGCCACGGTCATATGAACAATACAAAAACCAAGTCGGGGGTTTACAAGAAGATATGGATGCTGTGTATGAAACACTTGATGAATATGAAGAAATCATTAAAGAGTTAAGACGAGACATCAAAGACATTGAGCGAAGAAAAAAGGATAAATAGGAGTTTTAGTATGAAATACTTATTATCATTATTATTGTTTCTATCTGTTACATTCTCACAGAATGTAAATGATAAAAATTTTAAAGAGAAAGTAAATGGTGGTGTGGTCGTGGCTGTCTTTACATCTGAATGGCAAGAACAAGACTTAGATGACAAGATACTAAAAGGTGTTGAGGGTTATCAGGATTGTGAAATAATATTTGTTGCTAGTGAACAAGCAAAAAAGGTTGTAAAGAAATTAAGATTTAGAAACTTCCCATCGATTGCCCTATTCTTTGATGGAAGCAAAAAGGAAACTTGGAAAGCCGATATGGATGGAGAAGTAGATTGTTCTGCTAAAGATATTAAAGGTGCTATAGATGATATGTTAGCAGAAGATGTTTTTTAGTATGTAAATATATGATACATAGTGTAACATCAATGTTCAGAATGTTACATATTTTTTTGAAAATAAATAAAATTATGTATAAGAAAAAGTCTTATAATATCTAAGACTTTTTTTTTAGCCTCTTTATCTTCAACAATATTAAAGTTTAAAAAATAATTTAATTTATTTTTCAAAAAACAGGTGGTTTGGTATAGTTTTTGTAACATATAGGTAAGTACCAACAACGGTATGAAACTTAAATGAGGAGAACTGAAATGTTCATAAACTTAATTAGAAAAATGAAGAGTAACAGGGGTAATTCACTTGCTGAATTCGCTGTTACTACTGCTATGATGGCTACATTAGCTACTACTGCTGCTCCAAAGTTTGGTGCCGTTGGAAGTGGTGCTAAAGAAAAGAAAACGATGAATAACATCGATAAGATTTTAACTGTAGCTAACAACTTTTACAACCAAGCTGTATCTGAAGAAGGAAAAGGTCGTTTTCCTGGTCAAGCTAAATATGACCAACCTGTAGGTGGTGTTTCACTAGCTGAAGGTGCTGATACTGATGAGTCTTTGGAAGCATATGTAGAAGATATTCTTTCTAACATTGATGCTTACACATCTGATAACTCAGATTTCGTATATGTCTTTTCACCAGAAGCTTCTGATGAAGATGCTCTACAAGGTAATTGGATGAATCTTGAAACATCTGTTGGATATGATGTAGATGGAGCCGCTGATTTCAAAAAGAACATGGGTAACAATGGTATATCATCACCCTTTCAGGATGGTGCTTACATTTATTTAGTAATAGCTGGAAGTGGAAGTGGTTCAACTGCTAAAGCTCCTGCTTTAATCGTAGCTGACGCTGAAAATCCTGCACAACTACATAAAACACTCGTACCGTAAGATACGAAGGAGAATGATAATGAAGAATAATAAAGGATTCACCCTTATTGAATTAATAATGGTTACAATCATTTTAGGTATTCTTGCAGCTGTCGCTATTCCTAGATATGCCTCAACTGTTGTTAAGGCTGAGGAAGCTGCGGAAGATGCTGTAATATCTTCTATCAGAGCTGGTTTAGAAACATATGCTGTTGAACAACTTATGGGTAATGGTCGTAGAAGTTGGCCAGACAATCCTTGGGATGGTTTAGACACAAAACCTGCTGGATATGATTCGACAGATGTTGATGATGCTGATTCAGATGGAGAATGGACATATAATACTACAACTCTTAAAATCACACATCAAAGAGGAGATAATTCTAGAGTCAGTTGGGATTATGATAAAGGTACGCAAACAGGTGATAATGCTGGTGTAGGAACTTTAGGTTCTAGAGCTGATTTATAGGAGTTACTGATGAAGAACTCTGCTGGATTTACTTTGGTTGAGTTGATTGTAACTATAACATTGGTGGGGATTCTCGTTGGTTCGTTAATCCCCACTTTTAATAGTTTAACAAACCGAACTCAAAAACAAGTAAATTTATCTAATATGGAAACCATAAAAAATACTTTCATGCAGTATTATTACTTAAACCATATGAAAGGAAATCCACACTTCCCACAATTGCCAGAAAATGGCTTAATGGATTCCACATACAGAGAAATTCATTTAGAAGATGGTAGAACACCAGATAATTTATTTAGTGGTGATTTACCGTATAATCAAAATGATAATCCATATAATTATTATTGGGATGATGATACAAGCGAATATGGATTTATAACAAAAAGAATTGTAATAAAAGATATAGATCTTGATAGCCCATCTCTAAACGAATTTGTAGTTGGGGAGATTTAATGAATAGCAAAGGATTCACTCTTATCGAATTGGTAATAGTGATGTTGATTATTGGTATTATGAGTGCTATGGCAATACCACGATATGAAAAAAGAATTGAGTTAGAAGAATTGAAAGCTGAAAAAAAGTTTACATATGCAATTTGGGAAGGATTAGAAGATTACGCAAAGTATAAAAAAGAAACAATAGGAGTAGAAAGATGGCCTGGTCATCCACTATCTGTTTTAGGTCGCACAAGGGGTGTCATTGTTACTTATGAGTTAGGAATACCTGACCAAGATAACGAATGGCAATTTGATGGAACTAAACTATATCACAGGAGAATGAATAATGAGATTTGGTATTTCACATATGATTCCACTAATTTTTATTTGTCTGAACTTCCAGCTAAGCTATAGTCAATCGATACAGACAAGTGAGACAAAAGTATCTGAATTTAGAGGTAAGTCATGCGATGATACAGAATATAGAGATGAGTGGGGTAAGGCTAATTGGAAAAATTATGGTTCGTGGTTAAGTGAGTGTGACTCACTACAAGACACATACTATGATTCTGTGTTTGCTGTTGATAGAGCCAAAAGGGATAGACAAAAAGCAATACAAGATAGTATTGATTTAGCAGAAGTTAATGCTATGGATTTAGATGAAGAGTTCAATATGGATGCTATGTGGGAGCAAGCTGAATGGGAAGAGATACAGGATATAACAACTGTGTATTTTGAAACAGAACAGATTACAGCAGTTGCTGGTGTTAGAGGAGCAGAAGCAGAAGATGAAGCGTTAGCACATTTATACTACAGAAAAACTATGAGGGGAATTTCGATAGAAGATTATAAGAAAGCTTATGGTAAATTAAAGAATACAAGAGATGATTTATTCAACAGAAATCCAAACCATCCTAAATTAGAAAGAATGGACGTTTTACTTTTAGAAATAAAAAATAAAATAAAAAACTCTTGACTTGTATAGTTCTTATTTACTAATTTTATAGAAACACGGGAAAGTTATAATGATTAAAATAGATACAGATTTTTTAGAAAAATTACTTGTTGTTCTAATATGCATAGTATTATCTCTGGCATATCTCACAAAGCCTGAAGAGGAAGTTAAAGAAGAGTTTACTATTAATGAAGATTCTTTTGAAATATTTCCTCTGATGGCTTGGAAATCTACTCACGAAAAATGGGATGGTAAAGAAGGTGACATTGTAAAAATAAAATATAGAGTTACAACTAGTAATACAAAGTTGTGGATTTATGATACTGAAACAGATAAGTTAGTGCATGAACAATCAATTATCAGAGACCCTTGGCCCGATGGTAGACATAGAGACTTTACTTATGTTTGGAAACTTTATAAAACAGAAAGAAGTCAGTATATTCCATCAGGAGAATATGAGATAAGAATAGGTGGTTTATATGAAGGTGGTTTTGGTAATTTGAAAACAACGATAACATTATAAAAAAAGGGGAAGTAATTCCCCTTTTTTATTTTCATATTTACTTACTTCCAAAGACTTTAGAAAAGAAACCCTTTTTGGCTTTCTTTCCCTTTTTACCAATCTTCTTGCCTTTCTTCTTTTTCTTCTTCTTGACTTCTTCCATGTTTGCTAAGTTCATTTCTGAAGCATTAGCAGTTGGAACAGCACCAAAAAAGATTATCAAAGAAAGTATTCCTGTTAGTATACTTTTCATACTTAACTCCTAGTTTTACGCGTTAAAGGATGTATCATATATAAATATAAACTTTTTTTTATTTTTTTGAAAAAAAAATTGTATTTGGGATTTTTCATATATATATATTTATGTTATTTGACAATTTGGAAATTTGAAAAGTATAGAGAGTAATTAACTCTATATGGGATTGCCTGAATAATGAGTGTGATTGAAGCTCATAAGGGAATCTATTGAGAAGATGTGGTGTCTAACCTACCGCCGAATGTGGTGGTCATAAGAAACGGTTTCATAGACATATGACTCAAAAATGTACTTTCAGAACTAACTAAAGAGCGATTCTTTAACCTTATTGTGGGTAAGGGTAAAACCAAAACCCCACTTTATGACCGAATAATCTAATTTTGGAGAGATAAGGTAATAACACAGAAGTTGTATTCACTCTAACGATAACTAACCATTATTGAGGAGAATCATCGTAACTGATGGGTGTTAGGTATAAGGGTAATTAAATCCAAACTGAAAGTTGTAGGTAATCGCTAATCCTACATCCCCCAATTTTCAAAATTTTAAAAGAAGGGTTCGACCGATTTTTAGTTTCCACTATACTTTAAACTTAAAAAACTATAGAACCCTTTTTTTATTAAAAAAAGTCTTGACTCGTATTGCATTTCTTTTGTATTTTCTTGTATGATGAGAGAGGTTTTAAGAGTAGTTTTGTTAATGATTGTCTTGATAACAGGTGGTGCTCAACTACCTCTCACTAATAATAATCAAAAAAAATTAAAAAAAGTCTTGACTCATATTACTATTTATGGTTATATTTGGTCATAATGATTGAAAAGGAAAAAATGAAAAAACTCAAAAATTTTAATCCGATGGCTCTCAGAGAGAAATACTCTGCTAGTAATCGAACTAACAATTATTCTTCTTTCTGGTTGGATAATGGTTGGGATAACAACACTTCTATCTTTGATGAGGATGAACCAAAAAAGAAGGGTGTTGATTTAGTTGCACTAGCTTCTTATAGGAGAGCTATCAGTAACTTTGTTTCTATTGTGACTGGTGAGTCTGATATCAAAGTTACTTTTAATACACACGGAGATAGTTATACTGATGGTAAGTCTGTTACTATCTCTTCTAAGTTAGATGACAAACTATTTGATTCAACAGTTGGTCTTGCTCTTCACGAAGGTTCTCACATCAAACTATCAGATTTTGATTTTCTAAGAAATTTAGAAACCCAAATCCCTACTGAATATTACAATAGAAGTGCTGTTTTCGGTTGGGATAAGTATGAGGTAATGTCTAAAGTAAAAGACTTACTTAACTATGTAGAGGATAGGAGAATTGACTACTTTGTCTTTACTAACTCTCCTGGTTATAAAGGTTACTACCACTCTCTTTATGACAAATACTTTCATGCTAAAGTGATTGATAAGGCTCTTCTAACTGATGAGTATACTTCTTTAGATTGGGATTCATACATCTTCAGAATTATCAATCTTACTAATAAGAATTCTGATTTAGATGCTCTTCCAGATTTAAGACAAATTCGTTCTCTTATTTTTAGTAATGTAAAGAATCTTAATTCTACAAAAGAAGCTTTTGATGTGGCACTTAAAGTGTTTCATATTTTATTAGATAATATGAATGTTCCAACACCAAATCCAAATCCACAACCTGAAAATGGTAATGGTGATGAAAGTGTTGATGGTAGTGAAGGTCTTGATGGTGATACTGGTGAAAATTCAAATTCTGATGGTGGTGAAACCACTGTTTTGAAAAGTGGTGATGGTGGTGAGTCTTCTGACAAACCAACATTGAGTGACGCTCAGAAAAAGCAACTTCAAAATGCTATTAAGAAGCAAAAGAAATTTATGGATGGCGACATCACTAAAAAGAAACTTTCTAAGAAAGATAAGGCTTCGATGGATGTTGTAGATTCTGCTGGAATGAGTTATGTAGATGTTGCCGGTGTTACGGATAGATGGTCTGGTAAAAAAACTCCTACTAAGGTTTTAATGGTTAAGAAGTTTAACAAAGCTCTGGCTGAGTCTGATACAATTTCTATGATTACAAATCCAAATTACAGATGGCATTCAGAACAATATCAAGAAGCTATCAATAAGGGTTTAGTTATGGGAACTATCTTAGGTAAGAAACTTCAGGTGCGTGGTGAGTCGCGTGAGACTAAGTGGACTAGATTAGATAGTGGTCGTATTGATAAGAGATTAATTGCTGAGTTAGGGTTTGGTAATGAGAGAGTTTTTAACACTACTTTTGTTGAGTCTTACTCAGATGCTTTTCTTCACATTTCTGTTGATGCTTCTGGCTCAATGGGTGGAGATAAGTGGGTAAATACTCAAACTGCTGTGGCGGCAATTGCTAAGGCTTGTTCAATGATTAATAATGTTGATTTAGTTATTTCTTACAGAAGCACACAATACGCCGATCATAGTAGAAGTTCTAAGAGTTACCCACTAATGTTGATTGCTTATGATTCCAGAGTTGATAAGATTAACAAAGTAAAAAATCTACTTCATCTACTTACCCCGTCAGGCACTACACCAGAAGGTTTGTGTTTTGAGGCTGTGATGAAAGAAATCGAAGTTGGTTCTAATGATAAGGATTCTTACTTTCTCAACTTTTCCGATGGGATGCCAATGTTTAGTAATGATGACATTGATTACAACTATGATACGGCAATCAATCATACTGCTAAAATGGTTAAAGAAATAAAGAATCGTGGTGTTAAGGTTCTTAGTTACTTTATCGGAGACACTTACGATAGAGATAGAGCTAATTCAACCTTTTCAAAAATGTATGGTTCTGATGCTGAGTTTGTCAATGTGACTTCAGTTCTTCCGATTGCTAAAACAATGAATAAGAAGTTCTTACAAAAGTAATGTTTAAATGGTTACTAAAGAATCTCTGGCTAAAACACACTCCAACCTGCAATTGTGGTTGGAGTATGAAACCATATGAAAACACATATCAATTAGAATGGAAATGCGTTTGGAAAAAATGTGGTTGGGGAGCTTTTCAAGATGACAATGGTAAATTACATTGGTGGAAAGTATGGTAGAATTAGAAAAAGAATTAGCACAATATCTGTTTAAAAAAATAGTAAATCATCAAAATGACAGAGAGATTAAAAAGAAACGACCTATGTTAATGTGTGGAATATATTTTAGTAAATTAGATTTAGAACGATGGATAAAAAAGTTTAAAAAAAATGAAAAAAAGGCTTGACTCGTATATGTTTTTGTCATTATATTTAGGTGTTATGAGAGATAAGATAATTAATAATTCATTAAAAAAGGAAAAAATAAATGGATAAAAAAATAGTTGTTAAAGTTGTTAAGTCTGGTAACAGGTTTAACGCATGGGATGCCGATGGTAATAAATACACATCGGAAATGGGAACCGGTACTCGTAAGAGGGCTTATGAAGCCGGTATGGCGCTTGAACGTAGGGTTGGTAAAAATGGTAGGGTTTATTGGTGGAAAGTTCCAATGTCAGAATTTGAGTCTACTTCGGCTCCTGTCATTGATGTTTCTTCTGTTGATGTTCCAACTGATCATGCTGAGATGTTGAACTTCATTCACTCTTCTTATGGCTTGAAACCGCAGGGTTTGGTTATGAAAGAACTGAAGTGGAAGTATCTCATTCGTTCAGCAGTTAGAGGTAAAAATATTTTGATGACAGGTCCTGCTGGATGTGGAAAAACTATGGCGGCTAAGTCGTTGGTTAATTCACTTGACAGAGCTGACTTCTACTTTAATTTGGGTGCGACACAAGACCCCAGAGCCACTTTGATTGGTAATACTCACTTTGATAAAAAGAAGGGTACTTACTTCTCTGAGGCTCTTTTTGTTAAGGCAATTCAGACTCCTAACGCAGTTATTCTGCTTGATGAGTTGAGTCGGGCTCACCCAGATGCTTGGAATATTCTGATGACAGTTTTGGATAATGGTCAGAGATATCTTCGTTTGGATGAAGGTGAGGGTCAAGAAACCATTAATGTGGCTGAGGGTGTTACTTTTGTTGCCACCGCTAACATTGGTAATGAGTATACTTCTACCAGAGTTATGGATAAGGCGCTAATGGATAGATTCATTATCGTTGAGATGGATGTTCTAACTTCTGATGAGGAACATGGGTTGCTGACTTATATGTTTCCACATGTTGATTCTGACTTATTGAAGTCTGTTGCTGAGATATCCTCTTCAACCCGTAATGAGTCAAAGTCTGAGGCTGGTAGATTGTCTGCTGGAATTTCAACGAGAACTTCGGTTGAGATAGCTGGATTGCTCTTTGATGGTTTTGGTTTGGATGAGGCGGCTGAAGTTACTGTCTATCCTCAGTTTTCTGATGATGGTGGGCTTGAGTCTGAGAGAACTTATGTGAAACAGTTAGTTCAGAAGTATGTTTCTGATGGTTCTTCTGATGACTTATTCAATGAAGACGAGATGAAGGATTCGGTGAGTTAATTTCTCTCTGTGTGAGTGGCTTCAATTAGATGCCACTCGTTGGGGGGTCGGTTTTTAATTCCTTTCTCCGGCTCCCCAAAAAAAATTTAACTAATAATAAGGAGTAGTATGAAGGAAATAATAAAATCTGTTTTGAGTAGATATAAAGATAGGCAAATCAACTTAGGTTCTGATTCAAGCGTAGATTTAATAGCTTCAGAGATAGAAGCAGTATTAGTAAAAAATAAATATGTACAACAAATGATAAAAGATTCTTTTGAGGAGGAAAATTAAATGGAAAAAAGCAAGTATTCTGAATTTGATAGTTACACAGTGTTGTGTGATAATAGTAAAGGCTTCAAATTAGGTTATGAAAATTTCTTAAAATTTAGAGAAGTAAAAAAATTCATCAATCAGATAGCAAATAAGGGTGGTGATACATTTGCTTATGAAAACGATATTTATAATAAGAAGATTACCAGTTCACAGGCACAAAATATGTTAAATGGTATATTTAATAATAGATGCGATTATAGAACTTTTAAATTGGTAGCTAATCAACTTGGAGTTCAAATTTAGTGGAGAAAAGTTATGGCTAAAAAACCAGCGTCATTTGAATACAATGGCACACTTGTAAGAGTTTTAGATGGGGACACAATCGATTGTTATATTGATTTAGGTTTTGATTTAAAAATTAAAAAAAGAATTAGATATATGGGTATTGATACTTGGGAAAGTAGAACTAGAGATTTGGCTGAAAAAGAAAAAGGTTTGGCAGCTAAAGCCCGTAATAAAGAACTATTAGAGGCAGGAACATTTAAAATTGTTTCACACGGAACTGGTAAGTTCGGTAGAGTCTTAGGAGAAGTTTTTGTATCACCTGATGCAGTAGGACACGAAGTATCAGAAAATGTTGATAAGTCTGCTGATGGATTAGTTAGTGTTAATGATATACTAATTAATGAAGGTCACGCTTATGAATACGATGGTGGTAAGAAAAAAGCATTTGTAGCTGAGATAGCTACAGAGAAAGCAGCTAAAAAAGAAGATTTAGTTGATAAACCTGCAGAAGTAGAAGCTAGTGAAAGTTAGTATTGAATATTGCACATCCTGAGGATACTTAAACCAAGCTCTCAGTTTGAGAGAATCAATAGAAAGACAATTTGGTATCAAGGCAGAACTTATAAAAGGTATGGGTGGTGTATTTGAAGTTAAATTTAATAATAGTATGATATTCAGTAAAAAAGAATTGAGTAGATTTCCTAACGAAAACGAGGTCGAAAATTTAATTGAATATTATGAATCAGTAACATAAACTAAAAGAGGTTATTATATGCCAAAAAAGAAAGTCGGGCAATTTGAACATTACAAAAAATGGACAACCAATCAAGGTTACACATTTCTTGCTAAGGATAAAGAAGATGCTGAACTGTATGTTCAGAAAACTGGTGGGAACTTAGGTAAAATAAAAGAGGTTACTAATGTCGAAAATGGGTGAACCATCATTAATTGAAATTCGTAATATGATAGAAGAAATTTCTGAAAACGTTATTTCTATCAGAGCGAAACTAGATAGTTTAGACCCAAATAGTCAGAATGATTTTTCACCTGATGATGGAGATCATAGATGGCCGGGATTAAACTATATAAAAAATTTGGATAACACGAATACAACTGCTGATTATTACGATGAGGAAGAAGGATGAAAGATTCAAAAGTAAAGATAGATTGGCTTGGAGTTTTTGTTTGGATAATTTTATTACCTACTGGAACATTACTGGGGTTTTTACTTTTATATAAATTAGTGATGAGTATTTTCAATGGCTAGAGATGCATTTGGAAATAGAAAAACAACTAAAGAAGATATGTATACTAAAAAAATGATAACGGATTCTGATGTTAGAATGGAATATGTAAAAGGTTTTTTTTGGTTATTTTGTGGCTATTTATATTTTCATTTTATAATAATGGGATGGACATGGTAAAGAAAAAATTTAGAGTGCTTGAAACGACAACTACAGTAGATGGCACTTTGTATAAAGATGAGTTAGTTACATTTGAAAACAGAGAAGCTGATGGTAGTTGGAGAGTTAAAGATAGTATGGGTCGTATATGGTATGTAGATCCTAATAAACTTACTAAATCGCCAATAGCATTATCAAGGGGAAGTTAAATGAATAATTTTATGAAAGCAATTGAAACATTGAATAAATGGATTGGTGTTGATAAAAGAAGTGGTGGCGAGCGAAGAGTTAAAACTTCTAAAAGAAAAACTACAAAAAGAAAATATACTAGGAGAAAATAGTGTTAGATAGTTTATTAGCTGGATTGATGCTATTCAGTTCATTCTCTATAAGAGATGCTAACGTGCAACCTAATCCAGATGATTATGAAGTAAGCATAGGGTTAAGTCATCCTAATTACTTTATTAATCGTCAATGGGAAAGAGAATTAGGCGCACAATACGATGATGTACATATATGGGCGAAAATAGAGGATGGCTTATATTTCAAACCTGAATATTTTGACAAAGAAAGTGATAATGTAAAATACCTAAAACTTGACTGGCGTCAAACTTTTATTGGTGCTACTTGGGGATTCACAACTCGTTCTACTGATGAAACTTTAAAACTATACGAAACATTTGCTTCAATAGGTTGGAATAAAAAGAAAAAATATGGTGAGAAGGTAGATGTTGAATTATCATTTGATGGTTATCTACCACCAGATGAAAGTGGTGAAAACACAACATTTGAGTTTGAAAACAAATTCAAAATTTCTTGGAAGTTAACAGATAAAATTAGATTGTATAATTTAGGTGAAGTTTCTCAACTTAAAGGTGAATCTAATTATCAAGCTAAGATAGGTTTTGAATATTCTTTCTAATCCATTATATTTATATTTGTATAATGGAGAAATTTATGCCAGGTAAAAAATTATATAGAGGAAACGAGGATAAAGTTATAGATCAAAGACATCTTATCAATACTAAATTAGTAGAGATTATGGAATACAGGCAATCACGAAAGTGGTATGTTAGTATTGCTGTAGTTGGTTTATTTTCTTTTATACTTGCGCTAATGATATATTTTATGGCTATGGGTAAGGATGTTACAGATGGTTGGAAAGAAATATTACTATTGATGCTAGGTGGATTTGTTGGCTCGTTTGCCAAAGTAATTGATTTCTGGTTCAATAATCAAGAGAATGATAATAAACTCTTAGAACATGCGGATGATTAATTATGAATATAGCAAGCATAGCTGGTCACTTAGCATTTGGTTTAATAGCATTTTCTTTTCTGGTCAAGGACATCT
>VMHT01115451.1_pt1 | contig 13692 bp, 15 predicted proteins | sample 4693611 | NCBI WGS metagenome assembly VMHT01 (sample SAMN12280063, study PRJNA550983) | marine metagenome | isolation source: seawater sampled from same location over 5 years 0.02-0.2 micron viral filtrate | place: USA: collected off the coast of southern California halfway between the port... ... | reverse complement strand
CTTTCCAACCATATCCTATGTATTCACCCTCCTTTCCTGTATCAACATCAATGAATATATGATTGCCAAGTAGTTTGATGTTGAAATCATTGACCATGACTTTAATTTCATGTAGAGTCATCCTATTAGAAAGTAGATTGCGTTCAATATGTACTTTTTTCATATCGGGATTTATGTCTAGACTAACTGAATAATTCCACATCTCTCTTTTCCCAAATTCCGTCTTTATATCATCCAATCCTGCATTTGATTTAAAACATAAATTTATTAGCAGATCCAAATTTGGATAATATTTTTCTTCTTCCTCTGGTGTCATCATACATTGACCTTCTGCTGTCAAAACTTCACCATTGCCGCAATCCAATCCAAGTTGTTCTGACCGAATGATTTCGTGCGAATCACAAGTATCAAAATAAGCATATATCTTTCTCCGTATGTAAAGACCTGATTCTGTTTCCCCTGCTGGTATATCCACACATCCAACACCTGGAAATATTTCCTCATTCCAAACAAGTTTCTTCATCTGTGGATCTGGACTTACTTCTCTTATCCACTCTGCTTGCCTTTTTAAGTCTATCAACTCCCTCTTATATGTATCAAACCATGAACCCATTTCTGTCTTCACGATTGTCAACTTACGACTCACTGTATCCGTATCTGTTGATTTTTCATCTACTGCGGCTCCCGCTCTGGCTCTGGTCCCGACCCCGACTGCACATGCAGCAGCTAGTGCACCCACGGCTGCACTAGCTACTGCATCCACAAGTTCCATATTCTCTGTACTGCCTTTCGTATCTAAATCCTCTCTTTACAACCTCTCTCTCTTGATATCCTAATCCGAAAACTAAGAGTCCTCCTCTTTGTATTCTTATTAACTGAATTTTGTGTATGATTTTACTACATCTAACAATCAAATTTTAGGACAGCTTCTACAAAAAAAACTAGTCTAATTTTTTTATGTTTTTCCTTTATTTATTGCTTTTTTTGTATTTTGATTTTTTAGTCAAGTGCCAAGCAGTCAGTGGTGCCGAATTTTGCGGCCTTCATCATATCCATTGCACCAAATGGATCATTGTTCTCCAGGGTGTAGATTTTGGATACTACCTTCTTAGGTTTCTTTGAAACCATCTTATTAGGTTGCTTCTCAACCTTTTTCTTGTGCCAGTACACAGTTGGCTCGCGGAACATCGAACAGCAGTCGTGAAGAGATACTTCTTCCGAACGCGGTCGCCCCCGCCCCCGCGGGACCTTTGGTTTCTTCTCTTCCGCCTTCTTTTCTGGAGACTTATCCTCCTTCTTCTCAACCTTTTTCTTGTGCCAGTACACAGTTGGCTCGCGGAACATCGAACAGCAGTCGTGAAGAGATACTTCTTCCGAACGCGGTCGCCCTCTACCCCGCGGGATCTTTGGTTTCTTCTCTTCCTCCTTTTTCTCCTCCTTCTTCTCAACCTTTTTCTTGTGCCAGTACACAGTTGGCTCGCGGAACATCGAACAGCAGTCGTGTAGAGACACTTCTTCAGAACGCGGGCGTCCGCGCTTTGTTTTTGCCATCTCTGTCTTCTGCTTTTTCTCAATCTCCAACTCCATCTTGTATACTTCGCGCCGTGCCTCCTCCTTATCATCTTCCATCTTCTGCCATATGGGTCCGAAACCAGCATCGAACTCGGCTTTCTGTCCACGGGTCATGACCATTGTTGTTGTGAAGTAGAGAGAGAGAGAAGTTAACCGAAAACTCTTTGTTTTTGTTAGCCTGTTGAAAACTATGAAACCTGAGAATTTATTGTGTATTTCTTTACTCTTTTGAATATGATTCTATTTTCTTGAATTCATCAAATTTTATCCTTTTTTCTACAAAAAAAACTATTTTCTAATTTTTTTGTAGATTTTTTTCTGATTTTCTCTTTTTTTTGCATTTTTACCTTTTCTTTCTACATAGTATCAACATTGCACCAACCATAAAGAACCAGGGTGATATGTAAGTTGTTTTGTTTGTCTCATTTCTCTTTGGAGCATCAAATGAGAATTTAATCATGGTCTCTAGCTGTTGTATTCTCCTCTCTATCATCTCCACCCTCTGTATAATCTCCACTGCACCCTTATATGACTGCCTTTCTCCTATACTCCCTTTGTGATCATAATAGCTATCTCTGATGGCCTCTTTTGTTTCTTCCGCAGCAGCCAGAATCTCATCTATCTGCTTCATACACATATCAACATCATCAACATCATCACATCCTGATAACACCTCTTCTTTCACCTCTTCAGACATAGATGAACCCATTTTGTTACCTCTCTACAAATTCTGTTATAAGATATCCTATATCCAACAATCAAATTTTACTTCTTTTTCAACAATTTTTGTAAACGTATTCTATACGGCCACATGGTGGACCTTTGGATGTACTCATTCTAGAGTTCTTTTTTTTCATAGGTCTATATATAATCATCCAGTAGTAATTCATGAACACATAGAATGATTCAAAAATCATTGGTACGGTAACTTGTCTTATTAAGATAGATATTAATCTATCAAATTTTAAGACATCTTTTACATAAAAAAATCTAACTAATCTAAATACATTTTTTTTGTCTTTTCTAATTGTATTTTTTGTCTTTCTCTTCTTTCTAATTATATGATGGATTCTCTGGATTCTCTTCCAACCAGAAGATCATCGCGTTCCTCTGTTCCTCATTCGGTCTCCAATTAGTGGTTCTCACCAGTTCATCGCCCCGGTCAATCACTGTTCCTAACTGAAGGTCTGTTGGCGGCGCCCAATTCCACCCTATCTGACAAATGTCATTGTTGTTCGGCACCTGACGCACATTATTCACTACAGGGGCCCAGAACGCCATGTACCACATTTTCTCACACTCGCGAAGCTCAGCCCAAGTTGTCTGTCCCTCATACACCTCCTCCTGATTGTTCTCCATTGTCTTTTTTGAGTTTATAGAATTTGCACCGTAAGTTCTTTGTTGTTATAAGATATCCTATAACAACCAATCAAATTTTATCAGATTCTTTACAAAAAAAACTAGTTCTAATTTTTTTGTATGTTTTTGGATTTGGTCCTATTATATAACCATCTATAGTTATTTCTTCCTTTCTAGTTAGTCGTTTGCAAAGCAATCGGTTGTTTTTTCCAGCTCTTGTGTGGTCTCATCTTTCTATCCACTTTGTAAATCCTTTCCTCCACTGCTTCATTGAACACCACCTTTCTAAACATCTTCTCATCATCTCCACCCTGTACTGCCTGATTTGACCAGGTTGATTCAAGCGGTTTCTCATCACACTCATGATCACACTCAGGATCATCAGTTGGTGGCGATGATGGTGGCGAACCGATTGTTTTATTGGGCCACCCGTAAGTTCCGCAGCCTTCAATAAGGCCGTCATTTCTCAACTGTTTCATCGCAAGGCGAATAATTGCCTCAATGCCAACATCCGGCTCATCCAGTCCGTACTCCTCCGCCTGGAAGAGTAACTCATCGGCTTCTACATACACCTCCCGAAGAGTAAATTCTTCCTCCGGGTCAAATGTTTCCTCCAGGATAGCGAACAGGAGATTTTTGTATGCTTCTCTTTCTCTGTTGATGGAAGACATTTTTGCTCTTTCTGTAATCTCTGTATTGTTAAGATATCTTATTATAAATTATCAAATTTTATCCTTTTTTTTACAAAAAATAATTTTCAAAAAAAGGAATTATACAAAAAAAAAATCTACTCTAATCTACATCTACCTATCTATTTTACTTATTCTTCATCACTCATATCCTCTGTTTCATCACCAGAATCATCACTTACTTCTGCACTCGCTTTAGCAGCATGAATGCTGTCATATGGATAATCAAACACAATTATCCCACTTGAGTCCAGTTCACCTACATTTGTGCCCTCCATGTTCAATACACTCATAGTTTCTCCATCCAACTGATATTTTACGCCTTCATATTCATGAATTTCATATTTACAATCATCCCCTGGAAGTTCAATGTCTTTGGACTTATCCATTGATAGACGACTCTGCTTCCATGCATATTGGATATGCTTCGCTGCAGTGGTCTCTCTAACCTCTTGAGATTGATCCGGAATTTGATCCAAAATCATCTCATCTTCTTGATGCGAATTGCATTCGGCATCTTTTGCCACATCACTATTCTCTCCATTCAAATCTGGATTATTCTCGTCATCTGCTTCTTTCTTCCTCTCACAATCCATCATGAACCGTTCATACAAGTTCTCAAGTTCTGGCTTTTTGTCCTTCTTGTCATATTGCACACCGGAATCTGTCAGGAATTGTTGCAGATCTTTTTTCCCACCCGTCCACTTGTGCTGATTCTTCTTCTTCTTCTTCTTCTCCTTCTTCTCCGGTTTCTTATCAGCCTTTTCTCCTGCTTCTGTAGATTTCTTCCTTTTCTTCGCCTCAACACCATCAGGGTGTGGAGGTGGTAGAGTGCCATCGTCCACAAGTTCTTTTTCCGTAGCCGCCAATGGATTTTCCATGACTTCAAGTGGATTCCCAATAACAGCTTGTTCTTGTTCCTTTTCTTCTTCTGATTCATTTGAAGAATCATCACTTTCTTTTTTCTTTTCCTTCTTCGCTTTCTTCTCCCCCTGTTTTTCCGCCCATTGCTGTTCAGCATCGGCCATTTTTTCTTGCAGGATTTGGAATTCACCATCTTTTTCTTCATCTACAAATCCCTTCTCATCAAGTAGAGAATTGTAGTGTTCTTTGTAGATATTCTGAAGCGACTTAAGGTCGCTCTTGTCATCTTCACCAACCAATTCTAGATCTTGAAGAAGAGCTCTCAATAGAGGCTTTGAGAGCTTTGGATTCTTCGCTTTCTTAGCTTTCTTCTTCTTCTCTTTCTTTGGACGCCCAGGCTTCTTCTTCACTGGCGGAATTTCAGTTTCACCATCTGCTTCCTTTGCATCCTTTTCGTCCAGACTCATGTTAGACATTTTGCCAATGATGACACAGTTATCATCATTGTTCAGTGAACCCGAGTCGTCTGGAGAACACATTTCAGGAACAGCAATGCTATTCCACCATTCCCACAACTCATCATCAGTCGGGCCGTCCGCGTCCCAACCCCCTATCTCACAACAGCGAAAGCCCCAGATCCACGCTGCTCGTAGATACTTCACATTCTTGCCACCCTTGAAAGAGTCAACTGCTGTCTTAGTCATACTCCTGGGTATGTACTACCTTTAACAAGTTCTTTTTAACTCTACCCGACTAAAACCCGAATAAAACCCGACTAAACTCTACTTACCCAGACTACTTTATTATGCTTGTAAAATGCCTTTTTAGTTGTAGAGGATTAGAAACACTGTCTCTTTGAGATATGAAATCTCATCATCTATCTCATCAAATTTTTGCGTTTTTTCTACATTTTTTTTGCAATTTTCACTTTTTTCGTCTTGAACTCTTCCTCCTTGAACTCTTCCTCCTTGAACTCTTCCTCCTTGAACTCTTACCTTTTTTCATTTTTTTGAATTTTTTAAGATGCGGTGGCGCAGATGCCACAGCATGGGTATCTAACTGATATGGATTTACATATTTTACTGATTCTTCATATGGATATACAGGTACTGCATCCGCCATATGAACATTTGAAGATACAGGAACTGGTGATGCGATCGGCACATTTAAAGATGAATATTGATCAGGATGAAGATGAACCTGAACTGGATTATCCCTGTCAATCTCAGTTGGTCTTGAGGATACCTCACCTCTACTTAATTTTTTATTTAATTTATTCATTAATACATATATTTCATCTTTAGCCTTCTTATCTTCACTTTTTAAATTCCCAGTTAACTTATTAACTTTTTTTTCAACTTTAATATACTTTTTAACATAGCCTGTAAGTGTTTCAAAATCATGTATCGCTTCATATGGTAGTTCTTCATCTAAATTATATCCTTTAAGTTTATCCATATAATATTCTATATTTGCTAATACATGTTCAGTTAATTGTAGATAATATATGAGTTCTTTTACAGATTCTAAATAACTATGAGCCATTTGTATTTGTAATTATAATAGAAAAAAATATACACTATAATCCTATATACTATCTATATACTATCTATATACTATCTACACTTTACTCATCATTGTCAGATGAGCATTCTTCATATTCCGGTTCTTCTCCTTTTATAATTTTATACATGTAACTTATATCCTTTTTGATGTTTCCTACATTTCTGTTTTTTCTTAGACGTGTTTTCCAGTTGTCTTTAAACTGTTCATCTGCATTTGCGCCTAACATAGGATCAAAGAATTCATCTATTCTATCCATTACAACTCTACATTCTAAATGCTCTTGAATTACATTTTTATCCTTTAGGGCTGAAAGATACTCTCCAGATTTAGCCATATTCACCATATACAACATTGGACTAAGAGGAGCAAGCGGTGGATATCCTCTTGCATGTTGTCCAATTTCTGCCGAATGAATCGGTTGCCACATCATACCTATTCGCTCGAAAAAGATTTTTCTCATATCTGGAGTAATCTCTGTTTTAAGACCCTGATTTACTAAATGGTCATACGATGTAGTTATACACTTGTTATTCCCTGTAACAAGGGTCGTTACAAAAGGCACTAATACTGCTAATTCACCATGTGTCTTGGATTCCTTCACAATGTATTCGTCACTCTTACAGAATTCAAAAGCCCAGTTCTCACGAATATCATAAATATTATCATAGTCCTCATTATCCTTTGTGAGTGGATATATAAATATCTCTCTCGTAAATTTCACTATTGAAAGATTACCACAAGAATTTAGTAGTTCACCTGGAGTAAGCTTCTTGCCTAAAGAATTCATTCGCTGAAATAATTCTGTAATTACCTCTTCACCTTCACCATGGTCAAGCATTATCTCTTGTACAGCTATCTGACTATTCACAAAACGACCCTGTTCACGAGGATCCCAATCTCTCCAGACTTTTCCTCTTACATCCTTGAATTCATTTTTCAAGAATGAAGCAAGTGTACTACATCTTTGTTTACCATCTACAATATCTTGCGTTCCTCTTTTAGCCCATATCGTAACTTGCCCAATGGGTAAACCCCTCGTTACTGTATCTATCAACATCTGCTTTCTCTGTAAATCCCATACTTGTTCCCTTTGAAACCATGGGTTCGCTGACCATTTTGCTTGTATGGGACCGAGTTCTCCACTATCAATTTCAATTGCCTCCATTGTCTGAAAATTAAACTCCCACTCCGGCTCACTGATGCAAGAGAATATGTCCTGAACTGGCTTGTTCGACAAGGAGTAGCGTGGCATCTTTCTCTAACTCTAAACTTTCGTCCCCTGTTAAACCGTGAAACTGTATGTAAACCGTTAAACTGTAAAACTTTCTCAAATGCTGTTTTTTTGTTGTATGTTCTTTCATCAAGGTCTGCATCAAATTTTCATCTGCATGCAAAAAAAAATCTATATACAAATCTACTTTACTATTCTATCTTTCAAAATTACAAATCCACGTGGCGATATGGGATTAGTTGACAGTCGCTCCGACAAATGTTGACACCACCTATATTCATAGGACATAGACTTGTGACCGGTTGCGTATCCAATGAACCACACACAACTCCTGACCACTCTGACACCCACAATGTATCTTGTTCAATCTTGACATCTCCATAGTGCCTCTCAATCCAAGCACCCATCATGGCGCTCGCTATCGCCGTCATCGAGACCGCGGAGACTAGAACAACACGAAGAAAGTATATCATAGTGTATATATCCATAGTGTATATATCCATTTTCGTTAGTTTTTAATTGAGATATCCTAAAACACTCCATCAAATTTCAAGACATCCTACACAAAAAAAATCTACACTAATCTATCTTGTTTTTTTTGTCTTTTGAGATATCCTCCAGTGCTACACCTAGTCATACAGTTTCCGTGTCACCCAAGCACCCTGAATGATCCGCGCCGCTTCATCTCTACGAGCGTCCTCCTCTGCAATGATTCCATCCATGATTGTTGGCGCTTCCTCATCTTCAATGTACTCGTAGATTGGTGGTGAGATGATGTTATTGATGTTGTAGTACTCATCATTGATGTTGTTGATGGCATACTGGTAGTTGATCATGTTCGCGTTGATGTTCGCCACTGCTTGGTTGACTGCACCCACATTGAACTCTATCTGGGTCAATTCGTCAATGATTCCCTGAAGCGCATCTGTAGTTGTCTCGTTGATAGAAGACATTGAACTCTATAATCTCTGTATTGTTTAGTAGTATAGTATAAGATATCTTATACTATACTCATCAAATTTTATCCTTTTTTTTGCAAAAAAAATCTACTTTCTAATTTTTTTGTGTTTTTTGTGTTTTGTGTGTTTTTTGTGTTTTTTGTGTTTTTTGTGTTTTTTGTGTTTTTGTGTTTTAGCGATAATGTGGATCGGCATTATTGCAGAGGGCGGGAAGAGCACCTGCAGTTTGTGAGAATTTTTGCATTATTTTGGATTCATATGCATGATATGTTTGAGCAATAACTGTAGTTGGTGTTCCAAGAATATCTACAGTCACTTGAACACTTGGTAGCTTCCAAATGTAGAACTTCCAATCTTCCCCTCGCAATAAACCATCTTCTATTGTGTGATAGAGATGAGCATTGGTCACCGACATTTTGCCTGGATATGGGGTACCATCTTTTTTTGTTCGCTGAGGCACGCAGTGACCACATTTGTATGAATTCCATCTCTGCACCATTCCAGTGCGAGTTCCACCAAGCTTCATGATCTTACCATCACGCACAATTGCATAAATGATTTCGGTTTCCTGGTTCCAGTTGGGATCATCAGGTGTAGCCTTGATGATTGTATGACATTTTTTTTCGCCATTTTTTTTTCTGTCATTATCCAGAAATAAAGTCGCTCCAGGCTTGAAAACTTCCCCACATGATAGATTGAATTCGTCAAACGAAATTCTCACAGAAGCTGTCTCTGGAGACGTCACATGATTGTATTTTGACCAATGGGCACGTGCATCTTCATCATTGTGGGGATTTGGGATATCGGCCATTCCACTGTATCGTTATTTTCTTGATTGTTTTTTTTTAAGACAATCTTAATCAAATTTTACCCTATTTTATACAAAAAATCTAACCTAATTTTTTTGTATTTATTTAGTCCAGGTCTCATCATGTTTAACCTGAATAGGATTATATTTGTCTTTTACCCTATTCAATGCTGTAATGTATCCTACATGATATGTTGATTTATCAGGATGATATTTTATCGTCAACTTATGATATTTTTTCTTATCATACCTAGTATATAGTTCCCGTATATCACTTGGATTGTCTGTGATTTCACATCTCTCAAATAGATCTGTTACGGGGTCAGTCGGTTTACTAGTCTGTTGTTCTCTCCTTTCTCTTTCCCATCGTTGTTCTGTATTTCGCCATCTATCTTGCGCTTTTCTTTTATCTGCTTCTTCTTCCCGTCTCTTTCTTTCTTCAGTTCTCTTTTTTCTCTCACGTGACTCTTTCTCTCTCTGCCTCTCTCTCTGCCTTTCTTTCTCGGCATTATACTTCTTCCAGTATTCACGATTCTTTGCACTTTCTCTTTCCAAGAGTTCATCCTCTTGCTTCCACCGACGGAGCGTCTCTTTTTTTCGCTTATCTCCTGTAGATTTTTTCTTCTGTTTACTCTGTTTTTCTGTTGGTCCTCTCTGCTTTTCCTCCCATTCATCTATCTGTATCTCTAATATCTTGATTTTCACCTTCAACTCCTCTTTCTTGGAATCACCTGATGCGCTAAGTTTCACCCTCAACTGACACAGTTTCTTCCTCTTATTTCTACACTGGTTTTCCGTCTCTATCTCATCACTCTTACCAGAATCACCAGAAAGACCTGCAAAAGTACTCATAGAAAACACTCTATTATATAATTAAGATAATAGATATGAGATTTTATCAAATTTTAAGACATCTTATACAAAAAAAAACTATCTAATCTATTCTAATGTTTTTGTATTTTTATTTTTCATTGTTTTTGTGTTTATTCGCCATAGTAGATTAACCACCACTGAAGAGTAGATGAGTCATTTACATCTTCATAGCATGGAAACCATGTGTATTTATGTCCACTTACTACTCCCGGTGTTCCTTCTTTTGGATCAAGATTCCACTTCCTATGTGAGTATAATTTCTCTGTTGAAAGAACATACTTCCTATCCGCACCTTTACCCAAAGGTCTTACATAGAACCCCTCCACATATTTACCCATTTTTGTCCTACTGGGACCATTTCCTCCACACTTTTCCTTCAGATTGTCTTTGAACCACTGTTTTCCCTCTTTTTCACCTTCAATTCCATAGAATTTTTTGATAATAGGTTCTGCAGTATTTTCTCGGATTTTAGTTTTCTTCTGTGGATATGCTGTAGGACACCATGAACTGTACATGTCCTGTGTGACCTCTTTTCCAGAGAAATCCTGTGCCAACTTCTTTGCAGCAGACTCCAATTCTTCGCACACATTCTTCACCTCAATTGGTGAATAGACTGTTGGATACAGGTCTATTCCCCAACCCAGGTATCTCCCAGTTGCTCTGCCCAGCAGTTGGTACAGCGCTGAAGCATCCATCGCATGCGTATTGATGAGCACAGATGTGAATGAACCGACTGTTTCATGTGCCAGTGTTTGTCCCATACTGACGCAAATATTTCCAGTCCATACAATAGGTCTTTCTAGGAGGTTGAGATTGGTGAGAACTCGCGCTATAGTATCACACACCTCTTCCATTCCCTCCGGAATCAGTTCAGCTGATTTCGGTTCATACTCACAATCCTCAGGGTTTTCATAGTAGTATACCCTCTTGTTTTCACCGTTTAGGACAACTACAACTATCTCTGGGTCTTTCTCCTGTAGAGTGTCCCGAATAGCATAGTGTGAATCCCGCTCGCGATACCCTGGAACAAACACCCTAGCCATATGACCAAACACCCGCGGATGCTCATCGTACACCATCGCAGCAAATTCTGCAGGATGTGAGGATGCCTGGCATTTTACCCAATTCAAATCAGAGATCCCTACATAGTTCTCATCATTGTAGTTCACATTGTCCATCTCAATGCTCTCCCATATCCCCTGCCCCCACACTGCATTCGGTGTTGCAGTGTATCCATATACCTTATCCACCAACTCGCTATCACATGCACCCTCTATCAGAGCACGTACTCGCCTACCACCCGGGTTTCGCTCATTTGCGTAATGATGGATTTCATCAAAGTACATCTGAAGCTTCATCCGGGAATCAGGCGAAACCTTGGACATCATCTTCATCACATCACCGATGAATTCCGGTGCTTCCTGAAAGCGCTTTCCATGCGAGCACATGACTACAACACGTATCTTTGGTGCCATGTCAAACATGCTTGCCAGAAGTTCTCTTGACAACTCCTCCGTATTCTTGAAACGCCTCCTGCACACACCCGACTTCTTTGATGCGACACAGCACACAGCATCTTCGCCATACGCTTCTGATATCTCCCTCACGACTCGCGAGGTGAACTGATCCTTACCTATCAGAGTGTTCATAGTGAACACTACATGAAGTGTATCCGCCGATGACCGCTTGATGGTCTGAATGCAGGCAAACGTCTTTCCAAACTGTGTTGGCACCACATACATCGCAAGCTTGGATTGAGATGCGTCCATTTTCCGAAGTGTAGAGTGAAGATTAAACCCAAGTGCTGTAAGTATATTAAACTGTTAGAAACTGTGAAAACTCTGCAATCTTTGTTGTATGATTCTTTCTCAAGATATTCATCAAATTTTACCCTTTTTTCTGCAAAAAAGGTAATTTATGATGATAAACCCACTTCCGCTACATCATCAATCACTTTCATACCCTACCTCAAACCTCCCCATGCTTCCATCACTTGAATAACCAAACGACTGCTCACTACCACTGCCACCACCACCACTGCCACCGACCAGTCCACTCATATCCACGCCCCACCCCTCCATCTCTGGAGGTACACCCTCTTCCAAACTGCTACCACCATCACCAACTCCCGGCGGTGGTCCCAGCGGAACTCTTGGTGGAGCTCTCGTTGGAGGTACGCGCCGCTCCCCACTGCTACCACCATCACCAACTCCCGGCGGTGGTCCCAGCGGAGCTCTTGGTGGAGCTCTCGATGGAGGTACGCGCCGCTCCCCACTGCTACCTCCATCATCGCTACCACTACCACCATCATCGCTACCACTACCACCACCGATACCACCACCAACGGGTGGAGGTAGACCCTCTGCCAATGGACCACCACCACCACTGCTACCGCCAACTGACGTAATATCATCTAAACTCGGCGGAGGAATACCCTCTTCTGGAAATTTTTCAAACGTTTCTTTAACATATTGTGGATTTCCTCTCATCACACGCCATGCTTCATCCAGTAACCGTCTATAATGAATCCGCTTTACCTCCGGCGTATCTGCTGCGCTCATTCTGTCCTCTAACTCTATCATGATGGATTGCTTAGTGATTTCACCTTCGCCTGACCCACCTTTCATCCTATTTCTTTTTACTCTGTTAGAATATTTACGCCTATTGGAATATTTACGTCTATTAGAATATTTACGTCTATTAGAATATTTACGTCTATTAGAATATTTACGTCTATTAGAATATTTACGTCTATTAGAATATTTACGCCTGTTAGAATATGTACGCCTGTTAGAATATTTACGATTCTTACTTCTTCTCTTTGTCTTCATTTATAATAAAATCATAGAAAAAACTATATATAATTCTATCCTCTTTTTATTTTAACGAATTATTCTGCAGCTTCATGGTCTTAAGCTTTCTTTTCTCTTTTCTTTTAAATTTAATTCTTCCAAGATTTTATTTAATTTAGTCCACGTTTGAGTAATAGAATAATGTGTTTCATCAGAATCACCACTAAATAACCAAGCAATTTTATCAATAGTATCTTCATCATATTCAATTTTCTTTTCAATACAAATACGCCGAATAAAGTTTTTCATTTCGTGATTATCTTCTATATCTTGAATTTTTTGAAATCCAAATTCTGTTAAAGTCACAACTTTACCAGTGATTTCATTATTTTTAAGACCATTTACGAACTCTTTTGTAAAATTTCTCACTCTAGGGGAAAGTATTGGTAAAAGATATCCTGTAAATATTAAATACAACCAATGATTCGTAATATTTTCACACAAATCTTCATAAACTAAAACACCAGAATAAGAATCAGAACCGTCAGTAAAATTCATATTATTATTAATAATCATGTTTTTCTTTTAAATCATTATTTATATCCATCATAATTGTATTCTTGTTATAATTTGAACACAACTATCTACAAAAAAAAGCTATTCTAATTTTTTTGTATTTTGCAGTTTAGTCTCACGAAGTTTGAGCTGATATTTGAGGAATGGTTTTTTCCACCCTAGCATCCCACCAACCAACAGCAGATGGTTTAGTATGAGCTATTCCTATAGTTGGTTTCTTTATCTTCTTTACACCTGGAACATTGTCCAGATTGTCTAGCAATCTAGTCACTTTTTCATCTTCTTTTCTAGAGACCATCATTTCCTTTTCTGTCCGCTGCATCACCCTAACAGCCGCTTCATATTCTCTCCTCTTTTTCTCATAGTCTTTTGATGCTTTCTTTGATTGCTTCTCTACTTTTGT
>VMHT01140763.1_pt1 | contig 13694 bp, 14 predicted proteins | sample 4693611 | NCBI WGS metagenome assembly VMHT01 (sample SAMN12280063, study PRJNA550983) | marine metagenome | isolation source: seawater sampled from same location over 5 years 0.02-0.2 micron viral filtrate | place: USA: collected off the coast of southern California halfway between the port... ... | reverse complement strand
TATTGTTACTTTGTTTAAGAAACATGGAGTTTGCATAGATAGTGAATTAACCAAAAGTAAGATTGTAAGTGAGATAGATTTTTATATGAAAGATTTTAAATACGATGATACTATTAAGAATTGTACTGAATTGAAAGAATACTTAAAGAAACTATCACCAAAGCAAAGACCAAATAGTCAAAAGAAAAGTGAGATAATGTTTAAGGCAAAAAAGATTATTAAGTGGGGTAAGAATGATTATATATTCGATGGGACAACATATATGAATACTGAAGAACCTTATAATGATATAATGAGTATTTATATGTGGGGTGATCTACCAAGTGTGAGAAGAGCTTGTAGATTTTATAATTATAGTCCACATATTAAGAATCATGTAAACCCAATAATAACTAAAGAAGTTGAAGAAGAAATGAATAATAACAAAATAATCAAACAACAAGTAATATACAAATTAAATATAAGAAGAGCAACAAAAGAAAATCCAATAATGGTAAGTTTTGATTAAAAAAAAAAAATATATGTATTAAGTATAAATGAGTATTTTATTACATGGAGATTGTTTGAATGAAATGAAAGGTTTAGATGATAATAGTATCGATTTAATCTTCTGCGATTTACCATACGGACAAACAAGTTGCAAATGGGATTGTTGTATAGATTTAGAAAAGTTTTGGATTGAAGTAATGAGAATAAAAAAGATTAATACACCAATATTCTTTACAACAACAACCAAGTTTGGAGTTTCATTAATTAATTCAGCACCGAAGAAATGTCATTTTAGATATGATATTGTATGGGTGAAGTCAGCCCCCGCGGGTTTCTTAAGTGCTAAAAAGATGCCTATGAGGAAGCATGAAATGATATATGTATTTTATGAGAAATTACCTTTTTATGATTTAAGTTCACATACTCATAAGTTTATTAAAGAAGGTAAAAAAAGCGAAGGCGATAAAGGTAATGAATGTTATGGAAAGTTTAAATATTATAATAATGGTGAAAAAGGATATGAGCAAACACTACCCGTATCAGTTGTTAAACAAGAATTATGTAAATATGATGTCAATAAAAATACTTATGGGGGAGGTAAAGAAGGAAGGATTAAAATAAGTAAAGATAAAAAAGACCACCAACAAAAATACGACCCACCATTACCCGTATCAGTTGTTAAAGAAGAATTAGATGAAAAATATAAAAATAAAGGTGGATTGTATAGTAAGGTTTCTCGTAATGGTTTATTGAAAGCTGAACCGCATTATGACCCACCATTACCAATATCAGATGTTAAAGAAGATATAAGAAAAGATAAACACACAACCGCATACGGAAATAATATCCATCATCATAATAATCAACAAAGGAACGGGGAAAGTATTTATGAACCACCCTTACCAAATAGTATGTTAGAAATTAAATCTACTCGTGGTAAACACTCAACCGAGAAGCCCATTGCATTAATGGAATGGATATTAAAATATTATTCTAAAGAAGGTGATGTTGTTTTAGACCCTACTATGGGTAGTGGTTCTACTGGTGTAGCTTGTAAGAATATGAATAGAAACTTTATTGGTATTGAAATGGATAATGAAATATATGAAGTAGCTGTAAATAGAATTGAGGATTAATGCGTTTTCTCCAAAAATAAAATATAATATATAGTATAAATATGGATTATAAGAAACAAAGAAAAGATTTAAGTTTTGGATTCAAAAGCGAAAATGAAATACATAATATTCTAGAAGAAGAGTTTGGTACATTATTTAAGTCAACATTAAACCCCGAAATGGGGAAGTATTATGAGTTCGATAAATACAATCAAGAATATTTTATAGAGATTAAGACAAGGAGAATACCACATGATAAATACCCTACATTATTCTTTGGTGAAAACAAATTAATTAAAGGCGATGAAATATTAAAGAAAGCCCCACATTTAAGAATCTTTTATTTGTGGCGATGTATGGATGGGATCTATGGATGGGAACATAGAAGTAGTGAATATGAAATACAAAAGAGAGGAAGATGTGATAGAGGTAAAGATGAGTTCGATGATTGTGTAGATATAAAACAAAAATATATTAAACCATTAAAAAATCTTTTAGATAATATAAATGGTAGTAACGAATAAACAAAAGTTTAATAAGAAATATAAGCAACCAATCAATACTGCAAATGGTAAAGATGATATATCGAGATTAACTAAAATACCAATGAGGATATTAGATGAAGTATATGATCGTGGGGTTGGGGCTTATAAAACAAATCCAAAGTCAGTAAGACCTAATGTTAAATCACCCGAGCAATGGGCGATGGCTAGAGTTTACGCTTTTGTTATGAAAGGTAAAACATATAAAACAGCTGATAAAGATATAGCTGATAAATTAAGGAAAAAAAAGATTAAAGGATATATTAAATAAGTTTCTTCTTCGGCATAACTAAATAACCATTCGATTCATCATTCTCAATTATCTTAAGTTTAAGTAAACCAAATAAACATGATATAAAATATTCGTGGTCGCTTCTTCTTATAGGTTGTTTATTTTTCTTTCTATTATAAATGATATTACAATAATGAGTTAATGTAAATATGATTTGTTTTATTTTAAGTTTTTCTTTCATAGATTTTAATATTAAGTATTCACCTTGATATTTATATCTTTCAAATGTTTTCTTTTTAGTTAATGCAAAGGAGCTTACAAGTAAACCCTTGTAATATAAGTTAAGTGATCCATCACATCCATTATATATTGTCATTTTATCTATATATTATATGTAGAATATATTATTTAAGTATTAATAATCTATTATTATGCCTTTTAGCGTCGGTATATCTCTATTTATACCCCTTTTAGGGTATTTAAAGGTATATATTTTAAAATATATACTTCTTTAAGTGTTATTTATGACATAATAATAGATATACCGACGCTTAATACCTTATTTATCGATAATTTTAAGTATAATAATACATTATATTTAAGATTTGCGTTAATTCTCTAAAATTATTTTCTATGTTAGAATATAAATGGATAGACAAAACATATATAAAGATAAAACAATTAATATAACTAAAGAGAATAAAATGGTTGACAATAATATAATGCTATTCAAAGATTTCAAAGGTCAATCTACTTTTAATGCTGTTGTAAACCCAATCAATAAAACCAAGAAAGATGAAATAGAATACATGATTAATAATAGTAAATGTAATAAGAATTATTATTTCGAATGGACTACATACGCATCTAAAGTAAAACCCTTTTATGATGTTGATATGTTCTATACTGATGAAGAAGAATACAAAAAGAATATTAATATTATTCACGATGAAACAAAAGAACTTTTAAGAAAACTATATCCCGAAACTGATATTGCTGTTTGTAGTAGTAATGGTAAGAAAACTAAAATCAAAACTGTTAATAAAGTTAAGAAGAATATTGAAGGTTTTGCAATCTCATATCATTTTGTTATGTGTGATTATGAAACAACCGTAGCTGATTTAAGAACCTTTAATGAAAAGAATAATCTTTATGATATTAAGTTTAAGAATACAAATTATAAGATGTTTGATAAAGCTGTTTATAGGGATGGTGGTAATATGAGATTTATTTATTCTTACAAACCAAATGATATTCGACAAAAGATCCCAGTTAATTATATGGATAGTTTTAATATTACTAAACATGTTATTCAAAGTACAGATGCTACTAATTATTGGAAGCGTCCTCTACCAAAAGCATCCCCACCAGTAACACCAACTACTAGTGATGATGAAGTAGAAGTGAAAGAAGAAGAAGTTATTGAGTTCGAACAACCAAAAAGAGTTTATGATGCTGGTGAACTACAAGAGATTCTAAATATCTTACCCGAAGAATGTTATGAATATGAAACATGGATTAAGATTGGTATGGCTCTATGTAATGTTTGTGAAGGTGATTATGTTGGATTGGGTATGTATGTTGCTTGGAGCAAGAAGGATGAAGAAAACTTTGATTTAAAAGTTATTCAAAGTAATTGGAAAAGATGGAAGAAGAGAACGGGTAATAAAGTTGGTTTAACTTTCTTAAGAAAGCTCAAAAATAAATATGAACCTAAAAACAAAAAATCACTAGAGCAAGTTTTTATAGATGGATTAACAAATGTTAAATATGGTAAGACACTTTCAAGAGCAAAAAAAGTTATGTTGAATGAAATGAATAATCGTGTAATCTTTGTGAAAGAAACTGGCGATTATATAATCCTTGATAAAAAGATTATTAGGAAGAAGAATGAAGAACTTATCACTATGCCTTGCTGGTATTTGAAGAATGCAACAAAAACAAAAGATCATTTTGTAAAAGAAAAGTTTTCATTTACTTATGTTGACGGTGAACCCGATGATGATGATGATGATAAAGGAGATAAGAAAACTATTCATCTCGACCCATTTAAATTGTGGTGTGAATGGATTGACCGAAAAGAAGTTAGAACTATAGGATTTGACCCTCGCGAAAAATCGAATAGTGATATATTTAATCTATGGAATGGATTTAATATTAGTAAAGAAGTTGCTGATAGTTATGATGAAAAAGAAGCTCAACCACTTTTAGATCATATCAAGAGTATATGGTGTAAGGGCGATGATAATGCCTATGAATATGTACTTAATTATTTAAGTCATATCATTCAAAAACCACATATAAAAACTGGTGTACTACTTGCACTTAAATCAAAACAAGGTTCGGGTAAAGGTATTGTGATTAATATGTTGGCGAACATCATAGGCGACGCACATTTCGCACAAAATAGCAACGCAAACTTTTTATTTGGTGATTTCAACGGACAATTAGAAGGTAAGATTTTAATTAATCTCGATGAAGCTTTTTGGGGTGGTGATAAGAAGCTTGAAGGAGTAATTAAAAATAAAATTACTGAAACAAGACAAACTATTAATAAAAAGAATAAAGAAAGTTATATTGTCGATTGTTTCGCAAACTATATTATCACAACTAATAATGATTGGTTTGCTGGTACAACCGAAGATGATAGGAGGCATTTTTGTTTAGAATGTGATAATAAATATGCGGGTATTTCATCGAAGGCGAAAGACACATATTTCAAAGCTATTTATGAGTCCCCATGTGAATCTTTTGCTAAGGTATTATATAATCGTGATATTAGTGATTTTAAACCAAGACAATTTAAGAAAACTGATATTTTACAAAAACAAGTTGAAATGAATTGGAATAGTCCTAAAGTATTTTGGAATAAGGTTATGAAAGATGGGGGGTTTGAATATGACGGTCATTTTATCGAATGGAACACGATTCTAAAGGTACAAAAATATGATGTTAATAAAACTTATGGTTTAGAAATCAAGAATAAGAAGAAAGAAAAAAAAGTAGTATATTCGAAAGATTGGTTATTTAAATGCTATGATAGACAATCTTATAATGGTAGGAAGTTCGATAATAGTTCATTTTGGAGAGAGATTGAAAAAACCGATGGTTGTTTAGGTAATCTATATGTTGACAAACGCATTCAAGTGAAGGGTGAAAGAAAGATATATGTATTTCTACCTACCCTTGAAGAAGCGAGAGAGAAATGGAATGAAATACAAGAATACGATTATAAATATGAACTAGAAGGTGAAGAAGAAGAAGAATGGGAAGTAGATGATGGGTATGATATGAGTAGTGATGACGAGTAAGTTAGTATTTAGATTTCTTTTTAGTATTTGTTTTTTTATAACCTTCAAAAACCTTTTCGGGTTTTATTTTTTTATCATCATCCAAACTTTTTTTAAGATTTATTTGGATATTATCATGATTGGTTTGTGGCTTCACATTCACATTTTTTTTAACTTTTTTTTTCGGCATTAATATATTATAAAATATATTATTTTTTTTGATTAAAATATTTTATATTATTATATTATAAAATGAGTTTAGTTATTACTTCGAATGTTGGAACTGAAAATGTACCAGCTTTATCTAATGTCTTTAAACCCTTCTCGTATCAAAATAGATTGTTAAATACTATGAAGATCCCACCCAATAGTGAGATTGCATTACAATCAGCAAAAATAAATAAGAATGGTTTATTTATCCTTGATAGGTCTAATAGTGGTTTTTGTCATTACTTCGGCACACCCGTAGAAGACCTACATAATGATAATATTGAGAATAGTACAACACAACCCTTTAGAGCTGTTATTGGTGCGGGAGAAGCATTTAGAGCGGGTGATGTTAAGAATGAAGTTAATATCGATGATATGGTTGGAGAAATACAAAAAGGTATTAATGAAGCAGCATTTCATCCATCTTTAATTACTGGAGCAAATACTACGGGTATTGTTGTTAGTAGTTTATATGATAGTAGTAGTGAAGTATTTGAGGGTTTCAAGTTTGTTGCTACACAGCAAACAGCTAAAACTACTCGTCTTGCTGCTGATATTACATGGACTAGTATTAATAAAAATGATGATGATGTTAGATACGCTTTTACCCAAGCTGCGGGGAAAGTAAGTAAAGTTAATAATGATGGGTTTTTAGTTCAAAATCAAGAATATCCTTTATCCCAAAATGAGGGTGAATGTATTTTTAATTTTAGTGATGCTAATACTAATAATTGGATGTGTGGTCTATCTAGAATTAATAAAGCAAGAGATATTGGTGGTGGTGAGTTTGATTATACGCCAACTTATTTCGATAGACCCGCTAATGGTATAGTTTTATCGGGTGTTTTAACAAGAGACCAAATAAGATATAGTGATATTAGTGTTGTTAGACAAGGAACAGAATTAAGGGTTTATCAGTCATCAGCAAGAACGGCACAAGCTACGGGTCAAGGTGTATATTGTAATCAAGTAACTTATTTTGGAGCTCATAATCTCAAGTTTACTACTCAATATAATATTGGAACAAATGGTAATGAATATAGAAAAGTAAAGTTTGTATTAAATAATGAAGAACTTTCAATATTTATGATACGAGCTAATGGTACAGAAGATTTACTTTGTGATTTTACAAACATGAGAAGCACTAGTGATGGAGAAGGTGGAGCTAAACCAGCAGCAACCAAGAATCAGTGCCTTAATCCCGTTAATGCTGCTAAATGGGCTTTGTATCCCGTTTGTGCTGTTACGGGGGCGGGAGCTGTTACAAGAGGAATAACCCTTGAAAGTATCGAACATTATGCATCATATCCTAAATATGAAGCTACAAAATATTTTAATTATGATTGGTGGGGTTGGTCTCAAGAATATAACCAAACTGTATTTTGTAAGGAATTAGAAATGAGAGATTGGAATAATTTTAGTAAAACAACTACGAATCATGGAACGGGAGCAACTGGTTTACTTACTCCAAAAAAGATAAATGCTGGTAGTGGTATGGATGGTTATGATTCATTAATTATTACTGCAAGAAGCGATGCTTATGGTAGAGATGAAACTTCACTATGTAATACACAATCTTCATTAGGTTTTGTTGGTGATCCAGTATCACGCCCTATTACTGCTGTCGCTACTGATGTCGCAACTACAAATCAAAGTTCTAGTGTGCCTAAATTAATCGCAAATATTTCATTATTCATTCGATTAAATAATTTCACTCAAAATAGTGTGAACGCAAGACAAGGGACAACATCTAAAATTATAGCTCATTTACCTCGTTTTGATAATAGTGGTAATGAAACGGGAGGTTTATATTTCGAACCTCAAGAGAAAACATATATCGCATTAAATAATCCTACTGAATTACTTATCAATAGTTTTGATATAGATTTTGTATATGAAAATGAAACATTATGTACTGCTCTAACTGGTAAAAGTATTGTTTGTCTTCATATTCGTCAAAGCAAATAAATTAAAATATATTATATATTATAAAGATGGCTGGATTTCACACAAAAACATTTTTAAAGCATGATGATTATATGACCCCTAAATATGCTTGGGAAAATATCAAAGAATATATACCAAAAGATAAAGTAATATGGGAGGCGTTTATGGGTGATGGAAAAAGTGGTGAATATTTAAGAGAATTAGGTTTTGATGTAATCCATAATGATAATGATTTTTTTGAGAGTAATGAAGGTGATATAGTTGTATCTAATCCACCATTTAGTAAATGTAAAGATATAATGCCTAGATTAAAAGAATTAGATAAACCTTTTATTTTGATATTACCTTCATCAAAAATTAATACCCAATATTTTAGAGAAAACTTTAAGAATACTGATAGTCAATTACAAATTATTATACCAACAAAACGCATACATTTTGATAAACAAATTAACGGAGTTACACCCGAAGGATGGAAAAATGCTTGTAATTTTGATTGTTTTTATTATTGTTATAAAATGAACTTACCAAGAGATATTATTTGGCTTGAATAAAAAGTGGTTGGGGTAAATCTTAAAAAAAAAAGTAGTTGAGAGATTTGGTTTAGACAAATAAAATGTTGATCTTACGGCAACCACTTTTAATATTTCGGTTATATACTTAAAATTAAAATCTATATATAATATATAGACAATATGGATCTAACAGCCGAGCAAATAGCAAGGATTTTAACCAATTATAAAAACAAAAGAGAAAGAGAAAACAAATATTATCATGATGTAAGTAAAAATAATGAAGAGTTTAAGATTAAGAATCGAGAAAGAGCAAAAGCTCATTATCAAAATGGGTACAAAGAAAAGAAGAAAGAAAACTATAATACAAATAAGGAGTTCTTAAGAACCAAAGCTTTATTTAATTACTATAAGAAGAAGGACAAGATTGATACTTTCAAGGAGAAACATGAGGAGAAATATAAGATGTTGGTTGAGAAGGGTGTAATTAATTAACTATGTTTTTTTAATCTAATTTTTATAATATTTATATATATAAATATATAAATGGCTGAATATGTTGATACAAAACTTATCAATTGTAATCGTCTTGCTTCAGTTGAGAGTAGGACTGGTAATAATTCTAACCCAGCAATCTTTACAAACCCTTTAAATGAAACAGTAAAATTAGATGTTGGTGATAAAGTATCATTAGAAAGAGCATTTATTAATGAGGTTGGTGCTGGTAATCCACAAACCATAGAGTTTAAAGGACAAAGTAGAGGAGCTAATGCAGTAGCTACTTATACCGATATTCAATATAACGAAAAATATTATAATAAATCAAATGATTATGATCCCAAATATCGATTAGGTTATTATAGAAGCATTACCACAACTGAAGTAGAAGATGAAACCGTTGATTTAAGAGATAATCTTGCTCCATTAGTTTTTGGTTATTATATTACAAGTAACGAATATCCAAATTACGTACAACAACCGAGAAGATATATAAGTAATCTCATGGTAAGAGGTAATGTTAATCGTAATACACCGCTCTCATTTACCGTAAAAGATAGTCAAACAGACGGATTAACATACTTTCGCTTCACAGTTAATACTAATTGCCCTTGTTTTGCTGATTATAGAAAAAGAGAGGATGCTAATGATGTTGTTTATTATAAACAAAAAGTAGATAATACAAGATACACTTTATTTATTAAAGATAAAATTGCTTATAGCGTTGGAGCTACAAATGATATAGAACAATTCCCAACACACGATCTTAATGGTATTTTTAGTGAAGCTACATATTATCGGGTAAGAGATAGATTAGATATAGAAGTCAATAAAGGTTTTAATACTCCAAGTGCCGTAGCAGAACAAATTACTCAACAATTAACAGAAACTAAAAATGAAAATATTTTTGAGATTTTAGATGGAGATAATTTTGTTAGACCTTTAACTAAAACAATCGAAACAAATACTTTTAAACCGATTAACGCTCAAAATGTTTATAATTTCTCTAAAGATGCTTATGATGTTTATGAAACACAAGCTTTACCAGTAACCAATGAAAATGTATCTCAAGAAAGTATAGATTATATTGCTACATTTGGTTATATAGGGGTTAAAAGACCCGAAATATTTGAAGCTGGGAGAAAGATGCATAAACTTCTTAATACTACTGAAAATCAACCTACTATATATGATTTGAACCGTAATCTAATTAATGAAACCGTTAGACCCGATTTAGGATTTAATACCATGTATGATAGACCAATACTAGCAAGTGAAACGGGTAATCAACTTGATACATTTGTTTTAGGTATATTATATACAGAAGAAAACTTAAAAATAATAAGAGATTTATTTGACGCTCAAGCATTATACCCCGAACTATGGGATAATTTACAAGATACGATCGCTTATAGTGATACAGCACTTACGGGGCTCGAAAGACCAACTGTTAATAATTCTAGATTTTTTCACATGAATAAATACAATACTCGTGTGGGTGCTGCTCCAAGAAACGAAGCATTTGGAGATGATGCTTTTACTTTTAGACCATCACCAAACAATATTGAAATGTCTACTCAACCAGTATTTTTTTATTATGATGATACTGCAAGAGATAATTTTGTAGAAGCAAAAGATTATAAAGAAGATACTGATGGTTATATGTATGGTTTTGCTGAGCCCGTGAGATTTACTAATCATAATGCCGATGGAAGTTTTAAAGAATATATTTATTTAATTAGTATTACTAATCGTCTTGTTGGTGGTGTCCCGAGAAATCTTTATAGCGAAGATACAACACCAGTAGATCCCGAGTATCAAAGTATCGAAAGAGGTAGAAAGATTGGTTTTGATTTTCATAGCACAGCATACTCTACCGCAATCATTACTCCTTATAGTGGTTATGGTAATACTGATATTGGGGTCTCAGCAACGGAAAATGACGGAACGAAAGCGACCGATATTACTTATGCTTATCCAACACAAATAAATTGGATTAGAAGCACGGGAACAGCTACAAATATGACTGATTTGAACCCATATATGACTATGAGCTATATTGGTGCGAATAATCCAGCAATAGAATATAATGGTGTAACTAATAGATTTGAACTCAAGAGATTTCATACGGGTAATAATATCGGTAATAAAAATACAGCGGGTAATCCAAGCAAAGAAGTTAATAATAAATCATTAACGCCACCTAATAGAATAACAGAAAGATTAATAACTCCAGCATCTACAAATGCTGAAGCGGGTAATACAGTTTATAAGATTAATCCAAGACCTCCTCAATTTGGTTTTAGTCCAACCTTTAAACCCTATCAAAGATTTAATCAAGCATATAGAAGACTACCATACCCCGAAACAGCAAAACAATCTGTAGATGACATCACACACCTTCGGGGAACAAATACAATTAAATATGATGGATTTAATCTTAATATAGAACCTTATAAAATATTTGATAGTCATGGTGGTATATATATTGAAGATTGGGGTTTCGATGAAAATAATTGGGAAGATAATTTGTGGGATATTTTAGGTTTTGATTATAGTGCTGTAAATGCTAAAGCAAGTAGTAAAAATGTTTTAACTAAAAGAGTTGATAATGAAAATAGTGATTTATTATATAGACCAACTACAAATGCCGAAGTAGTACAAACTGATACTAAAAATTATGTTACTAATCAATTTGGAGCAGTTATGTATTATAACTCTTTACCTTATCCCACATGTGTCCCCAATTATACTGCTAAACACGCGGGAGGTATAGATCAGTTTTATTATAATGCTGGCGATGCTTTTACTCCCGCACACGCACAACCTTTAGAATTATGGAATGAAGTAGCAGTATTAACTGAATCAACAACCATTACAGCAACCGATATACAAAAGAGCGTATTGAGACCATATTACACAATAAGAAGTGATATTTTAGAAAGTGCTACTGCTATTGGTGGTAATCCAACGGGAGCTAATCTACCCATCATATCTATTGTTGATAAATATAGTGGGGCTAGTGATTATTTCTTGGGTAATCCAAGTGATATACAATTTACAATAACTAAACCTACTATGATTGCTGATATTACAACATCTATACATGACAGCGATGGTGAGTATGCGAACGTTGATAAAACAAGTGCCGTAATATATAAGATACAAAAAGTAAGAAGAACACCCCAAGGAATAATAGAAGAAATACTTGGTAATGATAAAAATGAAAAAAAGAAAAAAAAATAATTAAATATAAAATATATATTAGTAATATAAAATGATAAGTGTTTACTCAAAATGGACTGAAGCAGAACAAGATACTTTTTACTGTAAAGCATGGGGCGTTGGTGATATTGATTGGTGGAGTGATTTTGTTTGTAGCGAGTTTAAGGATGAATGGACTTTCGATGATTTAGTAAAATCTCTAAAAAGTGATATTGATTCAAATGTTACGCTCGATGAAATTAAAGTTAAATATCTAAAATAATTTTCTATGTTAAAGTATAAATGGATAATATTGCTTTTGAAGAAATTACAAGTATTCTTGCGATGCACGGACGACCCGATTTAATCCAAGAGTTTAAAGAACATGTTAAGATTGATGAAGATTATGTACCACCTTCAAGAAATAGAAAAGATAGTTTAAGTGATAGTGAAGGTTCAGCTACAAGTGAAGAAGTAAATGTTGATGTTGATGATGAAGGATTTTATAGTTTAAAGTAATTTTCTAATTTGTATTTTTATATTTATCATAATAAATAACTATGGTAAAAATGGTGATTGAAAAAGGAACGGCAAAGAATAAAAAACTTAAGGCGATATTTTATGACGACGAAGGTAAGAAGATAAAAACAACACAATTCGGCGATAATAGGTATGAAGATTATACCCAGCATAAAGACAAGCAACGAAGAAGTAAATACTTAACTCGTCATAAAAAAGATTTGGAGAAGGGTGATTATAAGTCGGCGGGTTATTTAAGCTATTATATACTATGGGGGGCATCTACAAATCGTAATACTAATATAAAGAAATATAAAAAAATGTTTAAATTAAACTAATAACAACCGCCAAATGGGTTGTATTCTTGTTGAGGAGGAGCAACTGCTCTCCTTAATTGGTTCTTGATTGCTTCTTCTTCAGCTTCTTTTTTTTGTCTTATTTGTTTTTCTGCTTTTCTTGATTTACGGATCTTTTCATAATTCATGATTGCTTGTAATTGTGCTTCTTCTAAATCTTTTTTAGTAAATGATTGTTCTTTTACAACTTCTTTAATTGGTATATCTTCTTCAACTTCTTCTTTAAGTTTTTGAACTCTTTTGACTTTTTGTTTCTTTAGTAATTCTTTTTCTTCTTTTTCTAATGCTTTATTATCTTTTCTTTCTTGTGCTTTTGCTTTTCTAGAAGCCATAGCTTTCTCCCTTGCAAGTTTTAATTTCTCCTTGTGTGCTTCACTCATAGGTGGTCTTGGTTTTCTTGGTTTACCTTTCTTTGTAAGTTTCACATTAGGATCATTAATAATAACATCTTTAACTTTAATACCTTCGGGCATACTAAAAATATCATTTACATCCATGTCTTCTCTTTTCGATTTCGCCTTTGGTACAACCTTTTCTATTTTAGATTCTTGTATTTCTTCTTGTGTTACATCTTTCTCTTCATCGAAATCATCAACCTTTTCTTCAATATTCTCTTCATTATCGTCCTCATTATCGCTGGGTATAAAATCCATTTTAACTTCGGGTAAAAAACTCATATCTTTTTAGTATAATATATATTTTATTTTATTATTAATTATTAAAAATTATTAATTATTATTGATAATGTATTTCTTCTTTTAGTTTCTATTAAATTATTGT
>VMHT01157217.1_pt1 | contig 13695 bp, 7 predicted proteins | sample 4693611 | NCBI WGS metagenome assembly VMHT01 (sample SAMN12280063, study PRJNA550983) | marine metagenome | isolation source: seawater sampled from same location over 5 years 0.02-0.2 micron viral filtrate | place: USA: collected off the coast of southern California halfway between the port... ... | reverse complement strand
GTTACCTACAAAAGCACAACATTCACCAAGAGCTTATAAAATTTCAGCTGGGGCATTGGATGACAGGTGAGACAGCGTTAGAAAAGTTTTCAGAATTAAACCATGTGGAAGCAATTCAAGCACTGCTACCGACATTAAATGGCATGATGGATGAACTTGGTTGGCGTGATATCCCTTCACTGCTAACACGGAAAAGGGCGTAATCGTTTGACAGCAATAAAAGCCATTTTTACCCCTGACTTCCTGAGCCAATACAAAACTAAAGCGTTAGAAGAGTCTGGCGCTTATTTAGTTATTGCTGAAAACCTACAGCTCGCATCGAACGAAATTAATAATAATATTGATAAGGTCCTAACGCTTACCCAACAGCTTGTTACGTTAAACAATGAAAAGATTGCTTCAAACAGTGTGTCCGCCGTAATAAAAAAACTGAGTAAGGACTTTCAGCTACACAATTTTCAGCTCATGCTGCTTCATTTACTGTTGAGAATGACACAACAGAGATTTGGTATTACATCGGTTCAAATAGACCGAAACTATCAAATAAAGCAGGACGCTCCACTTCTTAAACCTGATGACTTCTTAACATCAAGGCTGCAATCAGATTTATATGCTCTACTAGAAAACGAAGCAAAACAGCTAAGCTATCTAGGCTCACCTGAACCCCAGGCTGGCTTTCTTCTTCTGTGGTTATTTCTTAAAGAAGGTATTGATAGTATCGCCGCGTTGACGGCTATTTTATATCCCCCCAACAACGTCAAAACCCTATCGCGACATTGGTTTTATCAGGGAAAAGAAAGGATATGGTTATCTTCAACTGCAGAACTGCTTTTACGGGCTTTTTGGAATAACCAGGTTGGCAAACCAAAAAATTGCCTTACTGAAATAAACAACACCCTGATTGCCGAACGCATCATCCCTTCATCCACTCGCGTTCAAATAGGTGCATTGCGCGCCATGCTTCGCACAGAATATATATTTAAAACTAGCGCCTCTAATTATGCCCAACAAAAGCGATTAATGCCGTCGTCACCTCTGTCTGGTAAAACACTATATAGGATCATGACTGGTACGTGCGTAATCCATGAGTCAACGGCTAACCAAATAGCATCTATAACCCAAAACCAACGTGGACTTTGGTTATCTAGCCTTAGAAACGACAATACCGAGACTATAGAAGCAAGACACATTAAAGACGGGTTAAACACTTTAGAGCAAGTTGACATCGTCAAGCAGTTTTCCGACCAAATAAAAATACTTGCTCGACAAGAAAGCGCCCGAAATTATACGAAGGTAAAAGAACGTCTTAGGCTGTGGCTTCACAAAAGAGAAAATGCAAAGGCAACGCCCTTCTGTTGGCTTTTGTTGTCTTGGCTGTATCACCTATTGGCGCACGGAGGCATGCGTAAAAAACGCTTAAGGCCAAGAACGATAAAAAAATACATAAACAGTGTGGCGGCACCTGTGCTTCAAGAGTTTGTTGATTGCAAAGCTGACAGAATGGGTGGGCACACGTGGGCTGAAAAATTAAACTTGGCAGCAGAGAATATAAACTCAAAAAACCGAGACTATATATTGTACTTTGCTGACTTCGTTGTAATGAACGATTTAGTCCCCGACCTGTGCTTGTCTGACCTTGATATCTCGTCTTCCCGTGGCAATGTAAATGCCAACATTCTTACGCAACACGAAGCCGAGTCCGTCATTAGTACGCTTAACCGACTAAATACCAAAGCCTCGCACTTGGCACAGCTATGCTTTTGCTTTAGTTTTTACAGCGGTTTACGAAGAGGTGAAATTGCCGGTTTACAATACGCGGATTTTAACTCACTGGGTGATGGCTATATTAATTTGCACGTAAGGCCAAACAAATACCGTGAACTAAAATCCCCTCAAAGCGCCAGAAATATTCCGCTGGATGTGCTTTGGCCAGAAGCCGAGCTTGTAAAGCTCAAGCAGTATTTACGCACCTCAAAAACCAAGTTTAAGAAAAAGAAGTCCAAGATATTTTGCGATGAAGCGCGCTTAAATGAAGCATTTTTACTTGCTACCGAGGCGATGAAATTAATCACAGCCGAACCCACAATACGCTTTCATCATTGCCGCCATTCATTTGCCAACTGGCTATACTTGCTGATTTCACTACCAGAGAAACGTCAGGCAAACTTTTACCCGTTTACTCGTCACGACTATTTCGACGTTTCCAATAGGCAAAGAATAATGAAGCGCTTGGCACTGGTAGAGTATTCGCGGAAGAAATTATGGGCGGTATCTATTCTTCTTGGTCACAGTTCGCCCGCAGTCACCATGGCGTCTTACATACATACCAGCGAATTTTTACACCGCCTAAAATTTGCAAACCACAGTCCCTCTCCTCGTTTACTTCGTAAGTTTTGGGGCAAAATATCTCGATAGATGACTACGGTAGAATAGACAATTACCCTGTATCCAAAGCTCATCTTTTAACGGCACTTCCCAAACAAATAAAGCATAAAGTAATAAGCGAGAGTCAGCAGGAACAAAATATTACGCAGTGGCTTGAAAGCAAGCTCGTTAAAAAAGATGAGACAAGCGAAATTACACTCTCGATGATTCGCACATGCTTTGAGATGCACGTCGAGGGCCATTCTCCAGAAGAAATTGCCCGAGAGTTGCCTATCACGCGACAACAAGTTGCAGATATCCTTGAGTTAGACTCGGTATCTAATGAACGAGTTCACAACCAACCGAGCAACAGCAGCCGTATACATACTCTATACAAAAACATGACGGACCGTCAGCATCAAATAACACGCGAACTAACCGAGCAACTCGATGCCCTCGGCACGTTTGATGAAATCGATATCCGTGTAGACTTACATAGAATCTCAAATCTAGAGAAAAATCTCGTTAAGGCAAAAGACTTTTTAATCCGCTCTTATGATTGTGAGGCCATACTTTCTCTGCTGGTACTGTTAAAACTACTCCGCTTTACACAAGAACAGTTGCGCCTTCGATGGTATTTCCCCTCACCTTCGCAATTTGTTAATAGTAAAAGGCAACGATATGAAGCGGACCTTCGTTTTTGGATACAAAATATCGGTATGAAACTTTTTCCTGAACTCATAATAGAAGAGATAGTACCTCACAATTACGTGCAAAATATTGAACACGTCCCCGGCGTTAAAATAATAGCGAGTGATGAGGGTCGTTTTCTCAGTTATAAGAGACACGGCACCGTTAGTTTGCATTTGCTTGAAAGCCATTTAGTTGCTGATAAGTCTGAATCAAGTACTTCACCTCTATCAAGACGAAGCAGAGCTTATGTTTGCTTTCTAAGACTGTTGTTTACTTGGGTGAATTTGCACCATGAATGATGAATAAAAACGCAGGGACTTTCTGCAAGGCATGAGCACTTCGCGAGCACAGTCAACGCAAGTATTGCTTGAGGGGGTAATTAAAATCAATGTGGATAGCACTTTGAAAATAAAGCGATCCGCGAGTTTTATATTCAAAATGTATAATTATAAATTCAGGATATAAAAGCTTATAAAGTCGGTGGTTTTGACCAACGCGAAGCAACAACTTCTGAACTCGAATATAAGCCGTTGCATTTACAAAAAGCTCTACAAAACAAGCGGGCGAGCTGTCTCCGCAACTTACACAAGAGTATATGTCACCGTAATCGGGCTCATTATTGCCAAATCGGCACATTTATCTTAACATCCGACCAGTTCTACATTTTGCTTTATGCAAAAATCATAATTGATAAGGATATTAATTTGACTCATTTTTTATTCCCCCTCAACTGTTGTTCCTCAGCTTTAGCATTAGGTGCAAACGCTCTTCTGTAAAAACAAGGGCTTAAACATCATTCGAGAACTCTGTGCTCTGCTTAGTACTGTAGATAACTCGCGAAAAGTCTCATTAATAAATAAAGGACCGATAAAGTTTGACGTCACAAATCAAGCTAGCGGTAATTGTGGCCACTAAAAACCGTCACAAGTTACTGGCTGAACGCTCACTTCCATCAATAGCTCGACAATCTACGCCCCCTGACTTTTTAATAGTATGTGATGACTCTGATTTAGATATTCGTAGACTGAATCAAAACACTGTTGAAGACATTGAGATACCCAACTGTTTTGTTACTTACTGCGTCAACACACGCACTGATGGAGCAAGTGGTTGTTGGAATAGCGCAGTAACGTATCTGGCGTCTCATGTGGATACTGCAGAAAATGTAATACTAGCATTTTTAGATGATGATGACTCTTGGCATCCCAATTATTTCGAAGAGTGCATGAAAACGTTGCAGTCATTCAAGGTAGATATGGTGGCGAGTGGATTTAATCGAATCGAGAACAACTGCCTAAGCCCTATCCAAACTCAAGCACCAGCTAAACTAGAAGCCTCATTATTTTTAACAGGCAACCCTGGAATTCAAGGCTCCAACCTGTTTCTTCGAATGAGTACTTTCCTGCAAACCGGAGGATTTGATGAGTCTCTAGCTAGCTCTACCGACCGCGATCTTTGTATTCGATTGAGTGAGCTGGGCACTGTGCGTTATCAAGCGCTTCCTAAGTTTTTAGTTGATCACTACGCTGAAGCCAATAGAACGAGACTAAGCACCAGCGGGGGCAAATCAAAACTAAGCGGCACCTCTTCCTTTTGGAAAAAATACCAAAGTCGAATGAGCGCATCAGAGGCCGCAAGTTTCAAAAAACGTGCTCATGAACTTTTTGGTTGGAAATCGCCTACGAATAAAGCTTCACAAGAATCTTACCCTAAGAATAAAGCGCTTGTTCTATGTTGTTTTAAAACAGTGACCCGAGAATTACTCAATAAAATTGTCGCATTTTTCCATTTTTATCGAACTATAGATCTCGTAGGCTTAGATGTCGTTTTTAACATTAAGCCTCACGATTCATTCTGTGAAAACTTAGCAAGCACTTTGAGAGACCTAGGAATAGGATGCTTTACAGTCAAGGAACTTAGGCATCTAGAAAGCTACGCAGTTAATGTTTCAAAACTTCGACCAGGCAGTACTGTATGGGTAATAGATAGCCTTGCAAAACGCCATTTAGAGCTTTTTGATGATTCAGAATCATACCTGACCTCTAACGGCGCAAAAATACTCAATACGGAAAAATACTCAGATAAGAAGCTTTCACACGGTGAATCAGAAAACCTTGAAGAAGAAGTTTACGCTCAACGTTTAGTTACCGCAAAACATCGAGTTAACTACCACTTCAATACGCATAACTTACGCCTATTAGGCTCTGGTTCAGAAGCAATTGTATTTACCGATGGCACAACCGTTTACAAATGCATCGACTATTGGAAAACGCGTACACCTAAAGCGCAGTTCGAATTCTTGCGCGACAGTGGTGCTAAATGGATAAATGTTCCTGGTATATACCCTCTAAACCAGGTCATTAGAGACGGCGCATGGGTTCTCGTAACATATCCTTTCGAAGAAAGCGCTCCCTATAACGGTGGTTTCGAAAAGCGCGTAATCGAACTCATCAACGGTTGTACTCGCGTTGGTGTTGTCTGCAACAACATCCACCCTAAAAATCTGATAACAACAGAAACAGAAGTTAAGCTTATCGATTATGGATCGGATATCCGTCCATGGAACGAGCTAGGCTTTGAGCACATGGCTAGGCGTGCATACTTATCATGTCACCATGCCCATCGCGATGTTTTAAAACAGCTTATGCGCAAATCTCTTACTAATTCAGCCATGCCTGAGCTATCCGGTTTTGCAGCTTTCCGTGCAAAACTAGACTACCCTATTGATCGAGTTCAGCCAGTCGAAGAGGTACTTGACAAAGCCCCAAATCATAAAGCATTCAAGCTTGTAATAGGCGTTATTTCTGCCGACCCACTTATGCTAATGCCTCTACTCAATAGCCTCAGAGCATTACACGACCATGGAAGCATAACTTCATTATCAGTTTTTGTTTTGTGTAATGGCTGTACCGCATCTGACTTTATCAAATTGAAAGACGAATTATTTGGCGATCGACTATCAGTTAATTTTATTTCAGAAGGAGCTCAGCTTGAAGATGCAAAATCTGGATTATTTGGGTCTGAAATTAAAAGCCGACCTTCAGGTCAAATGGGTATAGCATTTGCGCGAACCATGCTTCAACGTTACGTCGGAAACGAACTAGAAAAATCACCAGACGCGATTGGCTGGTTACTTGATGACGATATGCGCATTGATGTGCGAGCGCGCGAATACATTGAGTGGCTACCCGCGTTTCGAGAGCATAACGTAGATGTACTTTTCGGTGCTTATGAGGGCTCGTCCCCTAACCCACCATTGAACGGATTAAGAGTTCAACTGATGGACTTAGTACACAATGCAGCTTGGTTAGCAAAACTGCCAGAAGACGCGTTGTTACCCGACCGAACTGAAGAAAATAAAGCAACTCGTAAGATGTTTCCGGACTATTATTATGACCTTTCTCGAAAGCATAGTGCCCATTTAGAAACACCACTTTGGCTCGAACCTAGTTACCCATTTGAGACTGTAAAAGAGGCTCGGGCTCGATTATTATCAGGAGCTCTAGGTATCCTTGATGGTACACCACTGACTCGTTCAATTATCGCAACTTCATGCCGAAATCCAATTAGCGAAGCAAAAGACTCTGTAAATCGAGGGGGATGTACGTTCATACTCAACCCTGAAGCACTCACAAAAACACCTAATTTATCCCCAGTATTGAATGGTAAAGAAGTCCGCCGTTCAGACATGATCTGGGCAATAATCAATAAGCACTACCAAAGAATGACGCTTAAGTCAGTTTCGTTTCCTGTGCATCATGTCGGACGAAGTTATTCAGAACCAACAATAAATTCGGAAAAAGTACAAGGTGAAATAGTTGGATCTGCGCTCTATGCCGGCCTCGTCGAATTTTTGGGTGAAAACTCTGACCACAGATTGAATTTTTCAACAGATGAGGTGGCAGATATTTATTCGCGCTCAATGAGTCATATGGACGCAAGAATACTGCTTTTGGAGCAGAGCTTTTACCGGATTTCGGGGTTAGCGAAAGCGATTGCGAACGGCCCTTTTTGCAGAGAGTTCAATGCCTTGACAGATTGCCTTCAGCAAGAGTTTTCACTAGACGCTTTTAAACAAATTAAATCAGCAATTAACGACTTAGATAAGAATGAAATATCCCGCTTTTTAAAACAGATGATAAGTTCTAGCAACGCTTACACAACACCAATAAGTAGTAAGCGTATGTCTAAAAATCAAAACTCTAATATCTGTGAGAGCGATGAAGTAACGGAGAAGTATTGTGAAACTACAAATTAATAATTGGTGTACTCTTCCTACGCCTATGGGCAAGTTCCGGATGTATGATAGTTCCGACGAAAATTACAGCGTGATCTGTATCGGTGATATTACTGACCAAGGGGAATGGCCACTTTTTCGAGTACATTCTTCGTGTCGTGCATCTGAAGTGTTTGGCGCTTTAGATTGTGACTGCGCTGATCAACTGACTGAAACAATGAAAAACATTGCCTCAGAAGGTCGTGGAATTGTCGTTTATCAACAGCAAGAAGGCCGTGGGCACGGCTTATCCGTGAAGATAAATGCTGTTCGAATGATGGAAGATAAACAGGTCGATACTGCGGAAGCTTTTGAGAAGCTTGGTATTGAGCAAGACATTCGCAGCTATGCTGAGGCGGTGTCTATATTAAAACAACTCGATATTGAAAAGGTGCGATTGGTATCCAATAACCCTCGTAAACGCCAATTTTTGAATAATCATGGTATCCAGACATCAGTAGTGTACACAAACCCGAATATTCGACCTGAAAACAAGGAGTACTTGCACACCAAGAATGAAAAATTGGGTCACAATTTACCCCTCGCATCTGAAAGTAATAATGGCCAACCTATTCACTTCTATCACTCTGATCAACCCTGGGGAGAACTCTCAAACTTCTCTAAGCATTCAGTTTTCCTCGACGGTAAGATTTGGCCTACGACAGAGCATTATTACCAAGCACAGAAATTTGAATTTCAACAGCTTAAGGAACAGATAAGATGCGCTGCTACCCCAATGTTAGCGAAGTCTACAGCTCATCAACATGTAGAAGAGTATGGTCGGTCAGAGTGGCTTGATGTTCGAGATAAATTTATGCTCGAAGCTTTACGGGCGAAGTTTAAACAACACCCTGATTTAGCAAAAAAGCTTCTAAGCTCTGGAAATCGATTGCTAGTTGAGTTGACAGCTAATGATGAGTATTGGGGCGATCCTGGTGATGGTTCTGGCCAAAATCGTCTTGGTCAGCTCTTAATGCAGGTAAGGACCGAGCTTAATAGTAAAAGCGTTGTTTCACCCGCTCTGGCAGAAGTAAATTAAATGTGCGGTATCGTTGTATTAGCCGGTAAACAAGCCGAAACATTAATTCCCGAATGTATTGAGCGAATTAAGCATCGTGGACCTGACGAACAAGTTATATTGACAGAGAATGAGTTCGCCGTTGGTTTTCAACGTCTTGCGATTAATGGCAACGTTCAGGCTGGTCGACAGCCCTTCAAAGTTGAAGGCTGGTTAGGTGCAATAAACGGTGAGATCTACAATTTCAGTGATTTGGCTTATCAATACCAACTAGAGAATCACGGATGTGATACTAGTGTTGTCTTACCGCTTTATTTACGATTCAATGAACACATAATTGAAGAATTAGGAGGCTTCTATTCTGCTGTTTTAATCGAGCCCAACAGAAAATATGCAATTTGCCTTCGCGACGCTATGGGGAAGAAACCTCTTTACGTTGGAAATTCTCAAGGCGAGATATTCATTTCCAGTGAATTAAAAGCGTTTAAGTCAATTGACTGGTTTGAGACGATCCCCAAAGGTGTTTCAAAAGTTTGTTTGAGCACTGGTGCAGTGACGTCAGTTAAAAGCTTTAGCCGTTTTCATAGCACCTTAAGTATTAAGCAAGCTTTAACTGAGGGTGTCCGCAAACGTCTGCCAAATCATAACCAAAAGGTAGCAATTTTCTTAAGTGGCGGGTTAGATAGCTCACTAGTTGCGAGCATTGCATCGAAACTTCGAGACGATATCGTTTACTTTACGCTTGGCAATGGCGACGGAGATGATTTAAGTGCAGCTCATACTGTTGCACAATATTTAGGGCTGAAAAACGTAGTTAAAATTCCACTTCCTAAAATTGCCGAACTACCAAGCCTCATCAGTCAAGTCGTTTACGCTACTGAAAGCTACAACCCTTCAGTAGTAAGCAATGGTTTAGCGACTTTTCTTCTAGCAAAAGCAGCCAACAAAGCAGGCATTAAGGTAGTACTTACCGGCGAAGGCGCTGACGAGCTTTTTGGTGGGTACCATAATTTTTCTGAAGTTGAGCCATGGAAAGCAACACGAGACCAGTTGATAAACGATATGACATTCACTGAATTACGCCGACTTGATATGGCATGTATGGCACATAGTGTTGAGCCTCGATGTCCATTTCTGGACAAAGACGTTAAAGCGTTAAGTGATACGTTAGGATATGACGAACTCTACAGTGACGGGATGAATAAAGTTACCTTACGAACGGTATTTGACGACTTTCTTCCCTCTAATATTCTGCTTCGAAAAAAGGTCTCATGTGACGTAGGCTCAGGCATCAGGAGCATGGTAGTTAATTATCTAAAACGCAATGGTCGCAATGAGAGAGATGAACTTCTCGATATTTGGAAACAGCATTTTCAGTTCGACCACTCCGATGGCTATTTTCATTTGTATCCTGTTTTCGACTCAGCAATTAATGCTAGAGGGAAAACACATCGATGATAAGCGACATCCAACAGCTCCTTTATGAGCATTTCTCTACCATTCCGTTTCATAACTTGGATTTACTATATGGTCGTCCACTTCAGGGAGGGATTCCTGGAGGTACTTGCTCAGATAAAACACTCGCGTTTCTCACTGATTTGAAAAAACTCGATGTAGATGCTCAACTTCACAGTGCGTTTATCGGTAAGCAAGAAATCCATCGTCTAGTTCGTCTTAATTTTGAAGGACGAATACTTTTCGCAGACGTTGGAAACGGTTGGCCTGCACTAAATCTATTTCCTGCGGATGAAGGGGTTTCTTTCGAGTGCTTTGGTATGACATATCGCTCTGTTGTTACGGAAAATTGGGTTCGCGTATTTCACCGAAGGCAAGGTAAAGAAAGCCTTCAGATGGAAATAAACGTCACACCTAAAGCTGAAGCTGAGGTTTACGAGCAAATAAATTCCCGCTACACGTCCGGTATTGAATACCCATTTTCAAAAAGCCTTCGTTTTTCGCTTATAGTTGGAAACGCATTTTTGTTTTTAAGAGGCAATCGTTTGGAGCGATACTCTATTCACAGCTTCTCTTCTGTAGAGCTAAGTGAGAGAGATATTCCTGCCGCTATAAATAGTGAGTTCGGTTTCGATGTAAGTAGCTATTTTCTTTAAAGTCAATTTTGTCCAGCACAAAACAACTTCAGCCAGGACATCGATGATATTTGCTTGATTGCGATCATTCTGTTACGCCATAGTGGGCTGCTAACGCATTTAACATCTCTTTTTGGTGAAGTTGTATTTGCGTTTTCTGCCAGTCACCCTGTTCTTTTAATATCTTGAACATGGCTTTTAACTTTAACGACTCATATTGAGACTTTGCCTCAAAATCAACTAGTTTCTTCTTAACCGCTTGATTGCTATATGACGAATTTTCACCTGGACTCAATAAAACTAGATTTCCAAAAGCATCCAAAAAGTCACGCTCCATTATATTTTGGTATTCTTCACGCTGAGGATATACATGCTCGACCGAGTTTTTCGCCGTGATACGGTAATTGCTAAATTGTTTGAGATGCCTATTTGTTTCTTTTTTCCACAATATGTATTCCAGCTTTTGGAACCAATAATGCTCAAAGCTGGTTCCTCGAGGCTCTGCAAAGTAATCAACGATTTTTTGCCAAGAGTCGATTTCAGGTTGCTGTTGTTTAGCTTGCTTAAAACTGGCCGTTTTTTGAGTCTCTGACTCAGCAGCTAATGACAAGTCGTTATCAATTTTCTCGAGCAAAGCGATGGCTTGTGCATCTTCAGTAATATTTTCTCTTATCAAACCCGCGATAAAGGGCGTAAGCCAATACTGAGCGCTGCGCTCACCGGTAAAGTTTCGCACGCTTTGAAGCATCACTAATTCATTTAGTTCTTTTTGAGTACGATTAATGTACCGTTTACCACCTGATTCGCTTTTTGTTAGATAAGTTAATCGTAGTTGTTCATCATCACTATCGTCTCGCTCTACCCACTTAACTACCCAACGATCAAATTGATAACGTACTCGCCACAAGGTTTTGATGAAGTCTTTTACTTCTTCTTCACTGGCCTTTGTCAGCGGATCAAAGGTTTCTAATAATTTATCTGCATGCACACGAGGGACTACATCGTCTGTATCATCAAACTCAACAGCACGGTTGGCTAAATATATTCGGTAAGCGTGGATGAGTAGTAGTGGGAAACCAATTATAGGACGACAGTATACTGTTTCGGTTTCTAAATCGTAGGAGCCAGCATCCTGTTCATTGTCCAATTTGTTATCTTCACTATTTTTGTTATCTCTCTCTGCAGCTGCTTCTAACTGCTCTGCCAGTTGCATGATGGTCAAGCCCTGCTTGTGCGTATTCCCACCATAGCTCTTTACAAATAACGTTTCATTAAAGGAGGCTAAATGCTCAGGCTCAATATCGTTCCACGGGGCATTAGGAAAAATTTTGCGTACGTTACGTTCGAAGTAGTTTTCCATATGTTCGCAAGCTAACCACATAGCATCGAATAATGGCTTATCAGTAGAGATTTGTTTAAGCAACTTTGACTTCAATATATCGGACTGCTCAAGCTGTATGCCGGCAGTATTCATTGTTGCGAATAAACGATTTAAATCCATTTGTGGAGGTACAATATTATTCACCCATTGCACATTTTTGAAAATGTAATCGCCTAGCAAAACACGGTCTTGATTTTCCAGCGCATTTACTTGTTGCTCTAATACTTGCAATGCTGCGTATATGCGATTCAAATAGGGATTTTCATCGATAGCTTCCAATCCAGGAAATACATAATCATCTAGGCCTGCTAAACTACCCAACAAGTGCTGCACTTGGTCACGAATTTTAAATTGCAGTCTAGGTTGCTTGTTGAAAGCGGCGATATCAGCAATAGCTGAATCGACTTTTGCCATTTTAAAAGCAAGTGCAATAAGCATTAATGTGGTGGTGCGTTGCTGTCCATCAATCAGCTCATAAATACCATTTCCATCTTCGTCTTGCTCTAGAGACGTTAGCACCGTACCAATAAAATAATTCGGCTCTTTCGCCACGCGCGCATCGTTAATATCTTTAAACAGCTTTAGCACGGCATCATCAGGCCAAATATAAGGGCGCTGATAACTAGGTATGCTAAATTGATATTCATTCATTTGAATGTAACTTAACGTTAGCACTTGCGTTTCAACTTGGTGCTGTATCAATAGTTTTCCTTTTGAGTTGGCTTCACTCGTAACTATGTTAACCATGCGTTCCTCCACTACTCTTGCGCGTAAGCGCCTAATTCGAAAACTCTGCTTCAGAACTTAAAGGAAGAATATAAGCATCCAACTGTGCTGTATAATTGTCGGCAATTGCTTGGGCTGAGTCGTCTCTAACAAGCTCTATACCCAAGTGCTGCAATACGTTAAATACAAAGCGTTTTTTAACGCTGTTTTTATCAACTGCTAAATTGGCGGGGTCCGCCCTGAAGCTAAAGCGATCAAGGTAATCGAAGCACATTTTTGGAGTGTAGCTGGCTGTAATCCAATCCAAAACAGGGGTATCGCGAACAAATGCGGAGATAGAACTCTCTCTTACCGCTTTTTGATTGCTTACGCGCGGTGAGTAAATGACGCGAAACAATTTCTTCGCCGCAATGTCTAATTGTTGCTCACCAAATTGGCTAATATAAATAAGCAAAGCCGTATCATATAGCCCTTTCAAATAGCTGCAGCCATCAAGCTGGCAGATGAGGTTTCGATAAAAATGGAAAAAGCGCGAAAGTGTACTCCCACTAATATCAGAAGTATTAACATTTATCTTTTCTTGTTTTAATCCACTCTTTAAATATTTATCTCTTAACTGTTCAAAATAGCTCAAATAATGAATGGTATTAACACCACTGTTCAATGGCTGCCTTAGCTCATAACCCTGCTGTGCTTGTTTATCTATTTGACTACCGTCAAGCAAATAAGCACGTTCAAAGCGGCCAAACGCTATATCTTCACCTTTCCCCGTGCTTTCTCCAAGTTCATTTACTACAGCACTTCTCACCAGATGAGGTTGCCGATGGGAAGGTACAATTCTATTGTACAATTTTTGCCAGTAGCGCCCCTTAATTATGGAACCAACAACGGGGTTTAGATCGCCTAAAGCCTCCCATTTAGCGGCAAACTCATTCTGCCTTTGTCTTTCAACAGCCCTAAGATGGTGCGCTTTAATAATGTCTGGCCCACTTAGTCTAACGCCTCCTGTATTTTGGGTTTCAAAAAAACGGTATGCATCATCTTCTGAGCGAGTAACAACCAATGTTAAATTGATTTTATGGGCATCAAATGCGGCAATTTGGCTGGCATACTCATCTTTCAGTTGCTCGTTTAACCAAGTGAGATT
>VMHT01198483.1_pt1 | contig 13697 bp, 14 predicted proteins | sample 4693611 | NCBI WGS metagenome assembly VMHT01 (sample SAMN12280063, study PRJNA550983) | marine metagenome | isolation source: seawater sampled from same location over 5 years 0.02-0.2 micron viral filtrate | place: USA: collected off the coast of southern California halfway between the port... ... | reverse complement strand
GGTAATCCAATGATAAAAAAACGCCCCCTGAAAGAGAGCGAAGTTAACTTTCTAAGCCAGTCTGCCCAAAACTATGTTGAGCTTAAAAATGAATACCTTGATGAGGGGCTATCTTTATAATTGCTTTCGCAATGCCTCGATGACGGGCCGGGTTTGTGGCTGCATAGAGGTCCAGATGGTAAAGGCGGCTGCGGCCTGCTCCACCAGCATGCCCAGCCCGTCGGCAGTATGCCGGGCCCCTGATTTAAGCGCCTGCTTCATAAAGACGGTCGGTTCAGCTTTGTAGACCATGTCGTAGGCAAGCAGGCAGTTGGTAAACGCGATATTTTCCAGTTCAGGCAGCTCATCGCTCAGGCTGGCAGAGGTAGTATTAATAATAATATCAGGATGACATGCGGCCAGACCTGGTTTATCTAATGCTACCACTCTGCTATCACCCGCCTGGTTCGCAATATTCTGGGCTTTTTCCATCGTACGATTGGTAATGAATAAAGTTTTAAGCCCGGCGTTCAGTAAAGGGTGGATAACCCCACGCGCGGCGCCGCCGGCCCCGATCAATAAAACACTTTTATCGGCTAATGCCACAGCCTGGTTTTCCAAATCGGCGACTAAACCCACCCCATCGGTATTGTAACCCTCTAACAAATCCTGGTTTTGAAGGTCTTCACTGAGATTACTGCTAGTCTGGCGATGTAATGTATTAACGGCCCCGGCAAGTTCTGCTGCATGATCGAGTCTGGAGGCCATTTTTGCGGCCTCGCCTTTAAATGGCATGGTGACATTACAGCCCACGGCATGTGGATCCTCAAAAAACCGTTCCAGGCTACCTGCAAAATCTTCCAGCGGGGGGCACAGTTTATCGTAGCTGATTGCTACGCCACATTGCTCAGCAAACATTTGATGGATAGTTGGTGATAAACTATGAGCCACAGGATTTCCAAAAACAGCAAATTTTTTCATGAGCTTTTTACACTTATTCCGTCGAAATAAAAACAAACCCGCCCGGCTGGCCGAATCGCCTTATGAGGCTATCGGAGGAGAGCCTGCTGTCAAGGCTATCGCCAATAGTTTTTACGACATTATGGCCAGTGATCCTATGGCCGCTGAATTATTGGCCTTACACCCACAGCCCCTTACCCGTATTCGTCATGTTTTTTCACTGTATCTGATGATGTGGCTAGGCGGTCCGAATGAGTTTGAAAAACAATACGGACACCCACGCTTGCGAGCCCGTCATCTGCCATTTACTGTAACCCCGGCGCTTAAGGCGCAATGGATGTATTGCATGAAAAAAGCCATGTATCTGCATGTTACTGATCTGGCCCTTGCTAATCGTTTGCTGGCAGCACTTGATGAACTGGCCGGGCACATGATCAATCAGCACGACTAACATAAGCTTGGAAAGCCAGAAAAAGATAATCAAGCACGATAGCCGGAAAAGGTATCTGAGTACGAACATCTACCCTATTGTGAAATGGTAGCGGCGAGAGCTAATACAGCTGTGTTTCGTAATTATCGCCAATGAGCTTCGGTCTTAGTCTTTAGCTTGCTGTAAGCGTGTCTGCTGACCCGCTTGCTACCTTATACACAGCCATAGCGCAAATAGCCGCCAAGATAGCCTTGCTATCAAATAAGGATATCCGGGAACCCAATAAGAAGAGCTTGCTGGTAGGAAAAGCGTGTAAGCACCTCAGGTCTGATGGGCAGCTTATGGGGAAGTGGAACCAATAAAGCAACGAAGATGGTATGGCAGATTTGCACTGTGACAAACCTGCCCATAGCCATTACCACTGTCGTGGTTTAAGCCATTCCGATAGTCGGGCTTCCGGGCTTCCGGCTGCCGGTTCGAAACCATACTCCCACCTGGCCAGCGGCGGCATCGACATCAATATAGATTCCGTGCGCCCCCCGGTTTGCAAGCCAAATAGCGTACCCCGGTCCCACACCAGATTAAACTCCACATAGCGACCGCGCCGATACAGCTGGAAATCTCTTTCCCGCTCGCCATAAGGGGTCTGCTTGCGTCGCTCCACGATGGGTACATAGGCGTCCAGAAAACCATCACCCACCGCCTGCATAAAGGCAAAGCTGGACTTAAACCCCCACTCATTTAAATCATCAAAAAACAGTCCGCCTACACCCCGGGTTTCATCCCGGTGCTTAAGGTAGAAATAGTTATCACACCATTTTTTATAATCCGCATAAACCGAGTCGCCATAAGGAGCGCATAGCTTTTTTGCTACAGTATGCCAATGCTGAACATCTTCCTTAAACGGATAGAAAGGCGTGAGATCAAAGCCCCCACCAAACCACCAGATAGGTTCTTCGCCCGGCTTTTCAGCAATAAAAAACCGTACATTGGCATGGGAGGTAGGCACATAAGGGTTATGCGGATGAATGACTAAGGAGACCCCCATAGCCTGAAAACTACGCCCGGCTAACTCGGGCCGCGCTGCGGTAGCAGAGGCCGGCATAGCGTCACCATGGACATGGGAAAAGTTCACTCCCCCCTGCTCAATCACGGCACCATTTTTCAGAACTCTGGAACGGCCTCCGCCGCCTTGTTCCCGCTGCCATTCATCCTGCTTAAAGTGTCCCTGGCCATCCACCAGCTCCAGGGTTTGGCAGATATTTTCCTGCAGCGACAATAAATACTGTTTTACCTGAGCAATAGCTTCGGCATTGGAAATCTTAGTCATGTTACTCTCGAATTATCTGGCCGGTTTCGCCATCGCGGATGGAACTGGGGCGCGTCTGCCCTGCTACATCTCCTGGTACATAGGTGACCGCATCGCCAAAATACGCATGAGCCTCGGCCAGGGTCATGGCAGGGGATGCGCCAGCAAGATTCGCGCTGGTCGAAACCAGGGGTTTACCCACCTTTTCGCAGAGCTCCTTCACTACCGGATGGGAAGTAACCCGTACAGCGACTTTTGCATGAGAACCACTGATCCACGCAGGCGTGGCAGCGGACTTAGGTAATAACCAGGTGATGCCATCAGGCCAGCTGGAGAAAATGGCATACCGACGATCCTGGCCGATGGCGTTATCATCTACATAGGGCAGCAAACGTGAATAGTTGTCAGCCAGCAAAATTAAGCCCTTTTCCACAGGACGTTCTTTTAACTGGAGCAGTTTCATTACTGCGTTTTCGTTATCGGGGTCACAGCCAATCCCCATTACTGCTTCGGTGGGATACACCAACAACTCGCCGGTCATAAACGCGTTTACGATAGGATCTTCAGAGGCCTTGTCTTGCATGGTATTTTCTCAATCAGGGTTGTCTTGCTGATAATCACAGTTGGGCTGGGGGCAACAAAGCTTGTCTTTTTTTTGTATTAACAACTGCCAGCCGCATTCAGGGCACGGCCCTGCAACAGGCTGCGAATTTAACACATAACGACATTTCGGATAATTGTCACAGGCAAAAAAACGTTTACCGTATTTATTGGTACGCTCAATAATATGGCCGGTTTTACATTGGGGACACGATAAGTGGGTATCTTCCTGCTCTTTAATAGGCTCAATATGATGGCATTCAGGAAAGTTTGTACACCCTATGAACATCCCAAACCGGCCTTTTTTGATGGCCAAAGTACTATCACATTGTGGGCAATGGGTGCCGTTTATTTCTTTTAATACTGTGGTTTGGTGGTCTTGCAAAGGTTTACTGAAAGCGCAAGCCGGGTACGCCGAACACCCGATAAAAGGACCTGTCTTGCTATTGCGGATATGCAGCGCGTTACCACATTCAGGACACGCCCCCAAATCCTGACCGGAGGCGTTAAATAAAGACGAGTCAATTTTAGACATCTAGGTTTGGGTTATCCTCTATTGGGCGAATCAATGCAAAATACCGTCTGACTCATCAAACAATAGATCTTCCATCTGGGCATAGGCGTTTTCTTTGCCGGGTACATTAAACAACACCATCAACACCACCCACTTTAAATCTTCAAGACAAAATTCAGTGGAATCAATTTCCATTACCCGGTCGATAACCATTTCCCGGGTAGTGGCATCAAGTACGGACACTTGCTCTAAAAACAACAAGAAGCCCCGACATTCTACATCCAGGCGCATTTGCTCTTCATGAGTATAGATACGGCTAAGACTAGAGCTGATGCCGCGGCTGAAATAAGGTTTAATATCAGTTTCTTGCAAAGCAGCAAGTTTTTCCAGCCATGCCAGTGCTTTGTAAATTTCGTCGTGGTGGAAACCGGCACGTACTAATTCTTCGGTGAGTTCATCCTGATCAACCCGAATTTCCGTGTCACTGTGTATAAAGTTTTCGAACAGATACATGAGGATGTCGAACATGTTATTTCCCCCTCAACTTGATGTAGCCACCAGGAACCGCGGCTACCAAACCACGCAACTCATAGTGTAATAAAGATGCCAGAACTTCTGAAACTGGTAGATTGCTGCGCTCGGTTATGATGTCCACACTGGTAACATCATAATTCACACTAGCTAATAATTTATCGGTTGCCAAGCTTTCTCCATCACTTTTTTCGCTATGTTGAGCCACATTGGCACAGTTATTACGTACCTTTACGGGAAGTTGCTCAAGTACATCCTGCGTGCAGGTCACCAGGGCCGCCCCCTGTTGTATCAAATGATGACACCCCTGAGTCAGCGGGTTGTTAATACTACCCGGTACCACCAGCACCTCGCGCCCCATATCTGCGGCCAAATTTGCGGTAATCAAGGTGCCACTGCGTATTTTTGCTTCAATGACCATTGTTCCAAGCGTCATCGCGGCAAGCAATCGATTACGTCTGGGAAAATGTCCCGCCCGGGCCCCGGTCCCAGGCCAAAACTCAGTTATTACAGCCCCGGAGCTTTCTATAATAGACTGCTCTAACCGTTGATGACGCCGCGGATAGGTGATATCCGGACCGGTTCCAGTTACCGCAATGGTCTTGCCATTTACCCCTAACCCACCCTGATGCGCAGCGCCATCGACGCCGGTGGCCATGCCACTGGTAATCGTCAGCCCCGCGTGCGCCAGCTCGGTGGCAAAGCGCCGGGTGGTCTCCAGGCCAGTCAGGGAGGCGTTACGACTGCCCACGATAGCCAGCTGAACCTCCGTAATACGTCTCGCATTGCCTTTCACAAACAAGACCAGAGGCGCATCCGGTAAGTGTCGCAATAAGGGGGGGTAGTGCTCACTGGTATAGGGGATAAGATGATGTTGAGAGCTGGCAGCAGCCCAGTGTAAACTGGCCTCGACCCGGGCTGGCTGCTGCCGGGCCAATGCTCTGGTAAGCTTAACCGCCAACTCCTCATCCATATTGTCCACCGCCCCTTTAGCCAGGGCTTCAAAAGATGTATTGAAGCGATGACACAGGTGGTGCCACTGGGCCGCCCCTACCCCGGCCACGCTGGACAGAGTCAGGCCAGCCATTATCGCTGCACCGTCATTATTCCCTAAGGCTGAAAAACATATTGGCTGCATGAGGCCGCGCACCTAAACGGCCACGGCCATCCTGTTCACGTTGGCCTTAAGGGTTGGCTACAATGTCACCATTTTTAACCAGGGCCCGGGCGCGTGTGATGATACCGTAGCTTGCTTTGTCGAAGGTTTTAAAGATTACCAGCTCGCCAATTTTCAAGGCGGGCTGAGTGACTGTCGAACCATCTTTAAATACACTGCGAATCGCATTGGCTTCGCTGGCGTATTTAGGCTCACTTCCATCAATGATGTCTGGGCCCTGCGAATACAGTCCCATCACTGTACCCGGGGATACGTCGGTGTTGCCAAGATCCAGAATCACCACATCGTTTTTGCCCAGTAACTGATGCTGATGCAGATTTCCTACAACATTTCCGCGCTGCGTGGAGGCTGCCTGTAAGACCATATCCTGAGTGGTGCTAAAATCACCCGGGTACAAACGATCCCCACGACGTGCCTCTAAATTAGAAGCATCGACCTTTACCAGCCACTGACTGGCAATATTACTTTCTACCATCTTGGCGTTCGCAATGTGGTGTATCTGAATGCCCAGCACCTCACCATCGAGACCGGTTATGGTAGATTGTTTTCGCACCACCCGATACTGATCCGAGGGCCGGCCATAGCTGCGACTTAATACCAGATCTTCACTGATAAATCGGATATCGCCGTTCTGATTTCCTAATAGATGTGGCAGCGTCTGGTACTGATCCTGATTCACAATCTCGTTCTGATTGACATACGGGGCGATGGCAGACCAGGGCAGCGTATTAATTGGCGCCGCTTTAGTTTGCCGCACTGTGGTGGGGCTCAGTGTCAGCCGCTTTTTTTCCCGCGCCAGTTCCAGTACCGGCTGGCCGTCTACAATTCGTATACGCAGCACATCGCCAGGATAAATCAGGTGAGGGTTCACAATTTGCGTATTGGTCCGCCATAACTGCGGCCACAGCCAGGGCTTATCCAGAAAAATATTGGCAATATCCCACAACGTATCGTCTTTTTTAACCGTATAAATTTGAGGGGCGTTTTCTTTTAAGGTCACCGCCGCCTGTACTAACGCCGCAGGTAAGAAAAACATAGCCAGTAGCCAGGCTCGCAGTAACTGCTTCATCGCTTTTTTGGGGGGGCGATGTATCATCCTTTTCACCTTCATGATTGTTGAAATTTCACGCATAGCCACTATATCGGCTAATACCGATAGATTTTCAGCTACTGGATTAAAAAACTGCACGTATAATGGTTATACGGTAGAATAGTATGCATTCTTCCAGTGTAAAGAATGCTGGTAGTTGGATCGTATATTAATTCATACAGCAAGAGTGTAATAACGACAGATGGCGATATTAGACGTATTACGTTTCCCCGATGAACGGCTGCGCACCGTAGCGAAGCCTGTTGCCACGGTAAACGATGAAATTAAAGAGCTGATCTCTGATATGTTTGAGACCATGCGTGATGAAAAAGGCATTGGCCTGGCCGCCACGCAGGTAGACCGTCACGTGCAGGTGGTGGTGATGGATGTGTCTGAAGATCAAAACCAGCCCCGGGTATTTATCAACCCTGAGATCACCGAACGCGATGGTGCTACCATCAGCGAAGAAGGCTGCTTATCAGTACCTAACAATTATGCCAAGGTGGAACGCGCCGAACACATCCGGGTTACAGCGTTGGATGCCGAAGGCGAACGCTTTGAACTGGAGGCAGAGGGCTTACTGGCTATTTGTATTCAGCATGAGCTTGATCATCTTAAAGGCAAATTGTTTGTCGATTACCTGTCACCGCTTAAGCGTCAGCGTATTCGTAAGAAACTTGAAAAAGAAGCCCGGCTAGCAGCCCGAGCGTAAGGGATATTGTGGCTAACGCATTACGTATTATTTTTGCCGGTACTCCGGATTTTGCCGCTGAACATTTACAGGCATTACTGAACACAGACCACCAGGTGGTGGCAGCCTATACTCAGCCCGATCGCAAAGCAGGACGAGGTAAAAAGCTGACTGCCAGTCCGGTAAAGCAACTGGCCCTAGAGCATGATATTCCGGTCTATCAGCCCGCATCTTTAAAAGATGAGACGGCCCAGGGCCAACTGGCAGAAATTGAAGCCGATATTATGGTGGTGGTGGCTTATGGGTTGATTTTGCCAAAAGCGGTATTAACCACTCCCCGCCTGGGTTGTATCAATGTGCATGGCTCATTGCTACCCAAGTGGCGCGGCGCGGCGCCTATTCAGCGCGCCATATGGGCTGGCGACACCCACACCGGGGTGACGATAATGCAAATGGATGAAGGGCTGGATACCGGAGCGATGCTGCATACCGAGCAGCTTACCATCAGTAATGATGAAACCAGTGCCTCGCTGTATCAGCGGCTGGCGGAGCTCGGGTCTGAAGCGTTGGTCAAGGTGCTTGATAAGATTGAGTCTCTACAGGCTGTGGAGCAAGATGATACGCTGGCCACCTACGCCAAAAAATTATCCAAAGCTGAAGCTCAGGTGGACTGGCAGACGCCAGCCGAGCAGTTAGAACGGAATATCCGGGCCTTTAACCCCTGGCCTGCTGCCTGGGTTACGGTGGGTAACGCGAATATTAAGCTTTGGGCCGCCACCGTCCTTGATGAACCAGATAATACCGCGCCCGGTATTGTTATCCGTGCTGACAAACACGGCATTGTGGTGGCGACCGGTCAGGGACAGCTCAATATTACGGCCTTACAAATCCCAGGTAAAAAACCTTTAGCGGCGGCAGATGTGGTTAATGCCCGCCCCCAGTGGTTTGTACCCGGTCAGCCTATTGGTGGACACTCAGCACCATGAATATCCCTCCGGCCAAAACTCCCAACCTGCGCGCAGACGCCGCGTGGGTCGTCTTTCAGATTCTGGAACAGGGTAAGTCGTCCCGGGATTGCCTGAACACGGTTCAACAACGCCATTCCCCTAAAGATCGGGCCTGGTTACAGGAAATGTCAATGGGGGTGCTGCGACAGCTGCCCCAGCTGCAACTATGGATGCGCCAGCTGCTTGATAAGCCGCTCAAAGGCAATAAAAAGATTATTGAGCATCTGATCATGCTGGGGCTTTATCAGCTGACCTTCAGCCGCGTTTCGGCCCACGCTGCGGTGGCCGAAACGGTGAACGCCACTGAGGCTCTTAAAGCACCGGGACTGAAAGGTCTGGTGAATGCGGTACTGCGTAATTTTCAGCGTCAGGGGCTCAGCGAGCAACGCTCTGAAGATCCCCGGGTGCAGGCCGGGTTACCAAAATGGCTGCATAAGATGCTGGTGGCAGACTATCCAGAGCGCCATCAGACTATCACCCAGGCGATGAATACTGTGGCCCCTATCTGGCTACGGGTCAACCGGTTGAAAATCAGTCGCGAAGACTATCTACAGGCATTGACTGAGGTAAACATTGAGGCCGCACCAGCGCCCGATCACCCGGATGCTTTGATTCTGCATACCCGTACGGATATCCCGGGGTTGCCAGGGTTTGATGAAGGCTGGTTTGCGGTTCAGGATGGTGCGGCTCAGTTAGCGGCCCCTTACCTGCAGCCGGCGGCGAATGAACGAATTCTGGACTGCTGCGCAGCGCCGGGCGGCAAAACCGGGCATTTGCTTGAATTGCAACCTGCGCTGGCCCATCTATTGGCCCTGGACTTTGATGAACAGCGCCTGGCCCGGGTCAGTGAAAATATGCAACGGCTGCAGCATAAGGTGACCATCCAGCAAGGTGATGCCAGCAACCCCGATTCCTGGTGGGATGGGCAGTTGTTTGACCGTATTTTATTGGATGCGCCCTGCTCAGCCACCGGGGTTATACGCCGTCACCCGGATATTCGCTGGCTACGGAACAAAGCGGATATTGAACAGCTGGTTTCGTTGCAGGCAACTATTTTAGAAGCGCTATGGCCTACTCTGAAGCCCGGTGGAACCTTATTGTATGCGACCTGTTCCGTGTTGCGCGCCGAAAATACCGGGCAAATGCGGCAGTTTTTAGCGCGCCACTCCGATGCCAGTCTGCAGCCCCTCACGGACGCCGAAACACCTAAGTGCCCGGGACGGCAAATTCTTCCTGGTGAACAACAAATGGATGGTTTCTATTATTGCAGGCTGATAAAGTCGCACAACACAGAACCCCGGCTACAGAGCGAATAACGCAACTACATGAAAATCATCATTCTTGGTGCAGGCCAGGTTGGCGGCACACTGGCTGAAAACCTGGTAGGCGAAAAAAATGAAATCACCGTGATTGATTCTGATCAATCGCGTTTGCGGGCTTTGCAGGACCGCCTGGATTTGCAGGTTGTGGTCGGCGTTGGGTCGCACCCCGATGTGCTCAAAAAAGCCGGCGCCGAGGATGCTGATATGCTTATCGCGGTGACCAACAGTGATGAAAGCAATATGCTGGCTTGTCAGGTCGCCTATAGCCTGTTTAAAACCCCCACCAAAATTGCTCGGGTTCGTTCAGAGCAATACATTATTTACCAGGAACAGTTGTACAAACAGCAGGATATTCCGGTGGACCATATCATTGCTCCGGAGCAACTGGTCACCAAATCAATCAAGCGCTTAATAGACTATCCCGGCGCCCTGCAGGTGGTGGAGTTTGCCGAAGGCAAAGCCAGTCTGGTGGCGGTGAAAGCATATTACGGCGGGCTCCTGGTGGGCCATGCGCTGTCCGCTTTAAAAGACCATATGCCAAACGTGGAAACCCGGGTCGCAGCCATTTATCGCCGGGGCCGCCCCATCCGCCCCCTGGGCACCACGGTGATCGAAGCCGACGATGAAGTCTTTTTTATTGCCGCCACCAAACATATCCGGGCGGTAATGAGCGAGCTGCAGAAACTCGAGTCCAGTTACAAGCGCATTATGATAGCCGGCGGTGGTCTGATTGGCGCGGGTCTGGCCAAGCGGCTTGAGCACAATCACAATGTAAAGCTCATTGAATATCATCGCGATCGGGCCAATTATTTATCGGCCCATCTGGATAAAACCATTGTGTTTTGCGGTGATGCCTCGGATCCTGAACTTTTGTCAGAAGAAAGTATTGATCGCGTGGATGCCTTTATCGCCGTGACCAATGATGATGAAGCCAATATTATGTCAGCGATGCTGGCGAAGCGGATGGGCGCGCAAAAAGCGATGGTGCTGATCCAGCGAAGCGCCTATGTGGATCTGGTTCAGGGCGGCGAGATTGATATTGCTTTTTCGCCCCAGCAGGCCACCATATCCGCTCTGCTCACCCATATCCGTCGTGGCGATATTGTGAATGTGTATTCGCTGCGCCGGGGCGCCGCAGAGGCCATTGAAGCTATTGCCCATGGTGACGAAAACACCTCCAAAGTTGTCGGTCGGGAAATCGGAAGTATTAAGCTTCCTCCGGGGACCACGATTGGGGCCGTGGTGCGCGACGACCAGGTCATCATTGCCCACAGCGATACTGTTATTGAAGCCAACGATCATGTCATCTTGTTTCTGGTCGACAAGAAATATATCAATGATGTGGAAAAGCTATTCCAGCCCAGCGCTTTCTTCTTTGGCTAGTAAAAGGGTTAGCTGCGCCAGAAGGTCGGCGAGAACAATACCAGTAGCGAGAATACCTCTAACCGCCCGAACAGCATCGCCAGCACCAACAGCCATTTACCCGGATCACTGACCTCCGCATAAGTCGATGCCACACTACCCAGCCCCGGGCCAAGATTATTGAGGGTGGCCGCCGTAGCCGTAAAGGCCGAGATATTATCCAGACCCGTAGCAATCATCCCTATCATAATCACCACAAATACTACCGCATAAGCAGAAAAGAACCCCCAAACGGCTTCCACTACCCTATCTGGCATGGCCCGCTCACCCAGCTTAACCGCATAGACGGCTTTGGGATGAATAAGCCGGTCAATTTCACGGCGTCCCTGCAAAAACAATAAGAACACCCGAATGACTTTCAGGCCGCCACCAGTGGAGCCCGCGCACCCGCCGATAAAACTGGCAAAGATCAGAATAATTGGTAAAAAGGTAGGCCATGCGGCAAAATCGGTGGTGGCAAAGCCGGCCGTGGTACTAATCGATACCGCCTGAATCATGGCCTGATCCAGCGCTTCTTCGGCGGTAGTGTAATAACCGGTGAGCACCAGCACCAGAAAACACAGCATTATCAGTGATGCCTGAATAGTAAAGAAGGCTTTAAACTCGGGATCATGCCAGTAGTTTTTCATCGAACGCGTACTGGCGGCAGCATAGTGAAGCGAAAAATTAAGCGCCGCGATTAGCAAAAAGACCGAACAAATGACATTGATCATCGGGCTATTGAAATAACCCAGACTGGCATCGTGGGTCGAAAATCCGCCAATGGCAATGGTAGAGAAGGAATGACAGATAGCATCAAACCAGCTCATTCCTGCTAGCCAGTAGGCCACCATACAACTCAGGGTGAGCGACAGATAAATATACCAAAGGTGTTTGGCAGTATCGGCAATCCTGGGGGTCATTTTGGAGTCTTTGACCGGCCCGGGCGTTTCGGCCCGATACAGCTGCATGCCCCCCACGCCCAGCAGGGGTAAAATCGCCACCGCCAACACAATGATCCCCATCCCGCCAAGCCACTGCAATTGCTGACGATAAAACTGAATGGAATGAGGTAAAAACTCAATACCTTCGATCACCGTGGCCCCGGTAGTGGTGAGTCCCGAGAATGATTCAAAAAAAGCGTCGGTGACGCTCATGCTAGGCTGTTCAAGCAAAATAAAGGGAATCGCACCAAAGCTGGCCAGTACCGTCCAGAACAGCGCCACAATCAAGAAGCCTTCTTTGGCTCTGAGCTCCTGGCGATGTTCGCGGTTGGAATACCACATTGCCGAGCCGGTGAGTACACAAAGGATAAAAGCAAGGATGAATGGCAGGCCACTACCATCCTGGTATATCAGCGAGATAAGTGCCGGTGGAATCATGGTGACACTAAACAGCGTTACCAGTAATCCCAGAATTCGTACTATCGCACGGTAGTGCATGTTCCATTAAGCCTTGTTTTTATTAGTAGAGGTTCAACACATACAGGCATGCATTGCGAGTGTTGGCCTTATTATGCGAGGAACCGGGCGAAAGGAAAAGGTTCTTTCGCCCATTGTCCGAATTAGTCCATAGACAGAACCGTTTCGACCAGTTTCGATAGCCCTGCATGGGCCTGTAGAATATCCTCTGCCAGCATGTACGCTGGGGTGGTTACCAGACGTGCGTCACTGTCTATGACGATCTCATCTACCGGGCAGTCAACATGCTGCGCACCTAAAGCATTAATGCCTGTGGCCGCCTCGCGATCATTACCAATTGTCATACTGGTATTGTTACCATATACCGAAGCTGCCAGGGCTGGCGCAATACAGGCATAGCCTGCCGGCTTTTTGGCCTGGGCAAACGCCTTACATACTTTGAGCACCTCAGCATCAGGCTGGCTGTCAGCCCCGTCCACCGCAAAGGTACAAAGATTCTTCGCCGCTCCGAAGCCACCGGGCAAAATAAGGGCATCAAAATCTTCGGGCTTGCACTCGGTTACCGGTTTAATATCACCCCGGGCAATACGAGCGGATTCGGTCAGGACATTCCGGGTAGAACCAGACTCGGTATCGCCGGTAAGATGATTGATGACGTGCAGCTGTTCTTTATCCGGAGCAAAACACTGATAAGTCGCCCCTTGCTGACGGATTGATAATAACGTGATGACCGCCTCATAAATTTCGCTACCATCATAAACGCCACAGCCGCTTAAAATTACTGCTACATGCTTCATTTTATCCTCCTGTGCCTGTCCCCAGGCTTATATCGTTTTAGATTAAAAAACAAACAACCTGATTAAAAAAAGTTCTGAGATAACCCTTTAGGATTTGATTTTCGATATGCTACATTACTCTACCATTTTGGCCATGCCCGAATGGCCCCAGTAACATAACCACCAACTTATCCACATTTTCATGGATGAAAAATGACGCAAGGTAGCGCTCTGATGACTATTCTGTAACCCTTATTTTATCTGGCGTAGAAAGATTGATCTAAAGTCAAGCACGATCTTTTTATTTGATCGCCTATTGACAGAGATCACAAAGTTATCCACAGATCATTCCTTTGGTTTTCAGGCCAATGCTATGTAGCGATCAGCCTTTGCCTGTGGCATCCTTGCCGTAACAACTCTTGAGACAAAACGGGTCTATGTCTAATACACAACAGCCACCTTTCATCCTGGTAGATGGATCATCTTACC
>VMHT01042032.1_pt1 | contig 13697 bp, 12 predicted proteins | sample 4693611 | NCBI WGS metagenome assembly VMHT01 (sample SAMN12280063, study PRJNA550983) | marine metagenome | isolation source: seawater sampled from same location over 5 years 0.02-0.2 micron viral filtrate | place: USA: collected off the coast of southern California halfway between the port... ... | reverse complement strand
GATATCGAACTGTCCGACGAACTGATCGAGTCCATCGAGGCGATTCACGCCGACAATCCCAACCCCTGCCCGTAGCCCTACGGGCAGGCAGTGAACGCGTTGAACCGCGCCGCTAGCGTGGGCGGTTCAACGTGTGGCCATTGGCGACATAGCGGTAGTATTCGATGCCCACGTCGCGAAAGTCCGGCTCGTCGCGTTCGCCGATCGCATCGACAACGAATTCGTCGTGCGCGGGCACTGGGTCGAGCGCGGCTACGCGGCCATCGTGCAAGGCAACGTATTGATCCTGGTCGAGATCCAGGGGATCGCCTAGTGCTTCAACGAAATTGATGCGTGCCGCGGCATCGCGCCAATTTCCGGCAACCTGCATTGGCACGGCTTCGGCGGCATCGCCACTGCCATAGCCCAGCGCCAGCCAGCGCTGGCCGTCGAGATCCGCTTTTTCGCGCAAGGCCTGCACGAAACCGGCCGCAAGCCATGCCGGCAAGGCCGCGGTATAGAGATTGCCCAGATCGCGCATCATTTCGCTGCCCAGCGAGAGCTTGTCGTTGACCATCGTCTGCCAGAAATCGCTGTTGCGCAGGCCGCGCAGCAGTAGCGAAGCCTTTGGAAACGCATCGTCGCCGCTCAGCCCGGCATGCACACGTTCGCGCATATCCGGCGCGGCACCGCCGATCTCGGCGAGCACCGCGTCGTAATCCACTTCGGCTTGTGTACAGTATTCACGCAATTCCGCGCGCGCGGCGGCGTCGCCTTCGGCAAGCGCAAACAGATAGGCCATGGCCCAGCCCGAGGCCGGCATCTTGTGATACGGCCGGTGCATGAATACCGCATCCACGCGATGAAAATAATCGGGCCGGCGCTCGTTCTGCCGCTCGAGCAACGCGTTCATGGCATGCCGCGTGGCATCGATATAGCAGCTTGTGGAATAGCGGCCGTTGAAGACCGGCAGATCCTGCATTTGCCCGTCAATACGGCTGGGCTGGCCACGAAAACGTGCGAACGGCTTGCGAAAATCCACCATGCGATAGTCCGACGCGCTGCCCGCGCCCGCCAAATCCACATGCAACAACTGCGGCTCGGCTTCGAGCAGCATGGCAACCGCGCCTGCGCCCTGCGTGGGCTCGCCGCTGCTGCCGCGCTCGTATTCGGCGATATCCGAACAGATCACGATCGCCTTGCGCGTTGCACCGTCGGTCGCGAGATAACGCAACGCCCCTTTCATGGCATACACGCCGCCCAGACAGGCGTGCTTGTATTCGGGCACTTCGCATTCGCGCGACATCGCCGGCATGCGGTGTGCGGCAAGCGCATCGTCGAGCATACCCTTGACGATGACCGAGCCGGCCGAATTGTCGCTGGAGGATTCCGTACCCAGCGCCAAATAGCCGATATCGCGCGGGTCGATATCGTAGGCCTGAATCAACCGCCACGCGGCGTTCGCCGCGAGCGTATACACGCTCTGTTCCGGCCCGCGCATACGAAAACTGCGCCCGACAACGTTACGAATCTTGTCCCAGGACTGGTCGTTCCATTCGCACCAGTCGGCGAGCTGTACACGATAGGGCGGCAGATATAGCGCCAGTCCACTGATTCCAGGCATCGCGATCTCTTGTCTTCGCGGCTGTGCCGAGTTCGGCAGGCCAAGTTGAATACCGATATGCTAGCAAATGCTGCACCTTGTAATACGCCGTGCAACTGCGCCGCGCCAGCGCTTTCGCGTATCCTTTCGTCTGACTTCGACCGGCTTTGAACCCGCCACATGAGTGCTGCACCGATTTCGCCTGCCACTGCACGCGCGCATAGCAACATCGCCCTGATCAAGTATTGGGGCAAACGCGACGCGGCGCTCAATCTGCCGGCCGTGGGCTCCATTTCGATCACGCTCGATGCGCTCTATACGGATACCCGCGTGGGTTTTCATCCCGGCGCCGAACGCGACAGCGTCGATATCGGCGGGCGCAAGGTCGATGCCGCGCCATTCACGAAGTTTCTAGACCTGATTCGCGCACGCGCCGGCATCGCGCATCGCGCCCGCGTTGAATCCTGGAACAATTTTCCCACTGGTGCCGGCCTGGCGTCGTCTGCGTCGGGTTACAGCGCGCTGGCATTGGCCGCCTGTCGAGCCGCTGGCCTTGAAACGAGTGCGCGCGACTTATCGATTCTGGCCCGCCAGGGTTCCGGCTCGGCAGCGCGTTCGATATTCGGCGGCATCGTGGAAATGCACCGCGGCCAGGCCGAGGGCGGCGAAGACGCCTACGCCGAGCCGCTACTGAATGCCGAGGACTGGCCGTTGGGCATGGTCGTCGCGATTACCGATCGCAACGCGAAAAGCGTGAATTCCACCGCCGGCATGGCCGCACTCGACGAGCGTTCCGATTATTACGATGCCTGGGTCGCACGAGCACCGGACGATCTGGCGAGCATGCGCGATGCCATCGGCGCCCGCGATTTCGAAACCGTAGGCGCGCTCACAGAGATGAGCTGTCTGAAGCTGCACGGCCTGATGCTGTCGACGCGCCCCGGGCTGATCTACTGGAATGCCGCGACGGTTGCCGCGATGCACGCAATACGCGCGCTGCGCGCTGCCGGTACGCCGGTTTATTTCACGATCGACGCCGGGCCCCAGGTCAAGGCGATCTGTGCGCCCGAACATACAGCTGAGGTTGCGGCTGTACTGGCCGACGTACCTGGCGTGCTGGATACGCGTATCAGCGGCCTCGGGCCCGACGCCCACCCGCTCGACTGAACGTGGCCGTCGAAGCCAGCGCCCCCGGCAAGCTGTTTCTGATCGGCGAATATGCGGTACTCGCCGGCGCGCCGGCATTGCTCACGGCTGTCGATCGGCGCGTGCATGTGAGGGCCACGCCCTCGCCCGATGCGCGCTGGCGCCTCACCGCTGCGAATCTGGGTATTCGGGATCTCGATCTCGGCGCCGACCTTCAGGCCCCCCCTGAGTTCGACGCCGCCACACGCAGCAAGCTCGCTGTGTTCGAGGCAGTACGCGCGCATAGCGCTGCAGCGCTGGGCACACGCCTGACCGCGCAGCACGTTACGATCGATAGCCGGGATTTTGCCCAGGACGGCCATAAGCTCGGGCTGGGATCGAGCGCGGCGGTGGCTGCCGCGCTGACCGCGGCCCTGTCGCAGGCAAGCGGTGAATCGCTCGACATGGGCGCCCTGGCAATGCGCGCGATCGCCGCCCATCGCACAGCCCAGAACGGACGCGGCAGCGGTGGCGACGTGGCAGCCGCCGTCTACGGCGGTTTGATCAGCTATACCCGCGATCACACGCCCATACCGCTCACCTGGCCTGCCGATCTCGCGGCCTACGCGCTGGTTACGGGCACTGGCGCGAGCACACCCGACCTCGTCGAACGCGTAGCGGATTACGGCAACCGCGCGCCGGACGCCCATGCCCGATACATGGCAGATTTGCGCGCGCTGGCGGACGCCGTCGTGGGTAGCCTCAATGATACGCGCAGCTTTCTCACGCTCGCCGCCGATTATTTTGCTGCGCTATGTCGACTCGATGCCGCGGCCGGCGCCGGTATTGTCACACCGCAGCATTTTCAACTGGCCGATTTGGCGGCAAAGCATGGCGGCGTATTCAAGACATCGGGCGCCGGTGGCGGCGATGTGGGTCTGGTGTTCGCACAACGTGGTGATGAGGAAAAGCGGTTGCACGCCGCGCTTGAACAGGCCGGCGCACGGGTCGTGGACCTGGATTTCGGCGCCGCCGGCGTGGCCTGTCGGACGCCGCAATCGCCGGGCTGACGCCGGTCTGCCATCGGTCTGCGATAAACTGCGCCCCTGATCTTTAGCGGGAACCCGGCTCCGGCCTCGTTTTCGCCCTGTCACGAAACGCTTTCAATTGCGATGAGCCATTCCCGGATACCTTCGTTCTACAAGTTTTCCGTCGCCAACCGGCTGCGCGTTCTGCTCGAGCGCGAGGTCATCGACGAGCGCGAATACGAGATGCTCGTCGATGGCACCCATATGATGGATGCCGCCCAGGCCGACCGGCTGATCGAGAACGTGATCAGCGTATTCGGGCTGCCGATGGGCCTGGGCCTGAATTTCCAGATCAACGGCCGCGACTATCTCGTACCGATGGTGGTCGAAGAGCCCTCGATCATCGCCGCAGTCAGCTCCGCGGCCAAGATCGTGCGTGGCGCCGGCGGGTTCGAAAGTCATGCCGAGCGCCCTTTGCTCATCGGCCAGATACAGATCGTGGGCGTGCCGCATGCGGCACACGCGCGCCAGGCGTTGCTGCAGAACGCCCAGGAAATTCTGGATCTGGCCAACAGCCTGCATCCGAACATGGTCGCGCGCGGTGGCGGCGCGCGTGAAATCGAGGTGCATACCCACGGCAGCACCGCCGCGCACGGCGAAATGCTGGTCGTACATCTGCTGGTGGATACGCGCGATGCGATGGGCGCGAATCTCGTCAACACGATGTGCGAAGGCGCCGCGCCGTTGGTGGAAAAGATTTCGGGCGGACGCGTTTTCCTGCGCATCCTGTCGAATCTCACCGACCGCGCGCTGGTGCGCTCGAAAGCGGTGATCCCGACTGCCCGTCTCACCGCCGGCGATTATTCGGGAGAGGAAGTGCGCGACGGCATCATCCTCGCGAACGAGTTCGCCGAAATGGACCCTTATCGGGCCACGACCCATAACAAGGGCATCATGAACGGCATCGATGCCGTAGCGATTGCCACCGGCAACGACTGGCGCGCGATTGAAGCTGCGGCCCATGCCTATGCCGCGCGCACCGGGCGCTACAGTTCGCTGACCCGCTGGTATGCCAACGCGGCCGGGGATCTGGTCGGCGAACTCGATATTCCGCTCAAGATCGGCACGGTGGGCGGCCAGGTCGAGTCGAACCAGGCGGTCAAGATCGCGCATCGCGTGCTGGGTATTCAATCCGCGGCCGAACTGGCCGAAGTCATGGGTGCGGTGGGCCTGGCCCAGAACTTTGCCGCGATCAAGGCACTCTCGACGCACGGCATTCAGCGCGGCCATATGACGTTGCATGCACGCAGCGTCGCGATGGCCGCGGGTGCGGATGCCGCGATCTTCGACGATGTAGTCGACCGGCTGATCGCCGCCGGCGATATCAAGGTATGGAAAGCACGCGAGATCATCGCCGAGCTGGAAGACACCGCCCGGCTCGAGCAGGTTAATACGAGTACGAACACGCATCAGGACGTGATCGAACACGCCGATACCGCCGGCGATATCGGTTACGGCAAGATCATCCTGCTCGGCGAGCATTCCGTGGTGTATGGCCGGCATGCGATCGCTGCGCCTATTCCGCTGCATGTGCGCGCGGAAGTCACCGCGCAAGCCAACCATATCGATCTGGTCATTCCGCGCTGGGGCGTGGAAATGCGCCTGGCGGAGCCGGAACGCGCGATCAGCTCGTTGCATGCGTCGATCACGCTTATCGCCGAGCGCCTCGGCCTGGCCGATCGCGGCATGCGTATCGACGTCTTTCCGCATATCCCGCGCGCGAACGGGCTCGGCGCATCAGCTGCGCTCGCGGTCGCCGTGATCCGTGCCATGGCACGTTGTTTCGATATCGAAATCAGCGAGCGCGAGATTTCCAATCTTGCCTTCGACTGCGAAAAGATCGCTCACGGCACGCCATCGGGCATCGACAACACGCTGGCGACGTTCGGCAAGCCGATTCTCTTTCGCCGCGACAACGCCAATAGCCGTGCCGATATCCAGGATCTGACCACGCCACACCCCATTCCGGTAGTCATCGGCCTGTCGGGCGTGGCGACGCTCACCATGCAGACGGTGGGCAGCGTGCGTGCTGCCTGGCAGAAAAACCCGGAACGATATGAATCGATCTTTTCTCAGATCGATGCACTGGCGCTGGCCGGCGCCGAGGCCATGCGCAAAGGCGACCTGGTCGAGCTCGGCGAACTCATGAACATCGACCACGGCCTGCTCAATGCGCTGCAGGTCTCCTCGCGCGAGATTGAGGAACTGGTCCAGATCGCGCGCGATAACGGCGCGCTGGGCGCCAAGCTCACCGGCGGCGGCGGTGGCGGCGCGATGATCGCGATCAGCGAACCCGACCGCTGCCAGGCGATTGCATCTGCCATGCGCAGCGCGGGCTATAACACATTCATTACCGAAATCCGGTAGCCGTTCATGTCCGACACTTCTTCCGTTGCCCCGATCGTATCCTTCGACGACGAGCCGCTGATTCTCGTCGACAGCCAAGACAACGTGCTCGGCTACAAGCCCAAGGCAGAAGCCCATGAAGGCGACGGCGTGCTGCACCGTGCTTTTTCGATCTTCCTGTTCGACGGCACGGGCAAGGTCTGGCTACAACAACGCGCCCCGGGCAAGCAGCTCTGGGGCGGCTACTGGGCGAACAGTTGCTGCAGCCATCCGCGCCGCGGCGAAACGCTCGACGATGCCGCTGCCCGTCGTCTGCACGAAGAACTGGGCGTGAACGCCGAACTCACGTTCCTGTATCGCTTCGAGTACCACGCGCATTTCGGCGATATCGGGGCCGAACACGAGCTGTGCTCGGTCTACGTGGCCCAATCCGATACGCCCGTGGCGACCAACGCCAATGAAATCGCTGCAAGCCAGGCGGTCACGCCACGAATGCTGGATCGCGAGCTCGTCGACAATCCGTCGCTCTATACGCCCTGGCTCAAGCTCGAATGGCCGCGTATTCGCACCGACCACTGGGACACGGTCGAGCGCATGCTCGCCGGCTAGGCTTTCGGCAGCTGCGGATAACGCGCCAGCCCGCGATCCATCCAGGCGAGCACAGCCTGCGCACCATCGCGCTGCACGATTTCGGCCGCCCTCGATGCATCGAAACCCATCGACGGCGACATACGCACCACGCGCCATCGCCCACGCTCATCGGCGAGCGTATAACGCGTGACCTGTCGCGTACCGTCGGGCGCGATCAGTGCCGCATCGACCTGGCGTGAGTCGGGATCGATCTTTTCCCGGCGCGCAATATCGAAACGCTGGTTCGCGTACTGATCGTACGTTCGGGCGTAGCCTGCGATCAGCATGCGGCGCATACGCGCTACATAGGCGCGCTGCTGTGCCGCATCCAACGCGGCCCAGCTTGTCCCCAGGCTATGGCAGGCGATTTTCGGCATATCGAAATCGGTATCGATACGCCGCGCGAGCTTGTCGTAACGCGCGCCGAAATCGAGATCGCGGCCCTGCTTCATCGTGCTCAAGAGCAAACTGTCGAAACGTTCCACCACGGCTCGCGCCGGCTCGCTGGCAGCCGCGCTCCACACACCGATACATGCCACGACCACCAGAGTGGCCACGACACAAACTGCGGTTTGTCTGAGTGATTTGTACTTCGCGTTCATGCGTTGCCCTGCGCGATCCGGCGCGTCGATTCATCCGGAAAACCAGCTCTGTGACCACGCAAACCGACCAACAGTTCGTTGCAATGGCGTACTGTCATCGAATCTTCAACACGCGTTCAACCAGCACGGCGCGCGCCGTATTTGACCGCTTCAGTCTTTAGTGGCTAGCTAGCGCGCCATCGCCTATCAACGCGCCGCCCAACAACGGCTTGCCTGCCCATGGCCATCGATGCCCCGACCGACCTTAGCGCCCGTATCGAAGCCGCGCTGGAGCGCGCGTTGCCGCCGGCAGAAACCGAGCCCGTCGTGCTGCACGGCGCAATGCGCTATGCCGTGCTGGGCGGCGGTAAGCGCATGCGTCCACGCCTGGTTCATGCCACCGGCCAGACCCTGGGGCTGGCGCTAGAACAACTGGATGCACCGGCCACGGCGGTCGAATTGATTCATGCCTATTCGCTCATTCACGACGACCTGCCAGCCATGGACGACGATGCCCTGCGCCGCGGCCAGCCCACGGTGCATATCGCCTACGACGAGGCGACCGCCATTCTGGCCGGCGATGCGTTGCAAAGCCTGGCTTTCGAAGTGCTGGCCGGCGACGAAAGCGCGGCCGCACAGCCAGCGATCTGTAATGCACGGACGCTCACGCTCGCCAAAGCCTGTGGCTCGCGCGGAATGGTGGGCGGCCAGGTGCTGGATATGGCCAGCGAAGGCAAGGCCATCGATCAAGCCACGCTCGAGCGTCTGCACCAACACAAGACGGGCGCCCTGCTGCGCGCCTGCGTACGCATGGCGGCCGATACCGATCCATTGCTGGATGCCGATCGCCGGGACGCGCTGGATCGCTTCGCCGAGAACATCGGCTTGGCCTTTCAGGTCCGGGACGACGTGCTCGATATCGAATCCGACACACAGACACTCGGCAAGACTCAGGGCGCGGATATCGCCCATGACAAGGCCACGTATCCTGCGCTACTCGGCCTCGATGCGGCACGCGACTATGCAATGCGTCTACACGACGACGCCTTGGCCGCATTGGCGGTTTTCGCCAGCGACGCCGATCCGCTGCGGGCGATCGCCGCAGAGATCGTCAAACGCGATCACTAGCCACGATCGCCTCAACGATCCCCGCGATAAAGCCCTACTTTACGTGCCGCAAGTAACCAGCGCGCAATGGTGCGGGCACCGACCATCACGCCAAACGCCAGTACGCAGCGCAGGGCTATCGCCGCCGGTTGTAACCACTGGCTGTACATAGGTCCCACCCCACCCTGTCGACTCACTTCCCAGACCGTGACCAGCGTGACGAACAGCTGCGGCAGACTGTGGATCAGTATGACGATGCCGGCCACGCCGAACGCCGTCGCTGCGACCGATTCGGCGCTTAAATCGCCTAAGTCCATGGGCGCCGTCCGGCCGCGAACCACCAGGCCCGCAAGCCACGACGCACTTACCCACATCAGCGCACCCAGAGCCAAAGGCGCAATGATCTGTATCGCCACGGTCGCATACAGCAACGGCTGACCGTTGGACGCGCCATCGGCCCAGAAATACGGCGCACTCTGGGCCAATACCACGATGCCGCGTGCGATCAAGTAGAAGGCGATCAGTCGTATGCCGATGACCGCGAGATCACGTGTCGCCGCAATCGTGCCTCCTAGTTGGACCACACCGCGGTATAGCGCAGCGTCTTCTCGCCGTTGGCCGGTACGTCGATCTGCCACTCGGCCGTATTGGCCGGCGCGTCATCAGCGGTCTTCGGTTCCGCCGATTCGACCGTCGCGCCCTGCGGCAAGTTTTCCACGACCTGTACCGCCGCGGCGTCTGCGCTGGCGTTGTGCAGCGTGATTTCGACAGTGCGCCGACGCGCGTTCTCGCCGGTCTTGCGATCCTCGACCAGGCGGCGCTCGCTGGTCAGATCGAAGGCGGTGCCGAGCGTGAGCGTGACCGGCGCCTGTTTGGGCGTATCGTCGATACGATCTTCGCCCATCAGATTCGCGCTACCGCTGCTGTCATAGACTCGGACCGCGCCTGCGGGCAGTGGCACCTCGGCGGTATTGTCGAACGCAAGCCGAATCTGGGCGTGGCTACGCTGACCTTCACGGCTGACCGAGTAAAAGCTGTTCTCGACACGATAGCTGCGCGTTGCGTCGAACGTTTTCGGGGCCATGATCGAAACCGCACGCGTGCCGCCTGCGGCCACGTCGATGCCATCCTCGAGCGCATAGCGGTAGGTATCGCCATTGGCCTCGGGCGCACCAGCATCGCTGGCCTTGGCTTCGGAGCGGGCCATCATCATCGGTGTCGGCGCATGGCCGTTGGTACGCGCGACATCACCCGCCACCAGCCAGGCCTTTTCGGCGGCCAGACGTGCGCCCGCGCTGTTGTCGATGACAGCCATGCTGGCCAGTTCGAGCTGGCCGGCCTGGGCATCGAAACGCCCTGTATAACTGGCCTGCCAGCTCGGCCCGTCGATCTGGTACGTCGCCGTCAGGGGTTGCTTGCCGGCCTTGTCGGCATCGATATCCAGTTGCAGGCCGTCGCCACTATCTTCACCGGCCGGCCAGGCCACTCGCCAGGGCGAATCGCCGGTCAGGCGTTCGATGCGGTCGTCGACACGTACCAGCAGCGTATCGCCGTTGACGCCGACGAGCGTGGCCTCACGCGAACGCGCGTCACCGGCATCGTTGTCGCGCAATAGCGTAACCGGCTGGCCGACGCGCCCGGCGAGCAGACGCTGGCCGCTATCGTCGCCCGCACGCGCCGTCAATCCGGTCAGGCGCACGCCTTCACCTTCCAGCCAGACGGTATCCGCACGCAGACGCCCGGAAATGGGCCAACCGATAGTCTGATCACCGGATTTGAGATCGATATCGCGCGTGGTCTGCACCACGGCCGCGCCGCGATTGTAGAGGGCCATGGCATCAACCCGGGTCGGGTCGGACGACGAGGCCGCAAATGCGGCCAGCGGCAGGAAGCTGGCCGGCAATACGACGACCAGGGCTTTGAGCAGATGATTCGGTTGCTTCATGAAGACGCCGATTCCTGTTGTTTGTGGGCCGGTTTTTCATGCCGGTGAATACGAAACAGCCACATCGCCAGCAAAATCGCCGGGACGCCGGCCAGCGCGGTATAGCTGAAAAACGTCATATAACCAAAGCTGTCGACCACCCAGCCCGAGAAGCCGCCAATGAACTTGCCAGGCAAGGTCATCAGTGACGAGAACAACGCATACTGGGTCGCGGTGTACTGAGTGTTGGTCAGACTAGATAAATAGGCGATGAACGCGGAACCCGCCATGCCGCCGGAGAGGTTGTCTGCCGACACCGTCAACGCCAGCGATAGCAGCCCTGGATTGCCGGGCTGCCAAGGGGTGCTCAACAACGGCGTCCAGAGAAATGCAGCGCTGTCAGGCCGGGTGGCCATATCCATCAGGCCGGTGTTGAACAGCAGCATCGTCTGCGCATCCGGGCCCTGCGCGGCGAGCCAGGCGAACGCCAGATTGGTGGATGCGGCCAGAATGGCGCTTGCCAGCAACGGCTTGAGAATGCCGTAGCGCACGATCAGCACGCCACCCAGCGCGGCCCCGCCGAGCGTCATTGCAATACCGAACAGCTTGGTCACGCTCGCGATTTCGTTGAGCGAATAGTGCATGTCCAGATAGAACGGATTGGCCATCACACCCAGCGTGATATCCGTGACTCGAAACAGGCTCACGAACAACAGGATCATGAGCGCGGGTACACCGTAGCGAGAAAAGAAATCCACCAGCGGACAGATCACTGCGCCCAGTACCCAGCCGTACGCCTTGCGCAATTTCTCCGGCAGGAAGTCACAGCGCGCCAGATGGGCATTCACCCACGGTTCGTCCGGCAGCAGGGACGCGCGTGCCGAGGCTTCCGGTTCGGCCACCAGCAATACGGTCACCATGCCGACACCCACGAGCCCAGCCATCACGAAATACGTAAACGGCCAGGTCGTGCCGGCGGCGATATAGAACGCGCCCGCACCGGCTGTCAGCAGTGCAATGCGATAGCCGGCCTGGTAAGTCGCGGCCATTGCGCCCTGAATGCTTTCGTCGACGGCTTCGATACGCCAGGCATCGATCGCCACATCCTGGGTGGCCGAAGAAAACGCCACCAGAAGCCCGAACCAGGCAATCGCAGCCAGGTTCTCGGTCGGGTCGGTCATCGCCATCGCGATCAGACCGGTCACGAGACCGAACTGGGCCAACAGCATCCAGGCACGTCGTCGGCCCAGCAGCCGCCCGAGCACCGGCAAGGGGAAACGGTCGACCACTGGCGCCCAGAAGAACTTGATCGAGTACATCACCCCGATCCATGAAAAGAACCCGATCGTGGTCTTGGACACGCCTTCCTGGGCCAGCCACGCCGAGAGCGTGGAAAACACCAGCAGAAACGGCAGGCCGGACGAGAAGCCCAGAAACGCCATGCCGATGACCCGGGGCTGGCCATAGACTTCGAGCGCGGCGCGCCAGCCGCGCTTGCCATCGCCGGCCGGCGTAGACAGTTCAGAATTCGACATCGTAATCAATCGTCAGCGGCGCATGATCGGAAAGCCGCTCGGCGCGATACACCGATTCGGCCGTAGCCTTGGCCGCGAGATTGGGCGTGGCCACGTGATAGTCGATGCGCCACCCGACGTTGTTATCCCAGGCGCGGCCGCGGTTCGACCACCAGGTGAACTGGTCTTCGTTGGGGTTGATCTCCCTAAACACGTCGACCAGCCCCATTTCGCCGAACAGCCGGTCCATCCACTCACGCTCGTGCGGCAGGAAACCGGAGTTCTTCTTGTTGTTCTTCCAGTTCTTCAGGTCGATTTCCTTGTGCGCGATGTTCCAGTCGCCACACACCAGATAGTCGCCGGGCGCGGCCGCGCGTGCGGTCAGCAGTTCCGGAAAATGCAGTAGATAACGTTCCTTGGAATCCTGGCGGTGATCGCCGGACGAGCCCGAGGGCGCATACAGACTGGCGATGCTCAAATCGCCGTCGGGCATTTTAAAGCGCGCCTCGATATAGCGGCCTTCCGCATCGAACTCTTCGTGGCCCATCCCACGGATGATCTCGTCGGGTTCGCGCTTGGAATAGATCGCAACACCCGAATAGCCCTTGCGATTGGTCGCCTCTTCATAGAAGCAGTGATAGCCCTCGGGCCAGAACGCGGCCACGCCTTCGAGCTGATGCTGCTGGGCCTTGAGTTCCTGGATACAGACCACGTCCGGGTCCTGACTCGCCATCCACTCGAAAAACCCCTTGCGCTGCGCGGCACGAATACCGTTGGCGTTGAAGGACATGACCCGCATCGACGTTCCCTTGCTTTGAACCTGTATGGCTTTCTGTACAAACGCTTGCACGCCGGTGACCGAGCCGTGGGCCGGTCGCGGGCGCATCGCGCAGGCCTTATCATACGTGCTTGCCAACCGTGCACGATCCAACTACGCCGGGAACCGCCGATGTCTGCCGAGCCGACCGAACACAGTCAGGAGTTTCTAGCCCTTGCTGATACCTACGACGCGCTCAAGTTCGGCGAGTTCCAACTCAAGTCCGGCCGTGTGAGCCCGTACTTCTTCAATATGGGGGCGATCGCCTCCGGTGCGGGGCTGAAACGCCTGGCCGCGGGCTATGCCGCTGCACTGACGAATTCGGGCATCGAGTACGACAGCCTGTTCGGCCCCGCTTATAAAGGCATTCCTCTGGTGGCGACCGTCGCCTGTGCGCTTTCCGATCACGGCCGCGACATACCGTTCACCTACAACCGCAAGGAAGCCAAGGATCACGGCGAAGGCGGTACCCTCGTCGGCGCGCCGCTGGGTCAGCGCGTGGTGATCGTCGACGACGTGATCACCGCCGGTACAGCGGTGCGTGAAGCCATTGCCATGATCCGAAACGCGGGCAGCGAAGTCGCCGGCGTGCTCATTGCGCTCGATCGCCAGGAACGCGGCACAGATGCGCGCTCGCCGCTGCAGGCACTGGCTGCCGACGAGGGCATCCCCACCGTGGCCGTCGCCACCCTAGACGACGTGATCGGCTATGCCGAACGCGCCGGACTGGACGATCACAGGCTGGCCGCAATCAAACGCTATCGCGACGAATACGGCGTGGCGTGAGCGAGCGTCACGCCAACGCGAACGGCGACTACACGCCGGGTCTCGACCAGTTAACGCGCTATGCGCTGGTCGCCCTCGCCGTGGCACAGGCGCTCGCGCTTTACGGGCTTGCGCAGGTTATCGACGCTTTCGATGCGCTGCGTTGGCTATACAGCGCCTATGCCGTCGTCGGTCTGCTGCCCGTCCTGTTTTATCTG
>VMHT01170122.1_pt1 | contig 13699 bp, 29 predicted proteins | sample 4693611 | NCBI WGS metagenome assembly VMHT01 (sample SAMN12280063, study PRJNA550983) | marine metagenome | isolation source: seawater sampled from same location over 5 years 0.02-0.2 micron viral filtrate | place: USA: collected off the coast of southern California halfway between the port... ... | reverse complement strand
TGCGACTCTGAGCAGAGAAGTCAGCACCATCAATCGTAATAGGCTCAACTCCCAAACCTTTTGATATGTAGTCTTGATGCTCTTGCTTCATAGATGCTACATTCTCAAAGATAAAGTACTTAGGCTTCAAGTCGCGCAAGGCATCAAAGCATAGCTGACTCAAATCTCTGGCATCATCATTACCATCTTGCGAACCTGCCACACTGTATGGTTGGCATGGAAAACCTGCCACCAATAGGAATATATCCTTGCCTATCAGCTTTGTGTAGTTCCTAGCATCACCATGTCTGGTCATGTCTGGATAGTTGTACTTGCTTACTGCACTGGCATACTTGTCTGTCTCAAAGACGTGCCACTCAGCTTGTCCCAAGCCTACTCTGTCCCACGCAATGCGTGTACCAGATAAGCCATCACATATAGATACGTTAATCATGTATTGTCACCTTTGTTTCACTTGTTAATCCTTGCTCCCAGTCTTTATCAAAGTTGGCAGAAAGAATGTTTAATATGTCATCTCTTATATCAACAAACTTTGCGTGTGTCAACTTCTCTGGTGCGGTATACCTATGCATAATCATCTCATGGATATCGGTATACATTCGTAACCATTGTTCTTTATTCATCTTTAGTTTCTGCATCTTTCAATTCCTTTCTTAATAATTTTGCTTGAAACATCTCGTGCCTATGCCTATTGAGTGTGTCCTTTTCGCGCTTGTCCTCAATAGTCATGGTACGCTTTCGTATGTAGTGTGGGTTGCGCGGTTTATTTGTAGTATTTTTTCGAGCCAATTGTAGTCTCCCATGTTACACATAGTATGCCTACCAGACTTACTGTAAACATTACTAAGCTCAGACAGAACGCAACCACATCTCTGGGGTTGTGTCCTAAGTCATCTATCTTGGTGCTTTCCATCGCACCTATGAACAGCAAGCCAATCATAAAGAATGCTCCGCTTACCATGAGTATGCACGTTAGTGCTATCGCTGTTTGTCTGGTCATTAATAACTCCATATTTGTGGTGGTGAATTTTCTGCTTTGCATAGCACTGCCCATTCTGAATTATAGATAGGCTTGTCATCTACACGTCTTACAAAGGTGTCGTGTAAATAAGGATTATAAGTTATCTGATAAACAGCCAAATCAACTGGCATACTCAAGATATCTTTCGACTCATTATCATTTGGCATAAGCGTACCGCGTACAAAAGCATGTACGTTTTTACTTTTCTCGCGTCTTACTCTCTGCTTACCTTTCTCGCCTACAATATACTGTGGATTTTTTATTGTCACTTTGTCTCTATGTGCAATAACTTTTCCATTGCATCGTATCGAAAAAGTTTTCTTGTGTAGATTGTAGTACACATCTACTTTTATTCCTTTTAGTAAAGGATAGTATGGGTTCACAAGTGGCTTGATGTGTCCGCTGTTCGCCATAGTCTCAACGTATCTAGGTATCGTGTTCATCTTTCATCTCCTTTTCTGCTTTTTCACATTCATAACACTGATATTCCCATTCATCTCCGCAATGCTGACAATCTGGGTCTTTATATAGATGGTTTATATACTCATACATTTTTCTTTGCTCCTATTACTATATCCCATGTGAAGTCAGACCCATAGTAGTCTATCGCAGACTTAGTGTCTGGGTCTAGGTTCATTAGAACGTCCGCGATAATCTCGCCCACGTCCTGCTTTTGCTCGTCACTCATATATTTAGTGATAAGAAATTTTAAGTTGTCACTCATGGCTTGTCTCCTCTATTTAACGTAATCGCAGTTTGCGAATGCCATTTTTGTTGCGTCTCCGCAGATTTGTATATGCAAATTCTCACATTGCAAGTGTTCTATAACAGAGTCCCATGCTAGTTCTGTGGCATGGTCTATGTGTATATCGTCCTCTTGATACACTTCATTCGCCCAAGTATGGACGATATGTTGTATAGACTTTTCATGGTCTATTGGTAATTCATTCTTAAATATAATCATAGTTTTTCTCCTTATCCTACTACAAATCCGCTATCGTCATGCACCGCCTTGCCTTTGGCATACAATGCACATATTACACCTTGTGGTTCTAGAAAACGTGCGTCTCCATCGTCTCCACCTACTACGTTCATACCCATAAACTGCGTGGGTATATCCTCAACATGCCTAAACACTACAGCAATACGCATACCTAAAGCTTTAGCGGTATCAACAAACTTTTGGTATAGTTGTACTCCTGAATAGCTAAAAGTCAAGTCATATACCTTTGGGTCTGGTATAATTCTATTGGGTATCTTGGTATAGTCGTACCATCTCACTCCATATTTGTTATACATCTCAACCATGAAGTCCCACGCTATTAATTCCCATCTAAAGTCCCACGTCCCATTGGGTCGCACCGCACATACAAGATTATTCTTTTGGCAATACTTTGCATGTGTCAACACTTCTCGCTTGAACATCTCCATAAACTTCTCGCGGTATTGATTAAAGAATAACGTCTTGCGTAGTCTACTCATCTGTACGCTGTTCATCGCTCCACGTCCTGCCATATCTAAACATGGAGTGTCACACTCTGCAACATGCGCCATAGGACACATATTGACACCTGATTTTTTTGCAGGACTTCCATAATTTACAAGTATTGATATACCTTTTTTGAAGTCTTTTGATGTTTTAGGATTATCCTTGTTGAATATCTTACTAGGAAATTCCGAAAACCATTTTGTATACTTATCGCTTGTGAGTATCTGGTCGCGTACTTCTGGCGATAGTTTGGATAAATCGTATATTATCATATTACACTTACTCCTTTTGTTATGTAGTGTGGGGATACAATGCACTTGTGCATCGTACCCACCCAATATTAGATAGCCACTTGACGTAGGTTCTTTCTAGATACCCATTGTCCAGTAGTAGCGTCTCTATCAACTAGAAAATACTGCTTGTGACTAGAGAATGAGCCTACTGGCTTGTTATATCTGTTAGTCTTTCTCTGATAAAACACTTGTGATATTTCATCAAAAGTTTTGATTGCAGATTTTACGTTGATAGTTCCGATATATGTTTCTGTATTTTTCATAATACATCTCCTAAGTTGGTTATGGTTGTTGTGGATATAGTCATTATATCCCCACATTACATATAATAATATAATATGATAGGCAATATTTATGCCATACTGCCTATCAAATATATTAGGTGAGTAATCAAGAGTTTCATATATTGCGTTGGCGCATAAGACAATCCAAGTCTCGTACATTTACGTTAATAACAATAAATTAATAATCTTGCGTTATAGTAGTTTTGGTGCATCACGTCCTCAGATGCGAATCCCCTAGCTGAGTTTCTAAAGGTGGTAGGTACAACTATTAAAACCTACCTGAAATTTATCGCCCACTATCCACTTGCCTACCAAGGTATTCCATCTCGACTATCTTTAGTCAGAATGCTTCACGTCAAGACTTGGAACGTGTTACCAACTAAAACAGTATCGAAACTTTTGTAAACCTTGTAACATAACTCTTACACAGTCACAGTAGTGTTCGCTGTTGATAGGCTTATCGTTATTTCGCGTTACACCTACCGCCTAGACCTCATCTAGACTTGTCATGCACCTTTATCGTGCTTGAGGTGGTAGTTGCAAACTTCGTGCCAACTTTCGCACCTCGTGATATTTTTTCTCTTTTTTCTCGTATCGTATCTCCTAAAATGTTTTTGCCGTCGTTGGGGGGATACTTGCACATGCCATGCCAACTTTAAAAATTTAATAAAAAAAAGTATAAAAAAATAAAAATAATTTTTTACATATATAACTAGTGGTTTTATTGGCTTTTTTTACATGGGGTTCTGGCATGGGGTCGATGATAGTAAAAATGGGGATATATATTCATGCACTGCTACCATGGGGATACCTATTTTTTGTGTCAATTTGTTGACAAGTCAAATGTTTGACAGGCAACTGACTGATAATCAGTTAACTATATGCACCAAACCCCTTATTTTACTGGCTTATATGCGTTTACAAATTATTGACAGTATAAAATAATGTTTTTTGGGGTGAAAAAGTGATAGTGGCATAATATTTGCTAGGGGTCGGCATGCGCCATGCAGGGGTGTACCGTACGTATGTACACAGAAATACACAGATTAGGTATTTTGAGTGTTAACCACAAGAGTAACTGAAAACTATTTGTACTTTAGCAACAAGAAATGTCTTGACAGGGGTTGACAAGTATGGTATAATTATACATAACTAGGTTCACTTAAAGTGATACATTAAGATGTTTATTAATTAAGATTGTTAATAACACTTAAATGTACACTTAAATGGTTTTTCATAAAAATAATTTAAGAAAGTTCTTGACTTTGAAGAAAAAATCAGTAAAACTATACACTGATGATGTACTTACATCTTTTTATGATGCTATCCGTACTAATTCTGTAGAGCGTTTGCACATTCCGCATAGCGATGTGTTTTATGTTCGTGCTGCTGTAGAAGCGAAGTACGGAAAAAGGTTCTCTCTTAAACATGTAGAGACCATAATGAAAGAAGAAGGGTGGACAGAGACTGATGGGCAAGAAAGTTCCAGTGATATCAATAGGTGTCGGCATGGCTGACATGGATAAACTAAAGAAGAAGATGAAAAAAGCCGAAATGATGAATGGTGGTATGGCTAACGGAAAGCAACACATGTATTCTAACGGTGGAAGTGTTACAGATAACTTGCCTAACAAAGGATTGAAGGCACTGGCAAAGTCAGCTGCCGGTAAAGAAGCAGTCCGTAACATGGGATTTAAAGTATAACACACCCGATAGAGAGTGACATTCGTAATTGGTCACATAAGTTCTTAGAAATACCCAGTAAAAAGTTAAACGGTTTACCGCCTTGCCCTTATGCAAAACAGGCATGGCTTGAAAACAAAGTTACCTTTGATATCAATACAGGTTTAGACGGATTACTAAAAGCAGTATCACAGTTTGACACACATAACTATGATATTGTTGTATGGGCAGATGAAGACCTACCCGACATGAACTACTTAGATGGTTGGTGTGACGGTGTAAACGAAGCTTTATCTGTTTCTGGTAAAGATATGCACCTCATGGTGTTTCATCCAGACTATGATGCTACGGAAGCAGGTCTGGATTTTCTCGTTGACGATGGTATTACAGACGAGAATCTAAGCTACTGCATGGTATTCGTGCAGCGGCTATCCACCCTAGACGATGCAGCACTAAGTCTGGAGAAGTCTGGGTATTACAAACACTTTCCAACAGATGTGTTTGAATCATTAGTGCTAGACAGAAGGAGACTAAGAGATGGCAATGCATGGCAAAGCAAAAATGGCTAAAAAGAAAATGCGTGGTGGAGGAATGTCCATGATGGCAAAGAAGAAAATGATGCGTGGTGGCATGTCCGCAAAGAAGAAGATGATGGGCGGTGGAATGGCTAAGATGGCTAAGAAAAAGATGATGCGTGGCGGCGCAATGAAAAAGAAGAAGTAATGGTCTACTTATCAGAGTCATCGGTACATGGCTTTGGAGTTTTCGCGGACAAAGATTATAATGTAGGAGACACACTTGAACTGTGCTATTATCTTGTTACTGATGATTCTGATATAAACGACACCTGTATACTACACGACTACGTGTTTAGTACACCGAATGAAGAAGAAGAATACTTAGTTCCATTAGGGAACGCTATGATGTATAACCACAGCACTGACCCCAACGCTGAGTGGGAGATACATGAAGATAATAACTTTGTACGATTTAAAGCTTTAAAGAACATATCAAAAGACGAAGAAATATTTCACAACTACGGTGAAGAGTATTGGGAGAGTAGAAATGGTAAAAGCAAAAAGCACAGTAAATAAAGCAGGTAACTATACAAAGCCCGGAATGCGGAAGCGTATGTTCTCTGCAATAAAGGCAGGGTCTAAGGGTGGCAATCCCGGTCAATGGTCTGCACGAAAAGCACAACTATTAGCACAACGCTACAAAAAAGGGGGCGGTGGCTATAAATAAAGACCCTAAAAAAGGAACAGGTAAAAAGCCTAAAGGAACTGGTAGGAGATTATATACAGATGAGAATCCCAAAGATACAGTCCCTATTAGATTTACCACTGTGGCTGATGCCAAAAGAACTGTGGCGAAGGTTAAGAAACTTAAAAAACCGTTTGCTAGAAAAATACAAATCTTGACAGTTATGGAGCAACGTGCTAAAGTAATGAATAAGACAGAAGTTGTTAAGATTGCTAAACTCGGTAAAGAGCAAATAAGGAAACAACATGGCACTAGCAAAGTCACAGCGCAGTCTTAAATCATGGTCAAAGCAAAAGTGGAGAACAAAGAGTGGTAAGCCCAGTAAACAAACTGGAGAACGGTATCTACCAACAGCTGCTATTAAGGCATTATCACCACAGGAGTACGCAGCAACTACTAAAGCGAAAAGAGAAGGAACAAGAAAAGGCAAACAGTTCGTTAAACAGCCTAAAAGAATCTCTAAAAAAACGCGAAGTTATAGAAAAGTTACATAACGTAGGATATTTTACAGGAGAATAAATATGGCACCGGTACTACCAATAATAATATCAGTAGCAGGGGTATTAGTTAGAACAACAAAATCACAACTTCCTAAATTATTAGGTAGATTTAAAAATGCTAAACAGGTAAAAAATCCTAGCACAAAGCAAGTAGATGAAGCAAAAAGATTAGATGGGTCTTTTTCTAATTTTGGAAAAGGGGATAAAAGCACTCTTGTAAAAGCAGATAGAGCAAAACCTAGTTTTATGGAGAAACTTACAGGTAGGGGTACATCTAAGGGACAAGACAGAATAGGAAATGTTGGACAAAAAACAGGTCAAGCAGCTAGAAATAAATTTAAACTAGCAGGAGAAACTGTAAAACTAGCAGGTGTAGCAGGTGTCGCAGCACTAGACCGTGAGCTTAAATTGTCAGCAAGTATGAAGAGAAAATTAAAACAGGCTAGAACACAATCACAATACGATACTTTAGTGCGATTGGCGATAGCTGAACAGAAACAAAAAGAAAAAGATAATAAAAGCAAAATAAAGAAACCTCTCAAAAAACCAAAAGAGATTGATAAGATAGGTGCAGTTAGAACACCACTCAGAAAACCTAAAGGCATGAAATGATAGCTGAAACTTGGTTTGCAGTGGCTATAATGTTAGGGGTACATTCCGATGGTACGAAGGATGTATACATATTTCAACAACCGAAAGAACACAATCACTTCCACAGTTCAATGGAGTGTAGAGACTATGTACGAAATAATCCGCTTCCTATTATAACAGCATTGAACAGAGAATATGGACCACGACCTATTGAAAAAGTTATCTGCGTTCCTGAAAAGAATGTTCGACAATTTATTGAAGAACGTGATTTAGATGCTTTATGAACCCACCTGTGATATCTGCGGACACCACATCGAAGACGATAGATGTGAGTACTGCCGTAATACAGGAGATAATGGAAAGTGGATAGAAAAGATAATAGAGCAAGCCAGAGACCCACGACACGACCAATCTGCGTTTAAAGATAAAAAGAAAAATGACTCCAGAGACACTTGACAGATGGCGAATACTTCCAAGACTTATGATGCTAGTTATGACAGGAGTTTACATTCGTTGTATAGAATGGGCTTTGAGTCAGCCAGAGTTGACCACACAACAAGCAGGACTGATATCTGTGATTACAGGAGCGATGACAGGGAGTTTTGCAATCTGGATGGGGGCAGAGAAATCAGAACCCAAGATAATGGGGAGAGAAGAGAGATGATTAAATATTTTAAAAGGTTATGGTGTGCTTTGTTGAATAAGAAATGTTCAGACACATGCACATGCAAATAGAATGGTTAGAAATTATAAACGTGAATATTCGTTAAGTGGTGGTAAGCCAAACGAAAAGAAGAACAGAGCATCTAGAAATAAAGTTAGACGAGCATTAACACGAAACGGAACAGTACGTAAGGGTGACAGAAAAGACATAGACCATATAGATAAGAACCCTAGAAATAATGCACCCCGAAATCTACGAGTTATTAATCGTAGTAGAAACAGAGCAAGAAAATGATAAGTACACTATTAAGTTCAGTATCTAGTTTAGCATCATCTTATATAGAGGGCAAGACAGCCATACAAAAGGCTGAAGCCACTATTAGGATGAAAGAAGCAACAGGTGAAATTGATTGGGACTTAGCTGCTATGAGGGCATCCCAAAGCTCGTGGAAGGACGAATGGTTGACTTTGCTTTTCAGCATTCCTCTAGTACTGAGCTTCATGGGTGAGTGGGGCAGGGGCATAGTAGCAGATGGCTTTACTGCACTCGCAGGTATGCCGCAGTGGTATCAGATAGCATTAGGAGCTATTGTAAGTGCGAGCTTTGCCACACGGTCTGCAAGTAAATTGTTTAACATGAGAAAGAAGTAATGGCAAAATGGAGAGTACCAATGTTTAAATTATCACAGCGTTCATTTCAAAGACTGGTAGGAGTGCATCCTAAATTAGTGGATACAGTAAAGTTAGCTATAAAGAAAACAGATACAGACTTTGGTGTAATATATGGAGTGAGGGATTTAGCCACTCAGGAGAAGCTTTATAAATCTGGAAAATCACAGACGATGAAATCTAAACACCTTGTGCAGGAAGATGGATACTCACATGCTGTAGACTTAATGGCATACGATTCTGGAGAGCCGTCATGGGATATAGTGGACTACGATAACATAGCAGATGCCATGAAAGCTGCTGCTCTTGAAACTGGAGCTAAGATTAGGTGGGGCGCGGCATGGCAAATAAATGATATAACAACATGGGATGGAACTATGGAACAAGCTATGAATGCTTATATAGACCTAAGACGCTCACAGTCGCGCCGCCCATTTATTGACGGTCCTCATTTTGAATATATAGCATGACATCAAAAGTACGAAAGAAAAAACGCGATGACATGAAAGGCATGTCTGTCAAAAGTGGGGACAAGCGACCCACTGACAAAGGTGCAGGTATGACGGAAAAGGGAGTTAAAAAATATAGACAACGAAATCCCGGTTCAAAATTAAAAACAGCAGTTACAGGTAAAGTTAAACCCGGTAGTAAAGACGCAAAAAGAAGAAAGTCCTTCTGTGCTAGAAGTGCAGGACAAATGAAAAAGTTTCCTAAAGCAGCAAAGAATCCAAACAGTAGACTGCGACAGGCAAGAAGAAGGTGGAAGTGTTAATATGGATAATGGAAAAAAATATGGCTACTCTTCTGTAGACAATATAACAGGAAAAAAGTTTAATACAGAATCTTTGTTTAATTTTACTCCTGCTAAGAAGAAAGATAGTCCTATGTTTGATTTAAATCTTAGAGACCCAAAAGTAAATATTGCAGGTGGACAACTACGACCTAAAGTAAGAAAAGGTTACGTAGGTTTAACATTTACAAAAGAGTTTAAAAAAAGATGACAAGACAACTTACAGAAAAGCAACAAAAACTATTACATGTTTTATTTGACGAAGCAGGTGGTAATGTCACTATAGCAAAAAAGATTGCAGGATATGCAGATACATCTAGCACTGCAGATATCGTTAAAGGCTTAAAAGATGAAATACTTGAAGCGACACAAATGTGGATGGCACGTAACGCACCAAAGGCTGCAATGTCAATGACAGGAGCTTTGTTAGAACCCACAGAGTTAGGCATAAAAGAAAAGATGATGGCGGCAAAAGAAATACTCGACAGAGTTGGCTTAGTAAAAACAGAGAAGATGCAAGTAGAAGCAACAGGTGGTGTGATGCTTATGCCACCAAAAGCAGTAGTAGAGGACGATGACTAGAAGTATTGGCAGGTGGAAGTTACCACAACCAACAGATATAAAAGAAGATAACGAGTGGATATCTATACCACGTATTGCCAGAACTATACCTTTCGGTTATGTACAAGACGAGAATGACCCTGACGTTTTACGACCTGTACCTAATGAACTAGATTTGCTAGAAAAAGCTAGAACATATGTAAATCAATATTCATATCGACAAGTAGCAAATTGGATATCAAATCAGACAGGACGCTACATATCACATGTAGGATTAAGAAAACGATTAGAGAATGAGCGACAACGTAAGAACCAAGCTAAAGGCATTCGCCAATGGGCAGACTATGCGGAAAAGGCAATCGCCAAAGCGAAAACCCTTGAAGAAGAAAGAACAGGCGCAAGAGCCATCAGTTAAAATAGAAGATGTTTCATATGAAACAAAAGCTATTGAGGAACACGCGAATGTTTTGTTTAAGCCTAATGAAGGACCTCAGACAGACTTTTTAGCTGCAAGCGAAAGAGAAGTTTTATACGGAGGTTCAGCAGGAGGTGGAAAGTCATATGCAATGTTGGCAGACCCATTACGTTACATGGGACATCCTTCATTTAGCGGACTACTACTGCGACACACCACAGAAGAGTTACGAGAACTTATATTTAAAAGTCAAGAACTCTACCCAAAAATATGGAAGGGTATTAAGTGGTCAGAGCGAAAGATGCAATGGGTAGCACCGTCAGGTGCAAGATTGTGGATGTCTTATCTAGATAGAGATGAAGATGTTCTACGATATCAAGGATTAGCATTTAGTTGGATAGGATTTGATGAACTTACTCAATGGGCAACACCATACGCTTGGAACTATATGCGAAGTCGTTTACGTTCTACTGCTCCAGATTTACCCATCTTTATGAGAGCAACAACGAACCCCGGTGGTAGAGGTCACGCTTGGGTTAAGAAAATGTTTATTGACCCTGCAGCATACGGAAAGGCATTTGATGCGACAAATATCGAAACAGGAGAGGTACTACGCTATCCATCTGGACACTCTAAAGCAGGAAAGGCTCTCTTTAAAAGGAAGTTTATACCGGCAAGATTATCCGACAACCCATTCTTATCAAAGTCTGGGGATTATGAAGCAATGCTCCTCTCACTCCCAGAACAACAAAGAAGACAGCTATTGGAAGGGGATTGGGATATTAAAGAAGGGGCAGCTTTTACTGAGTTCAATCGTGACCTTCATGTTGTCGAGCCTTTTAATATTCCATCTAACTGGGTAAAGTTTAGAGCGTGTGACTATGGATATGGAAGTTACACAGGAGTTATATGGTTTGCTGTATCACCGAGTGAACAGCTTGTAGTATATAGGGAGTTATACGTATCGAAAGTATTAGCCACAGATTTAGCCGACATGATATTAGAAATGGAAGCAGGTGATGGCAATATTCGATATGGTGTTTTGGACAGTTCTTTGTGGCATAAGCGTGGGGATACTGGTCCTAGCTTGGCTGAACAAATGATTAGCAAAGGATGCAGGTGGAGACCGTCTGACAGAAGTAAGGGTAGCCGGGTTGCAGGTAAAAATGAGATACACAGAAGATTGCAAGTTGATGAGTTTACTGAAGAGCCACGTTTGGTTTTTTTCAATAACTGTACAAATGTTATCTCTCAACTGCCCTCAATCCCACTGGACAAAAAGAATCCAGAGGATGTAGACACAAAAGCAGAAGACCACTTGTATGATGCGTTAAGATATGGTATAATGTCAAGACCGCGATTTAGTATATTTGATTATGACCCAAGAATGAGTAGGGGAAACAATATGCCAATAGCAGATTCTACTTTCGGATATTAAGGAGACTAAATGGCTGAAGAAGATATAATGATGGAAGAAGATTCCATTGCATTAAGCGACACAGAGGACTCTGTATCTGAAGATGCTAACATAAATAATATAATACCATTTGTAATGGAGCGTTACAAGCGTTCAGAAGACTACCGATATCAAGACGAACAACGATGGTTAAAAGCCTATAGAAACTACAGAGGACTGTATGGTCCTGATGTACAGTTTACTGAAGCAGAGAAGTCTCGTGTATTTATAAAAGTAACAAAGACTAAAACTCTTGCAGCGTATGGACAAATAGTTGATGTTTTATTTGCCAACCAAAGATTTCCCCTTTCCGTAGAACCAACAGAATTACCCGATGGTGTAGTAGGCGATGTAAACTTTGACCCACTAGAGCCAGAGCAAGCACGAGAGTTACAAAGTCCTTACGGCTTTGCAGGTGATGGAAATGACTTACCACCGGGAGCAACTGAAATATCTTTAATGGATAAGCTAGGTCCTTTGAGTAGTAAGCTAGAACCAATAGAAGATAAACTAAAAGAGGGTGCAGGAAAAACACCGTCTGCTATTACATTCAGTCCTGCAATGATTGCTGCAAAAAATATGCAGAAAAAAATACATGACCAGTTAGAAGAGTCAGGAGCAAACAAACATTTAAGAAGTGCATCATTTGAGATGTCATTGTTTGGTACAGGTATAATGAAAGGACCTTTTGCTGTAGACAAAGAATACCCAAATTGGGATGATGAAGGTGCATACGACCCTAAGTTTAAAACAGTGCCACAGGTAAACTATGTATCTGTATGGAACTTTTATCCAGACCCAGATGCAAATAATATGGAAGAAGCACAGTATGTACTAGAGAGACACAAGATGTCTCGTTCTCAGCTTAGAGCTTTGAAGAAGCGTCCATACTTTAGAGATACTGTTATTGATGAAGCCATACAAATGGGTGAAAACTATAATAAGTATTATTGGGAAGATGACCTATCAGACTATGCACCAGAACATGGTGTAGATAGATTTGAAGTGCTAGAGTATTGGGGTACAGTAGATACAAGTCTAATAGAAGAACAGGGTGTTGAGATACCGCAAGAGCTACAAGACTTTGATGAACTACAAGCAAACATATGGATATGCAACGGTAAACTTATACGAATGGTGCTTAATCCATTTAAACCTGCGAAGATACCTTATGTTGCTGCACCATATGAACTAAACCCATATAGTTTCTTTGGTGTAGGTATAGCAGAGAATATGGACGATACACAAACATTAATGAACGGTTTTATGCGTATGGCTGTGGATAATGCTGTGTTATCGGGTAATTTAATTGTAGAGGTAGATGAAACAAACTTAGTTCCCGGTCAAGACCTTTCACTATATCCCGGAAAAATATTTAGAAGACAAGGTGGCGCACCCGGTCAGGCTATCTTTGGTACAAAGTTTCCAAACGTATCCTCAGAAAATATGATGCTGTTTGATAAAGCCAGAGTGTTAGCAGATGAAAGCACAGGCTTTCCATCATTTGCACATGGACAAACAGGTGTGCAGGGTGTAGGTAGAACCGCAAGTGGCATATCAATGTTGATGAATGCTGCAAGTGGTAGTATAAAGACAGTTATAAAAAATGTAGATGATTATTTACTTAGACCTTTGGGTGAAGGTTTCTTTAGATTCAACATGCAGTTTGATTTTGACCCAAAGATAAAAGGTGACTTAGAGGTAAGAGCTAGAGGTACAGAAAGTCTCATGGCTAACGAAGTGCGTAGTCAAAGGCTTATGCAGTTCTTATCTGTAGCGAGTAATCCTGCTCTTGCACCTTTTGCTAAGTTTCAATACATTATAAGAGAAATTGCAAAGTCAATGGATTTAGACCCCGACAAAGTAACCAACAACATGGATGAAGCCGCCTTGCAAGCAGAGATAATGAAAGGGTTTCAAGCGCAACAGCCTGAACAGGAAGCTCCTGTGGCAGGTGTAGACGCTATGGACACTTCAGGTACAGGTGGTGGTAATATAGGCGTAGGACAAGCTCCTGTGCC
>VMHT01000945.1_pt1 | contig 13700 bp, 10 predicted proteins | sample 4693611 | NCBI WGS metagenome assembly VMHT01 (sample SAMN12280063, study PRJNA550983) | marine metagenome | isolation source: seawater sampled from same location over 5 years 0.02-0.2 micron viral filtrate | place: USA: collected off the coast of southern California halfway between the port... ... | reverse complement strand
GCTGGCGGAGCTGAGTGTTGATGAAGTTAAACGCGTGGTTGGACCTGGTGCAGTATGGCCCGATATGTCGAGGGACGAGATCATGGCAGAAGTATTCTTGCAGATTGAAGCAGGCAGCACCGGAAAGCCGAATAGGGCGGCGGAGCTGCGTAACATTGAGAGAATCATCCCATTCTTGATACAGATCCCTGGTATCGATCCATCGTTCCTGGCGCGTGAGTTGCTGAAGCGATTGGATGACAAACTGGATTTTAACCAGGCGATTGTGGAACAGATTCCATCGATTGTTGCAATGAACCAGGCACAGAACATGGGCGCAGGAAGCGCCAACGCACCACAGTTGCAAGGCGGTCAGGGACGTAATAACGCACCGATGCCGAGGCAAGTGGCAGGAGCTGGTCAAGCCCCAATGGGTCCAGCTTAATTTTTTTGTTCAACATGTTGATTTTAACGATCAGCAAATATACAATTCAAACTAAGGACGCGAAATGGCTGAAGAAGTCATGGAGTCAGAATCGTCCACTGACTCTGAAATAGTACCCCAGGACGAAGTCTCCCAGGAGGCCGCGCACTCGTCAGGCGCAGACGATAAAGAACCAGAAACGGAAGAAAGTCTTCTCAATGTAGTCCAGGACGCCCTGGACCCGCAAGAGGAGGAAGAAGAGCCGGTTCTGGAAGCGGATTCGTCATCCGAGGATGTTGTAGTTGATACGGACACGGAAGAGCTTGGCGAGCTTTCAGAAGAAGATGAAGAAGTTCTGAAAGACTTCAAAAACTTCCCTCCTTTAAACAAGCATCCACGATTTAAGCAGCTGATCGAGCAGCGGAATCAGTACCGCGAGACTGCGGATGAGTATAGCCGCATAACCGATTTCATGCGGGATAATTCGTTGAGTCCAGAGGACGCAGCAGAAGGATTCCGGGTGATGGCACTGATGAAGGCAAATCCTGCAGAAGCCTATAAGGAACTGCAGAGCAAGATACAGCAGCTGGCAGATGCAACCGGGATCAACGTCCCAAATGATCTACGCCAGCGAGTCGAGGATGGCTATATCGATGAAAACTCTGCGAAGGAGTTGAGTCGAGCAAGAGCAGAACTAAATCGTGAGAAACAGCTTCGTGAATCTGAACACAACCAACGTCTGCAGATGCAGACGAATCAGACAGTTGATCGGATTACTGAAGATGTCACGGATTGGGAAGCAGAGATAAAGGAGAAAGATCCTGACTACGACCTCAAATCAGAAGAAATCGATGACCGCGTCAGAGCGATGGTTGCTGAGAGAGGGCGTCCGAGTAATTCGGAACAGGCGATACAGTTTGCCCAGGAGGCATACGAGACAGTATCAGAACGGCACAAGCGCCGATCTCCACAACCAAGAGCGATGAAAGCGGCTAAATCTGGGAAACTGAGTGGATCCCCGGAAGCAAAGCCGCAGTCTTTGCGAGAAGCAATTGAACTGGCAATAAGCAACGGGTGATACGCTCCTTTTTAAAGGACGTAAAATGGCTTTTTCGAGCGCAGAATTGACCAATATCGCGAATGCGGCATTGGACTATTACATTGATAAAGGCAAGGTGCATGAAAACACTCTTGCCGATAAACCTCTGCTTCAAAAGATAGAAGCAGGCGCCGCTGTTTTTCCTGGCGGTAAAGAGAATGTATCTCTGGCAGTCAAAGGTGCATATGGTGATGGGAACTCTGCTACCAACGAGGTCGCGGGTTACACTCACAATGACACTGTCAGCTACATTAACCCGGCTAACATTCTGAGGGTAAATTACCCCTGGAAAGAACACCACACTGGCATCAGTGTCACTCTCACAGAATTGAAAAAGGATGGAATTTCGGTTGTTGATTCAATCGATGGTAAATCCACCTCAAACCATTCTGGCAGAGAGCAACACGCCCTCGCCAACCTTCTCGAAGACAAACTATCAGACATGATGGAGTCTTATGCTAGAGGGATGAACACTCTTCTTTATGGAGATGGAACTGGCGATGCAAATGCTTTTGCGGGCATCCGGGCTTTCATTAAAGATGATCCTACTGCAGGATCCGTTGGTGGCCTTGCGGCAACCAATACTTGGTGGAGATCAAGAGCAAATCTTGCCATATCGACTACTGCAACAGGCGATGAGTTGGTACAGCTGCTTCACCAAGAAATGCGTCAGTTGCGCCGCTTCGGTGGACGCCCTGACATTGCAGTCGCAGGAAGCGCTTTTCTTGATCGTCTTGGAGAGCAGATCCGCGCCAAGGGTAATTATACCCAAACCGGTTTTTCCAGTAATGGTGCAACCGACATTTCAATGGCTGAGATCAGCTATGGCGGACTGAAGTTCGTCTATGATCCTGCATTGGATGACCTTACTGTTTCAGGGAAAGACCCGGACAAACGATGTTACATTATCGATTCCAGCAAGCTGAAAATGCACTATATGCAGGGAGAAAAAATGAAGCGTCATTCACCGGCTAGAAGCGCAACACAGTATGTGATGTACCGAGCAATCACGACCACTTGTGTCATGTGTTCCTCGCAGTTGAATTGTCACGGAGTTTACGAAATTTCCTGACAAAATAGCGGGGCTTCGGCCCCGCCTATAACCGAAAAATAGCTATGGATGTTTACAAATGCACAGTTGCCCTTGGAGGTAATATCGGGATGACAGTTCACAAAGATGGATGTAGTGTCGCGGAATTAGTGATGCTGCGATATCTGCATGGAGATGTATCTGTCACAGAAATAGAAAAAACAGGAACAAAACCTGGTGATTCTGTATCCGAAAGAGATTATTTAAATTATTCATATCGCGCTCCAAAGGTAGCAGAAGTTTTTGGTCCTTACGGCGAACTGCCAATGAAAATTGCAGAAGCTAAAATCCCGGATTCATATTTTGCAGATCCGCCTAAAAAAGCGACAAAAAAGAAAGCCGCCGCAGCCCCAAAAAAAGAGGAACCTGAAGCAGCAGCAGAATAATGGCAAGAGGCACACAGCTGACAGTATTGATCGAAGACCTTCGATCTGAAGTTGGTCATTCACTGCAAGCCAGTTTAGGAAAAGCGACCCGCGATGTTTTAATCAACACGTTGCAACGCACTCAAAAAAGGCTTTGGAATGATTATTCCTGGCCTTTTTTAGCTGTTCGCCGGGATATCAATACTGCATCGGGGCAACGCTATTACGATGTCCCGTCTGACGTAGTATTTGAGCGGATCGAACGTGTTGAGTTTAAATGGGGAGATCAATGGCACAAAATTGAATACGGGATAGGCGCCAGCGAATACAATCAATATGATTCGGACCAGGACATCCGCAGTTATCCTGTTTATCGATATGATGCTTACGAGAATAATCAGATCGAGCTTTGGCCCATTCCTAATAACAACACCAACACCACAACCGGATCCGGAAAGATACGGATCCACGGGATCAAGAATCTATCAACATTCATTTCAGACAGCGATACCGCTGACTTGGATGACCAGTTGATTGTTCTGTATGCCGCCGCAGAAATCTTAGCCAGACAGAAGCAGCCTGACGCACAGAATAAACTGGCTCAAGCGAATGCCCATTATGCAAGATTGAAAGCGCGTAGCAGTAAATCCGAGATGTTTATCATCGGAGGTGAGATCCCGCTCAATCAATACCTTCCTAAAGGGCCGCCGGTTGTTGCTAACCAGAGCAGCAGCTGATGCCATACATCCTTGTAGAGGATTTCAAGTCAGGTCTTGACACCAGGCGAACCAACGTCACCAGTGTTCCTGGAAGTCTCGTCACATTAACGAATGCCCATCTGACCAGAGGTGGGGAAATCGAAAAGCGCAAAGCATTCGTTGCGCTTGCCACGTTGCCGGTAGATGGAAGTGGGAGTCCGGTCACAGTCGGCTTGGCGGCAGCTGGAGGCCAGACTTACGTCTTCGGATCAGCGGCATCCGCTGACGTTACATTCGCTACCGGCACTCCTACCAACGTCAATTACGTTCAGCTGCGACACCCTGAATGCGAAGCCAGTTTCCAGATTACTGGAGGCACTCAAACCACAGATACCATTTCGCAGATTACCATTAACAGCGTAACGATCATTGACACCACTATTGCGCATACGGGCAACAACGTCACAACAGCTGAAGCAGTTGCAGAAGAGATTAATCAATTTGTCAGTTTTACTTCAGGCGGCAATCCGGAATACATAGCCACTTCAGAGGGGAACAAGGTCATTATCCAGGGCTTAATTGCTCAAGGGACGGCGATGACGATCACAAAGACTGCCGGGATGGTAATCAGTAACCAGACCACGTTTGCCAGCATCAAGATGACAGAGTTATTAGGTGCAGACTTTTTCAATGGTTTTGTTTATTCAGCAGCCAGGTTTGCAGACGGAAAGATTTATCATTATTGGGAGGGTTTGAATGCAACGAACAATAGTTCTGTCACTCCAAACAACCGGGTAGCAGATTGGTTTGATGGCAGAGCTAGGGCAAGGTTTCGCATAACTGCCGGGAGCGCAGGCGGAACAGCTTCCACGGGATCCGTAACAATCACTGCAGGGACAGACAACCCTGGTGACAATGTTCGTATCATCCGTGTTAATGGAGCCCAGATCCATGAAAATGCAATTGCTCATACCGGCAACAATGACACGACTGCAACCGCCGTTGCAGCAGCCATCAACAGCTTCACCTCAACCCCAAATTACTCGGCATCCGCATCAACCAATGTGGTGACCATTACCGCTGCAGATGTTGGTGTAACACCCAACGGATATGTAGTTGCGGCAGAGGTTGATGGTGCAGTCACAGCGACCACGGCAAACATGAGCGGCGGGGTCAACAACGCGATCACTAATATCACTGTAGACGGCGTCAAGATCATCGAAACTTTTATTCCCTGGACAACGTCAAACTCGAATACGGCATCGCTGGTTGCAACAGCAATCAATGAATTTGCATCGGCCCCGGAATATGAAGCAACCGCAAATGGATCGATTGTCAATATTATCAGCAAAAATTCTGGCAGCAATCAGAACACTAAGGTGGTGGTGGTTACCTCAACCGGTAACGTCACAACTGATGATTATAATCTCGATACACTGGATGGAGGTGCAGACGATTCCAACGTAGCGGGGTTCACCCCTGGTCCGTTTGTTCTGACAGTAAAATCGAAGATGCATAGTTTGTCAGGATCGATCTGGCATCAGTCTGATATCGATAATCCTAATGAATGGAATTCTTTTACTTATAACTCAACCTTAAATACCGGAGCTTGTGCAGCAATCAATCTTTCCAACAATGCATCTGGATCGGAAGACCTAAAGGCGATTGCGAACTATTTCAACAACCTGGCAATTTTTGCAGAACAGGCGGTTCAAATCTGGTTTGCAGATGTAGATCCAGATCAATCCCAGCAAGTCCAGGTGCTGCATAACACAGGAACGATTGCACCGAATTCGGTTGTCGAATTTGGAGATAATGATGTTTTTTATTTAGATCTATCCGGGATCCGATCCCTCCGTGCGCGTGACAGTTCCAATGCTGCTTTTGTTGAGGACATTGGGAACCCGATAGATGAACTGGTGCTTGCAGAAATTCAAACCAATGAGACAGCTGCCAGGAAGGCGGTAGGGATTCTGTCTCCGCGTGATGGCAGATATTTTCTTGCCATCGGCACAAAGATTTACGTTTTCAGTTATTTCCCATCCAGCAAGATCTCAGCCTGGTCTATTTACGAACCTGGCTTCACTGTCACTGATTTTTCTTATGACGGATCACAACTCTTGTGTCGCGGATCCGATAACAAGCTTTACAGCTTGGGCGGTCCAGATAATGACCAATACGACACAAGCCCAGTGACAGTGCAGCTGCCATTTCTAGACGGATCCACGCCTGCAACATTCAAGGATTTTATGAGCCTAGATGCAACCATCACCAATGATTGGTCTATTTCTGTTGCCACGGATCCAACTGACATCCTGACCCAGGAGGATGTTGGTATTATCAACAAAACGACTTATGGCCTGGGCCGAATGACGATTACTGGTTATTCAACTCACATTGCAATCAAATTGGTCTGTTCAGCCGCCGGGGCAGCCAAGATTGGGAATCTGGCGGTCCATTATACGCCGTCAGAAGCTGGATGATTAAAGTAAAACCGATACGCGACCATGATCAGCTGGATTCAGTTTATCAAGCAGCAAAAGCCAACCAGGAAGGGATTATCGACCCTACGCATTATGTCGAAAAAGACGGGGAAATTGTTGGTGCAATATCGGTTGCAGTCGCGTGTAGCTCCTGGTGGATGCATACAGAAAAAACAGGACCGCGTGATTCCTTGGCAATCTTTCAAGTCTTAGAGGCATTGATGGAAGATCGAGGAATCAAATCATATTTAATGCCCTGCGAAGAGCGATCTCCGTTTTATAAAATTATGGAGCGGGTAGGGTTCAAGAAGCTGCTTGGCAGCTGGAGCATATTTAAAAAGGAGTAGTATGTGTTTTGGAACACCAGATACGGGTGCTGACGAAGTACGGGAAAGAGAGAAAAAACGTCAGGAAAATATTAAAAAAGGTCAAACATCAATAGACACAACATTCAATAAGTTTGATGAGCCTTTTTTTGATGATCGCAGGCAGGCTTTCATAGATTACCAGCAGCCGCGTGTCGATGATCAATACAATAACGCGCTGCGTCAGCTGACGTTTGCACTGGCTCGATCCGGACTGAACAACAGCAGCGTTGGATCGACCCGGAGGGCGAATGCTAGGGAGAAGTTTGATTTTGCTCAACAGGATATGCGCCAACGTGCGGATGCTTCTGCAAATGATGCTCGAACTGCAATAGAGAACGCCCGCCAGGAGCTGTCTGCTAACAATGCAGCTCTGGCGGATCCCACTGCAGCAGCGAATGCGGCAATCTCAAGAGCAGAAAGTCTGAATGCATTACCTAAATATGAGCCGATGCTGGATCTGTTTGGAAGTTTAAGCGAAGGATTGGCAACCCAGGCGGATCTGGAACGGCGAAAACAAAACCGATACCCGGCACTGTTTGGGACCGGCAGCAGCGCATCGATCAAGGGATGACTATGGAAAAGATCTGGATTCTGGATGAGCTTCGCCCGTATGGCGTGACGCCTTATGCCGGGAAAAGCATTTGCTTTTGCGGTGATGATAACGGAGCAAGCGATGACAACAATCCTTCAGGCGATCCAAATACCAATAACCCTCCACCGCCTCCGCCTCCCACTGAACCATACACTGAAGATGATGTAGATTCTTATGAGGAAGAAGACCTAGATTCCGAAGATAGCTTTGAGGGAATGTCTGACGATGACATAAGCGAACTTATCAGCTCCGCAATGGATGATACTGGGGATGTTGAAGCATCGTTAGCGGATAACAACACTTTTGTTGATCAAAGCGGTAACATTTTTATAAAAACGGATGATGGTGAGGTTGTACAGATTGGGTCTGGTGATAGTTTTAATACAATAACAACCGGTCAAGTTGAGCAGCTAAATCCTAATGAGTTTATAAATTATGAACAAACCGGGGATGACATCACTATTAACGAAAACGGGAATATTACTGCCTATAATGGGATGCCTATTGGGACTACGACTATCGCGTCTGATGGCACTGCGCTTACCCTTCAAGCTGATGGTACATTTCAGCAAGCTTACCAGGATCCCACAAACCCGAATGAGTTCATTAATTACAATACAGAAGATTATATCGGCACAGGATGGTCACAGAATAATGATGGGACTTGGAGCTATAACGCGCAGAATGATCTAAAAAACATCAACATTCCTGACCCGAATGAATCTTTAAACAAAAAAGATAACGATAATAATAATCTCAATCTTACTGGGACAGGAACCGGTGACACTCCGCTTTCCTACACAGACCAGCTCCGCGCTATCCAGACTGCATTCGATGATGCATTAACGGAGGATTATTATGGAGGGTTACGGCAAAGCTACCTTGATCAATTTACACCAGGATTAAACGATGCTTACGATGACGCGCTTCGTGCAATCTACCAGGGTTTCAAGGCGCAGGGTCGCATCACCTCGGATGAGCTTGCCCGGCGGAGGCAGCCGCTGGATACCGCAAAAACACAAGAGCTGACAGATTTAGGTGCAGCAGCTGATAAATTTGTCACAGCACAAAAGAAAGATGCCGTTGACCGAAAGTCGGACTTAGTCAGTTCTTTGCAGGGATTGACAACCCAGGAAGAAATCAACGCCTTTCAGCCAGAAGTGTTTGGAGGTGATTTAGCTGAAACACCGGCATATGGGGATGCGCCGTCATTCTTGGATGCATTTACCCAGGTTGATTATGATCCTGGCGCAAACCCTGTTCAGTTTACCCGTCCTGAATTAAAAACAGGCCGCTTCACCCCAAGAGAAAGTTTTGCAACCAGCAGGGTCCGATCCACCGGTGGAAGCGGATCCTCAAGAGTCATATAGAGGAAATATGTGTGATCCCGTAACAGGAGCAGCCATTGCGTCAGTAGTCGTAGGAACGGCAATGAAGAAGCAATCAGCAGATGATGCTGCATCAAAAGCAAGAGGGTTTACCCGTGATGAGATGGATCGGCAAAGCGGCTTTGAAGCTGCTGCCAGGGGTAAGCAAAATGTGGCATTGAATAAATACGGCAAGGGCAACATTCAAAGCGAGATGCGCGGTGAAAACAAAAGGATCACCGATTTGCTGAATAAGAATGTAGGAGGCCAGGTAGCCCAGGCGCCGGTGATGCGAGGTGGCAGCCCCAACGTCATAAAAGGGATCGAAGAAGCCGCGATGAACCGCGCCAAGGACCGCGCTGTTTCCAGGGGCCAGGCAATGGGCAATCTTGGTGCTTTTGGACAGGCATTGACTAATATTGCACCAAGTTTGATGCGGGCAAGGGAACAGGGCCGAATGTCCGGGAATTTTATGCGTGGCAGCGCCAATGCTCTTAACCGGGAGCTGGGGCAGGCTAGAGCAGAAGCTTACTCGCCGCTTGGAGATTTGTTGCAAAACTTAGGTATGGTTGGCACCAATTACGGCTTGAAGAAAAAACCAGACGATCCAGAAGTAGTTCAATCATAAAAGGAAGATATGTCTCAGCAAACTTATTACGATCCACGACTTGCCAAAATATCTAGTGATCTGTCCAGAGCTTTGCTGGGATCCGCGAGTGATGATGCTGCAATAGCAAGATCCAGATTAACGAATGCTCAAGCAGCTGGGGTTGAGTTAGGTAACCAGGACATTCGCAGCATTGGAGATAACCCTAGTCTTATGGAGGCTATGTTTAACCAGGCAAACCCTGGTATTAATTTTGGCGATTTTGATGATACACAACGTGCAGCATACGCAAGGTCTTACGTAAGGAATCCGAGCCAATTTGCATCCGCTGACAAGACGCGATTAGAAACCCAACCAAGCGTCAGTAAAATTAAGTCAGAAGGAGCAGCTGCCCAGCAATTAGCAAACAGCAGAGAGCAAGATGTTTTAAGAAAAACGGCACAGAATGAGGCATTAAAAAACATTAACAGTCCAATCTTTTCTAAATTAGCACTGACTTTAACAGGACAGAAGCCTGGTGAAGACGGAAATTTTAGTCCAGAACAATTAGAGGAAGGCAAAAACATAATTAGTTTTATTTTAAACAATGCATCTCCGCAGCTTGCTACCCAGGCAATTGAGCGCATGACTACTTCCCCAGATGCAAGAGAACAAGAATCACTTATAACAAAACAAGAACAAGAAAAATTAAGAGGAGAAGGATTTAAGTCAGAAGAGTCTAAATTTAAATCTATTTCTGCACAAAGAAACTTACTTCTTGACGGGATAAAAAGAGCAAGAGAGCGCATAAAGAAAAACATTGATCAGCAAGAATTGCTGCAAGCAAAAATAAAAACTGGGATGAAGCAAGGTGATGCCGATTTTCAGAAAGTAAGGCAAGAGCTGGAAAGGTTAAAGCTTGAGGAGCAAGTTCTTAATGAGGAAGCAAAAGGCTTATTGCTGGAAGAGCAAAGACTTACAGAAGAATCAAGAGGTGAGGAGTCTTTCCAAAGAGCAGAAACCACAAAAGAGAAAAGACCCGTTCAGGTTGATAACCTAGAAAAAGAAGGTAAATCGACTCAGGCAGACATAAATCTTAAAGATCAAAAGTTAGATCTTGCTGAAGCATTAGCACCTCGTGAGCTGGAAAAAATTGAATCTGAAATTGACAACATTGACACGAAAACCCTGTTAACAGATCAAAAGATTACAGATAGGATTGAAAAACGTCCTCTTGAAAAAGATAACATTAAAAAGACCGGCGAAAATATTGCTGAAAGAACTGGTTTAGTTAAGAAGAAAACAGAGGTTCTGGGTAATGAAAGCGAAAAAAATATAAAGATACTTGATGAGAAAATTAAAAAGATAACTAACGAAGTTAAGTTTCAAGACGAGACAATGGACGATAGGGTCAGTCAGGAAAAGAGCAAAGCAGAGAGCGCAAAATTAAAAGTAACAGAACTTCAAAGGAAACTGGCTAAGACTATAAAAATCCCACCAGCTCAAGCCAATGTATTTGTCAAGGGATGGACAAGCACCACCTCTAATATTGAAAACTGGAATAACATTCCCGGTGCAGCGCGGAATCAGTTATTCATGACAGCGGCTAAGGAATTTGCAGCAAATTATAAAGGAGCAAAAGGTGATGCAAACAAAGAAGATGTATTGAATTCAACACTTGCTGCAACTCAATCGCTCAAAATGGCGCCTGTTGCAATACTGGATGGTTATTTAGATTCACCAAACTTCTACATCCCTGGTCAGCTTTATAATGACATTAGCCGGGCAAAAGAACTTTCAGACAGCAAAAAGCTGAAAGAAGAAGATCCAGAAATGTTTATGGAAATGATTAACGATTTACAGAAAGTAAATTTAAAAAGGGGTTATACGCCTGAAGAAAGCAAAGACATCATTGAAGAAATATTTGGATTTAGACCAAAGGATGTAAAACAGGCAACGGAATCTGAATAATGCGAAATGAATATCTTGAAATAGCCAGTAAATATTCTGGCGTTGATATTGATTCTGTTGAGCCGCCTGAAAAAACAGATGCAGTACAATTGGTTGATGATGTTGATGAGCCTGGTAATGAATATTTCAACATTGTTAAAAATTTTAATCCACGCCCTAAGATAGTTGAAGAGCCTATTGACCTTGCGCCCGTCATCCCGGTAGAACCACCAGCTGCTCCAGCTGTAGTCCCAGACCCCCGCCAGACCCTTGACACCATTCCCCAGGTAACGCCTGTTGCTCCGCCGACTTTGGACGCACCTCCCAAGATTGAGCCAGAACCACGCGATATTAATTTTATGGAGGGATTGGAGTATGGGTTTAGGCGCACCTTGCGAGACACCAGGAACCTGGTTGCAGATTACTTTGAAACGAAGGGCCGGGATCCTGAAGCCATCCAGCGGATCCGCGACTCTGCAGATGAGATGGATGCGGCAGTCAAGAAGATGGGCTTTCAGCCCATGAGCCTGGATGAGGTTGAGGACTTTGGGACGTTTGTCGAATACGCACAGTCCACGATATCGACTTCAGGCGGGCCGATGTTGCTGTCCTTGTTTACCGGTGGCACGGCATCTCCGTTGATGCTTTCCGGGGAGCTGAATGCATCACTGAAAGAGATTGAAGGTCTGGACCCGCAGGAGCGGCTGCGCCTGGCAGGCATAGGTGGTGCGATTGGCGGAGTCCTGGAGAACCTGGGTTTGGGAATCATCATGAAGGGGATCCCGCGTGAGTTGATCGGCAAGATCGGTGCGAAGGGAATCGTCAACATGGTTGCCCGTGCAGATCGCAGAGCAGCTGGGCGGATCGCCAAGGGATTAGTTGAAGGTGGTGTAGGTGAAGCCCTGACAGAAACCGGGCAAGAAGGATTGTTTGCGCTGTTAGAACAAAAAGGTGGTGCAGACATATCTCCTGTTGAACTACGGAAGCGCCTGGTTGAGGCATTCGTTGGAGGCGGAACAGCGGGTATGACCTTACGAGGCGGAGGCCAGGTTGCAGCAGAAGTAGCCAAGGCGCCGATCGAGCTAAAACAAAGACGGCAAGTCCGTGAGCTGGAAGACATCCTTAACGAATTGCAGCAGCTGCCTGACCCTGTTGATCAAACCCTACCGCAAGGATTCGATGAAGAAATTACGCCGCCATCTGTCGAGACTCAAGAAGTGGTTGCGCCTACGCCAGAGCGCCCTGAAGTTCAGCTTCGAGAAGTGCCTTTACCGGATCCGGATAGCGTCAAGCCTGAAGCCGTTGAGCCAGAAGCAGAAGTAAAGCCGTTGCCGGTAAGGCCGCCATCTAAACCGGTTACAATGGCGGATTCGGATGAATTTTTACCAAAATATAAATTTAAAGAAACTGAATTAGGCGCACCGCAATTAAAAAATTCAGAAAAAATAGAAATACCTAATTTACCAAAAGGTGATAGGTATCAAGATTTTGAATTTCAAATTAATTACGCAGAAACCAAAGAAGGTAAATTTGCTGTCAAACCAATTTTAGGTAATAAGCTAGATGGTTATGACCTTCCAGAGTTTGCTTTCCAACCTAAAATGGATGTCTACGATACTTTGGAAGATGGTGTAAAAAATTCTTTTGAAGAGGCGAGGCAAGCGGTTAATGCGCTTATTTTTGAAGGAGATGCAGACAAAGTATTAAAAGTTTTAGATGCAGAAGAACAAAAAATACTTACAAAAATAGCAGCACCTCCAGTAAAGCCTACACAAACAGAACCTGGTCCTGTTACCCCATCAAAAGATTTAGCACCGGAGCTGCTCCCGGATCCCACAAAAAACATAACCCCTGTCCCAGATTCAAAACCCAGCAACGTCAAGACTCCCGTAGGCAACACGGACCTGGAGACTGAGCTGGTTGTCATAGACCTGAAAGACTTGAAGCAGGCAACCGGTAGGTTGCAGATCCGCGATCGCAGCAGACAGGAATCCAGGGATGAAGCGCGTAGAAGGGCGCAGGAGCTAGACGTAGATCAGATCACCGAGAACAGCAGAACCAGCGACACCGGCGCACCGATCATCGCACAAGATGGAACGATCATCAGCGGCAATGGTCGAGTGCTGACCATGACCGAGGTTTACAGAAAGAAGCAAGGGGAACTGTCACGGTATCCAACACAGCTGAAAGCATACCAGGAAAAGCTGAAACAGTTATTTCCGGATGCAGAAAATTTTGAGAAGCCGATCCTAGTCAGAAGATTGACCGGCAAGTCTGCAACTGGGGATCCGGTCACCTCGCAGCTGCTTGAGCAATTTGCAGATGAGTCGAATCAACCCGGCACGGCAAAACTAGGCAGCCAGGAACAGGCGAACCTGGATGCCAAGGTTCTTGATCTACCAACACTAAACCTTTACGCCGGTGGCGATTTCACGCTTGCCAAAAATTCCAGTTTTGTAAATGCCTTCTTAAATAAAATTCCTGCATCCGAGAAGGGTAACGTCTACAAGGATGGTGAGCTGACAGTTGATGGGTTGCGGCGAATCAAGTCTGCAATCCTGGCAAAAGCATACGAAGATCCAGAGACACTGGGGCGGATGCTCGAATCTACAGATGACAACGTCAAAGGTTTGAGCAACGGGTTGCTGGATGCAGCTCCCGCATTTGCGAAGCTGCGCCTGGATCCGGAAATACGGAAT
>VMHT01217317.1_pt1 | contig 13701 bp, 14 predicted proteins | sample 4693611 | NCBI WGS metagenome assembly VMHT01 (sample SAMN12280063, study PRJNA550983) | marine metagenome | isolation source: seawater sampled from same location over 5 years 0.02-0.2 micron viral filtrate | place: USA: collected off the coast of southern California halfway between the port... ... | reverse complement strand
TGACGCTTGTTCCAACAATGTCGCCATCGTCTTCAAATTTTTGAAGAGAAGGGATAGTAATAGTTACGCGAACACGGTCAACATTAGTGTCAGTAATCTGCCTAGTCACAGAGCTAGCGTTTGTCACCTCTACGCCAACAGAAACTTCATTCTCGACGTTTGCAAAAACGCCGGGGATGTAAGTCTGTGCCTGTGTGCCGTTTCGGGTGACAACAGTAAAACCTGAAAAGTTGTTGTTGCCTGAAGAATCTTGAATGGGCGTTCCATCAAGAAAGACACTTTTATTGCCGTCGTCTAACCCTTCAATTTCACCTTCACTTATAAGGTCAAGGACATTACCAAACTGTTTTGACTGGAGCGAATCATCCTGTTCGGTAGGGGTGCTGCTACCTCCACCGCTACGGCTTCCTCCACCTTTGCCGCCTCCGCCTCCGCCGCCAGCGCCTGCAATGTACTTTGATTCAGTCATCGTCAAACCTGATCAACGTCAAGGCCAGCAGAAATCACTGCTCCGCCAACAAAAACGCGCCCATAAGCTATTGGCACGGGCACACCTTGCCGAGTCGTATTAACGATGCCGCTAAAGCTGTTTGACTCCAGTCGAGCTGCCTCGTTTTGCTCAACTAATCCTGGTGGCTTTGGCGTTGGCGAAATCATCTGAGCAACCCCACCCAAAATCAAAGCCCCACCAAAAAGACCAATTGAGGTGGCGAGTGTTCCAGCTATGGGCAAACCACCTGGAATAAGTGTTAAAGCCACCAATGCGACACCTGCAATAACTTGACCGACGCCACCACCACCAGCGCCAGTCAATACAGGCGTAATGCTAAAAATTTCTTGCTCGCTCCAAGGGGATAACAGCTCAGACATGTCATCGCTGCAGATATTTTGCTTGCCTACCATTACTCGATACCCAACGCCACGCTGTTCACTATCTATTAACCACTTTTCAAGACCTGAAAAATTAACCAGCAAAGCTTTCAATGCTTGTGCAGGAGTATCAGCAACAAACTCAAACTGGCCTTGGCCTAACTGCTCTCGCAATGCGCCGTAGACCTTAACGACTTTCATGCCTCAAGGCGCAAGCGGTGTTCTTTGCATAATACCCGCCGTAAACGTCCCTGCTAGAGAGCCTTCCTTGTATGTGGTGCAAAACCTGCTGATCTCCGATGTAGATCGCTGCATGGTTTGGGACGGGTGAAGACAGCTGCATCAACAGCGCATCGCCTTTTTGCAGCTGTGACACTGGAATGCGGTGAAAGCCTTCCTTTTCAAAGTTGTCCAGATACAGGTTTTGGCCGTTCTCCCACCACTGATCACGCCTTGGATAGTTCTTTAGCTCAAGGCCCCACTCACGTTTGTACCAGTCGCGGCACAGGCTGTAGCAGTCAACCGTTCCATGGGCAAACTCACGACCTACGTAAGGCAGCTCAAAGCCTTCTGGCTCGCAGTAGCCCCAGTTGCCGGTGTTGGGGTTGATGATGTGCCAAGGCAGCCCGCTTTGCTCACACGCCACCCGATCGGCTTGTGATGGTGCGTGGTTTGTGACTGGGTGGCTATGAACAACGGCAACTATTTCGCCTTGATCTTCCACTGCTGCATAGTCCAGCGGATCCAGTGCAAAATGCTCCTGAGGTGTAACCGCCAAGTTTTTGCATGGGAAGTACTTGCGGCGACCTTTGACCACCGCGACCAACCCGCAACATTCCTTAGGGCTCTCCTCGGTGGCATGAGCCAAGATTTTTTCCTTCAAAGAAGCTGACAAAGTCATGACAGCAGCCCCGCTCCAGGGAATGAGCCGAATGGCAACTCACCGTTGTCCCCAAACCTTTTCTTGCAGCTGCTGAGCCGCTTGCCGCATTTATCTTGAGCCGATGCACTTACGGTGTCGTCATTGACGTCGAAAAAGTCGGTGCCTGTATAGCTGCATTCTGTGCTTTTGTATTCCCACTGACAGATGTTTGCCACCACCTGACGGTTCGGTAGCTGCTTGTTGTCTAGGTCAAACTTGCTAGCAAGCTCAAAGCTAACCACGTCTCGGGTTTCACTTGCCTTCCGATCCACAAACCACTCCTCGACAGGGAAGGTGGCATAGGGGTCAGCGTCAGTTTCGCCATCAAGGAACCGCTTTAAGGTGCGAATCCTTACAACCTTTGCCCCTGTCAGGTCATTGCCAACCGTTGTTTCATTAACGCCCAACAGCAACTGCGTAATCCCTCTGTTCAGGTTGGCAACAGTCAATGTGGGGCGCGGCAACGTTCCAGTGTTTGTGTACTCGAAGCCCTCCGCCTTGATTGGCAAGCGTGTGTAAGAGTTGCCGTCCCAAACGATGTTGCCATCTACGTCTGCGTTGCTTCCTGCGTGAAATCGCAAGATGTCTGTGCTGCCGTGGAGAGTGCTGTCGTAATGCAGCTCAAATAACTCAATAATTGCGTTGAGTGCTAGTCCTGATAGGTCAGCGTAAACAGAACTGATTGCAGTCCAAACAGCAGTGTTGTCCGTAATCGTGCTGCCAATATCAGTTGGCCACGTCGGTTCTGAGCTGGCTGACGTTCCAGCGGTGGTGCATTTAAACACCAAGCCGCTGTTCTGTGTAGCGCTTGCGCGACGAATGTCGCCAAGAGAAAAGGCAGTATCAGCAGCCCAAGCAGCAACAGCCATTACGGTTCAAAGACCTCTCTAAATGTTGCCTCTATCGTTGCGAGGTTGCCATATGGGAGTGTCTTCGACCATTCCTCACAGACCCATTTATACGTGTTTGTTTCGTCTGGCGGACTCCAGTCAAAGCTTTCGCTATCAGCGGCTCTGGCATCCAAGAAGGTCTCGATTGTATCTGAATCCGTTTCGCTTATGTTCTCAAAAGTCAAGCTCCATATTTTTGGATTTTGATTCAGTCCAAGAAGCGTACGTTGTTCATAGCCATCGCCAAATTGAACCTTCCTAGTCTTGGGTTGACTTGACTTACGGGCTCCATAAACAGGATCTATATCTGGAAAAGTTGCCATTATGCGAGTAGCCCTCCTGGCCGTTTTTGTTTAATTAGTTCTGCTTGAACCACAGCGCCAAGCATCTTGCCGAGTTGACCTGCCTGTTCATTGTCACCCTCAACACTAGAGCCAGAGGCGTCGACATTCACCACAACATTACCAACACCTCCAGAACTCTCAACTCCTAGCTTGCCGCCAGGGCCGCGACGTAGAGGAAGAATGGCTTCTGGCCCTGCCTCACCCATGATTCCAAATTGACCGGCCCCGCCGTTGGCGTAAGCAAACATCGTTGGTTTGTTGACGATGCCGCCTCTGGCAAATTTGGCGATGCCATTGCTGAAATACGCACCGTTTCCAGCGAGATTGATTGAGGAGTTTGTACCTTGCATAGGATAAGCAAAGCTTCCGAAGCCAAGATTTTCCTTGAAGAATCCACTACCTTTCAGGCCGCCACCAGCACCTGGCAACAGTCCAACAAAAGTGTTCAAGATATACATCGTGATCATCTTTTGAATAATCTGCGCGGCCATATCCATGAAGAAGTTGCCAATATTTTTGAAGAAGCTTGCGAGTGCTTCTTGAGTAGTGGCGCTGCCGTCAATAACGCTTCTAAATGAATCGGTGAATGCAGTGCCGATGGCTGCACCCGCATTCGCCACTACATTGATTGGATTGACAAGCTGTGCTAGTTCTTCCCTCATCTCTCTGATTCGAGCAGTGCCCTGCTCAAATATCGTTGGGTCGATCGACTGCCTAATTAGATCAAGATCTTGATCTGTTGCATTTGGGAATTGCTGCCTGAAGCTGTCCTGTGCAGCCTTTACGCGCTCTTCAGGGCTAAGCAGTCCAAGTTGATCCCTTAGCTGCATTCGAGCGTCATTTAACTTGCGCGCCTCTTCTGCTTGTTTCTTATTCTGATCAGTAATGTCTGTTTCAATTTTCAGCATTCCGTTCCTAAATTTCTCTGCAGCTTTGAATAAAGCAAGAATTTGCTTATTACCCTCCAATTCTTCTGACGCAAGAACAGCGGTTTGTCTTTCAAGAATTAGCGCTCTTCTTTTTTCATCATTCGTGGCATCAGTACGCCTAGCCACCTCTGCAGCCAAACGAGCTTGCAGCTGAAGATCTGAGATATCTCTTGGACCTTTAGCAGTCCTGCCCTTGCCACCACCACCACCACCACCACCGCCATCAACCGTCGGTGCGCCGTAGGTAAAGCGCCCCCTTAAAAGAGCATCATCTAAATCTGCGCCTTGCTCAGCATCATTTCTTGCGCTTTGAAGGCGAGCCCTAAGCCTTCTGATGGTTTGCTGTATAGGTTTTAGGTCTCTCTTGACTTCCTCTACCCCCTCTGTCTTCAATCTTTCGTCAGAAGACCCTTCAAATCTGATCTGCAGCGCTAATTTTTCGTCCTGAAGCTGTTCTTGCTTCCTAAGCTCACCCTGGACTTCAGCGACACTACCATCCCTAATCAAACCATTAAGACGTTTTTGCTCTCTAGCTGCGTTAAATATTGCAATGGCAAGAGCTGCAGCTCCTGCAGCTAAAGCGGCATAAGGATTCAACAGCGCAGCAGCATTCAGCCCAACAAGAGCCTTCGTGGCGACTATTGCATTTAGCTTAAGAGTGAAAATTACCTGAGCTAATCCTCCTATTGCCGCAACAATTGCAGTGATTTTCCCAACAGTCACTGCCGCTAGAACGACAAGAGCGACCTGCAAAACTTTGTCGAGATTTTTCGCTACATCTAGGAAGAATTGAGCTATCTTCGGCAAAACATCTACCAAGGTTGGCGTTATCTCCTCAATAAAACGCCCAAATGCGTCTTGGAACTGAGCGCCTATAGGAACCAGTCCTTCGCCAACGGCAGCCTGTAAATCTTTAATCTGCACCTGAAGTCTTGCTCCGGCGTCAGCATTTGAATCTGAAATTTTCTCGGCTGTTCCTCCGTAAGTATTGCCAAGTTCAACAATAAAATTCATCAGCTCATCAAGGCCAACTGTTCCCGCCTTGAGATTTTTTTGCAACTCAGGCAAGGTCATTTCGTTTGCCTTAGCGAATGCAGTCACCGCGCCAGGCAAGCGTTCGCCGAGCTGTCCAGAAAGCTCTTCAGCGCTTACCTTGCCCTTACTGAAGACCTGCACCATCGCAGTAATCGCGCCTTTTACATCCTCGCTAGAGCCGCCGGTTGCCTTAATAGCTGCGCTGACGTTTCTAAACGTGAGAGTCGCATCAGTTAGCGGGCCGCCCGCACCTTTAACTGCAGCAGTTAATCTTGTGATTCCCGCAAGTGATTCGGCTTGAGGAATATTTAGCTGATCTGTTGCCTGACGTGCAGCAGCTACCGCAAAGTTGTATTCGCTTTGGTTTGCAGTGACGCCTCCCAGCGCAATCTTTAGTTTTTCAATTTGAGCCGCATATGATCCGGCCGCAGCAGCGGCATCCCTTAATCCTTTTAACTGAGCACCAATAGCCGCACCTGCAAACGCACCTTGAACCCCTCCAAGCGCTGCGCCACCAAGAGCGCCTAATGCACCTTCTGGGCCTCCAAAAATACCGCCAGAAATAACAGCACCAGCGACCTGAGTTGCTCCTCTCGCGCCCAGCCCACCTCTTTTCTTTTGACCCTGAGCTTTTTGCAGTTTCTTGGTATATCTATCAATGTCAGCAGTCAGCTCCTTGAACTCTTTGCTATTTAAATCCGCTTCTCTTCTTAATCCCCTAAGCGCACCAATCTGACCTTCGATGGTGCTAATGCTGTTATTGCCTTTCTGCCCTAGCTGAGTTACCTGTTGCCTAAGCTTTTGAATTGTTTGGCTCGTTGGACCAGATATTACTTGCAGTCTTTTTATTGAGCCGCCAATCTTTTCAATTACTGCTTGGGCACCTTTATCCCTTAAGTCAACCTCGATGGAAAGAGTCTTAACTTTTGCCATCAGAGCGCTTCCTCAGTTCGTTAAGAGCTGCTGCCTCCAAAATTTGGAGACGTTCCAGCGTGTCGCGACGATCTTCCACATTGTAGAGGTCAAACAAGCCCCCGGAACACAGCAAAACCTCATATCTCAAGCCAACAAACCCACCCATCGTCACCTGCCATTGAGTCTGCATACGCAGAAACATCATCACCGCATCCCAGTTCTCTTCCCAAACCTCAAAGTCATTTGACTCTTTTGGTTTTTGCTTTGGCAAAGCCAAGCCAAAAGCCGCTGCGTCCTCCCCTGTCTTGTCCTCGACAGGGGCATCACCTGAGGCCCAATAAGCAGCGGCTGCTTTTAGTTTCCCGCTTCTGCCTCTGCGTAAGTTGCCGCGTAAGTGTTCAACACAGCTTTAATCCAATCAGCATCATCCGCCTGTTCTTCGAGCACTTCATCACTGAACGGGATCTCTTCTCCGTCCTCGTCAACAATGCCTTCCCAGCCAACAAGAACTTTTCTGATCAAACCAATATTGCTATCGTCCTTGCTGTCTTGAAGCTTCGACATCTTTTCTCTCTTAAAGATGGCGATGAACTCAGATGTTTCAAACTCTCCTGGCTTGGTGTCACTGGGCTCTTGAACTTGAACAGGCCACTTGAAGGTTTTAACCTTTTTACGAACAAAAGCCATTAGATAAGGGCATAAGCTGGCTCAGCTTACACAAAAAAAGGGAGCCCGCAAAGGCTCCCACATCCCCCTTGGTGACCTGGCAAACCCTTAGGTGTAAACCAGATCAAACTCAGCGTTGGCTGCAGAGTCAGGCACGCAGGTGTAAGGGATCTCCAGCATCGCAATGCCATCAGCGTCGCCATATGCCACATCCCCAATATCGACCTTGCTTGAGGTGAACTGGACCTTGTTGCCAGCAACAGTGCCGTGAGTGAAGACCAAGTTGCCTAAAGCAGCATCATCATCCACTGCAGCAGCAAAATAGTCCTTCGTCGCCACTAGAACTGCTTCAATGCTGACCGAACCACTAGCCGCGCGATCAGTAATCAAAACCTCCTTGGTTCCTCCGACAAGTTCCCTGTAGACAGAGGCGTTGCCTAAGTCGAACGAGAAACTTTGCAGCGCTCCAGAGTACGAAAGCAGCTGGAAGCCAGTTACGTTTCCATTCTTGAAGACCAGTGGGTCATCCTGGTTGGAGTAAGTAGGCGTCAGCAGGGCGCTGTCGTCAGGAGCGTTGTAAATGCCAGTGAAAGAGAAATCAAGCGTAGGGATTGAGCCAACCTCAGCGCTGATTGAGACCGTTCCCCTGCAGCCAGTGGCCTTATGGCGCACACCATCAATCATGTAGTAGATGGTTACTGAAGAGAAAGACGAACTTACCGGCTCGTAAGTGACGCTGGTGTCGGCAACGACAGTCTCAGACAGCCCACAAGCCTTGAGAGCTTTTCCGTACTGCGGAGCAGTACCAGCAGTGCCAGAGCCTGCCATCTCAACACTGAAAGTGCATTCAACTTTCGTGTTGGCCAAAAGCTGTTGAGATGCGCCCAAATAAGGACGGATCAGATCGCGGCTGACAACATCACTGCTCTGCGGCGTGATTGTCAGATCCCTTACGAGAACGGCGTCGGCTCCGGTTGGAGTCGGATCGCTCCCGTAGCTCGACTCCGTCTCTATGACGATCAGTCGTTTGCGGAGTAGCAGTGCCATCAGATTGTTCCTGTGATGATGGTTGTGGTGGTTGCGTCCGCTGAATCAGGGTGCGTACGCCAGTTTTAGGGTCAAGGAGATAAGTTCCGCCATGCCCTGTGTGTTCATCCAACATGGTAAGTGCAGAGGGTGGTTAGGTTCAGCGTAGCCCTGACTCTTTACTGCGTTAAATCGTCTACCTGTGTGCGATAGCGAATGTCGTATTCACAGAAAATCACCCCAGCTGGCTCGTCTGCTTCAAGCAGCTGAAAACTTGTAGTTGCTGGCTCTACATCAATGGCTTTACCTCCCAGGGTTAAGTCCGACATGATTTTTGAGTGCAGGCTTTCAATCGTGTCATCAGCAGCCTTGTCCGGGATTGTTGCACGCTCAATCACGACGATCCGAACCCTAAAAGTCCAGTCAAGAGTTGGCAGACTTGTGTTTTGCTCTGGTGTGTCGCTGACAGGTTCAATGACAATCGCTGGAGACTCGCCCCTGCTCAAAGGCTCTACGCGACTTCTGTAGATCCTGGTGCTGACTCCTGTAGTGCCCTCTAGTGCTGTTGCAATAGCTGCAAGGATGCCCTCTCGCTTAGTTGCCATATTTAATCCTTCATCATCATGATTCGCATGATTTTACCGTCATCAAGCAGCATCGGCTCGCGTACGGTGTAAGACACTCCATCTACTTTTAAAGTGTCGCCTTGAGTGATTGAGGAAAAATCAGATGTCTTTACGACTACTGCATAGTCAGTAGTTAGCACTACTCCGTCTGCAATGATCTCGTTCGGCGAGTCAAAATACCCGACGCTGATCGTGGCGCCTTTGACCACAGGCACTGTGAATCCCGGAGTATCAAAAAAAGCGTCTAAATCTTCGGTGAATGAAAGGGTCATGCAAAAAGCCCCCGCGAGAGCGGGGGCCGTGAATTGGGATCAGTCGTACTTCTTACGTCCTAGGGCCGTAACGCTCACAGCGCCTGCTCCAGTACCACCGGCAACGGTGATAACAGCACGCGCATAACGCTTGATCTCGTCAGTATTGACCGTAAGGGTCTCAACGAGAGCAGTGTTAGCAGTCGTGGTGGTAAAAGCAGCACCACTGACATCAGCGAAAGTGCTGTTGTCAGCAGAATCCTGCACCTTTACCGCATAGGTAATGCCAGAGCCGCCAGCCTCAGCATCGAGAATCAAAGTGATGTCACCCTCGAAATCGAGAAGATCAACACCAGTCTCGTTGCCAGTCGCTGTAACAACATCATTCGGCGCAAAAGACAAGACGCTAAGCGTCCGTCGAGTGTTTCCAATGCTCATTCTTTAGTCCTCTTGCGAGTGGTGGGTTTTTTCGGTGGGCAAGAAGGAGCTTCCTCCTCAGCGGGGGCCGTCTCCGCTTTGTGCTCAATAGCTTTGCGAAGACTGATAAGAGTCAACGCAGTGCCATTTTCAACTTCCAGAATGGAGCCCGCATCTGCAGGCTCCCCTGAAATCATCACTGGCCTCAAGATTTCAATTTTCATGAGTCAGAACGATTGAACTACCTAGATCAAGTGCCGTAGCAGAAAGCGCCAGGCTGCTTGACAGCGAAGTCAACATCTTGCAGAGCAATGATGCGAACGGTGCCAGAAGTAGCTCCAGCGAACGGATCAACGGTGAGATCCAGGCCAGACCACATCGCCATGATCAGCTGAGAGAAGTCACCGAACAGAGCGTCGTTGTTTTCCAGCTGGTTGGAGACTGTCACGGGGTAACCGTTGATCTCGTCGTTCTCGTAAACGAACTGACCAGTGTTGGAGGCCTTCTCGGTGCTCTTCAGCGCGCCTCGTGCAGATGCGTTGATGATGTAACGCAGTGCGCCAGCATCAGCGTTCGCTACAGCCACATCGGTTTCCATTCCGATGTACTCGGCAAAGGTTCCGAAGGTGGTGATGGTCTGGGTACCAACGCCGGTGGTGTTGATGATCCCCAAAGGCTGGTTAGAGGAACCAGAGCCACTCAGGCCAACGCGATCCAGCTCAAGAGCCAGAACTTGAGCTAGGTCATTACGAACCATCTGCTCAACGTCGATGCTGGATTGCAGCAGCAACTTGCGTGAGTAGTCAACAAAAGCACCACAAGTCTTGGGTGAAAGGTTCACCTGCTCGATGGTTTGCTGTGACTCTGTAGGGGCGCCTGACTCGCCAACCCAGTAAGCGGTGGCGCTTGCCGACTGGCGAGGGATTGAGATGTTGCCGTTGATTCCGCTCAGGGTGGTCATTCCTGCACCAGCCAGTGCAAGCTTGTTGCGGAGCAGGTCGATGAAGCTGCCGGAAAGCAGGACATCATCAACAAGGTTGCCGCCAGCAGTTGCTGTGCCGACATTCAAGTCGCGGCGCAGCACCTCGTTAGGAACCACGATGCCGTTGGAAGAACGGTCGTACTTTTTGGCTGCCTCAATGCCAACCTCAATCTCGAACTCAGCTTCGCGGCGTGCGCTTGCATCGCCAGGGCTGGCCAGATAGTTAAGAGCGCGGAGGAAGCTAAAACGCTTAGTTTCCTGCTGGGAAAGACCGAGGTCGTTAGAGGTGACATCGGTAGAACGGATAGGCTGTTCCACTTGAGAGGTTCCGATTTTTTCGAGGATTGCAGCACGAGCCTCATCAATGGAGTTATCTCCATCGATTAATTCTTGTGCCAGTTCTGCCATGCGGTGCTGAGCACCCAGAGCATTGATGGCGGCGACGCGGTCTTTTTCGGCCTTCTTAGCCTCCGACCGGATCACCTCCAGGTTTGGAGCTTGATCTTCCATAACAGGAGTGGGTGTAGATGCGGTCGTGACCGCTGAGCGAGTTTCCTGTTCTTCAACAGGAGATTCATTCGTAATAGTAGTAGCTTCAGGTTGAGAAGATTCAGGCATAACGGGATCTGGCGAAAGAAGTGAGCGTCCGATTCCAATTGTGGGGTCAGCTGGAATCGAAACAAGGCTCAATTCATGCACTGACCAACGTGTTGCAAGCAGTCCTTCTTCTTTCTCCTCGGCATCATCGATTTGATAGCCGAATGAAATACCACGCAAGATGCCGTCTTTAACGTCATCTAAGTACTGCTTGGCGAAATCAGAGCGTGAAAAGCGGATTTTTGCATAAGCACGCTTTTCGTCCTCATCTAGATACGCACGCTCAACGACGCCCAATACTTTGTTTGGATCGTGGTTGAACAAGAACGGCGCACCATCGTTTAAGCGCATAAAGTCCGGCGCACCGGCCTCATGGCTCAATACTTCGTCACCAAAGTATCTTTTGACTGGGTACTCGGAGCTGAACGGGAACTCAAAGCTGCGATCCTCGCCAGGAAGGCTCCTGATGACAGAAGCTTCAGTGCGGCTAAGAGGCTCTCCAAGCTTGGTGCGCTTAGAAGTTTCCTCAACCTCTGCCTCTCTGATTGGAGCGATCTTGGTCAACGTGCTGAATTTATGACCGACACGAGTGTCAGTCTTTTCGCCGTCGCGATAGAGGCAAATTAGAGCTGCTGGGTCATCAGCAGTTCCTGTGATGGTGAAGCTCGAATCAGGAACATCAATGCTCCCGTCTCGCTCAATTTGCTCGATCAATCCACGAGCACGACCACCAGAGCTGTTCCAGGAGACAAAGTCCCCCACACTTAAAGCATCTGGTGCTGCTCGTTGAGTTTCTGGTTCCATAGCCTTCTCGTTGGTGGCGGGCTCGAACTCAAGAGGTTCGTATTCATTATCGCGAAGCCATTGTCTAGCTTCACTAGCCGTATAACGACTCACCTTGAATCTTATCGACTGCAACTCAAGAGGATCATCATCGTCGATAATCCCAAAAATGAAGTCAACTCCAGCCCCTCCACGGTCATTAGAGCGCCTAAATCGCTCAAATTTGCTTGGATCGACAATCCTTGCTGCATGCTCGTTTGGATAAGGGCGCTCCATTTCTATGGATTCAGCGCGATCTTGAGCAGTTTTGATGCGCTTTGACCGTGCATCAGACCAAGACTTGCCTGCATCGCCACCCCATGCAGCCCATGCAACTCTTCCATTGCTGGGGTAGCCGTCTTCTCCTGGGCTAAATCCTTGGCCTTGCTTGTCTACCTCATGCCTTGCGAACCAAGCTGACATCGTGATGACAGTCTCTGGACTCAGCTCGTTCCCGCTCAAGATCTGAGTTGCCCTAGTGCGAGCAACATCAGTGCCGCCGCCTTCGCCCTCAGACTTCCAGTCTCGATACCGCTGAGCCTCTTCCCTCATGCCTTCTGTAGGCATAAGGTCAATCTCAACTCCGTTTACGTTTGCCATTACTGCGCTTGCGAGTGGGCTGAGCTTCTCCTGATTCAAGCAACTCAAGCTGCGTGCCTTCGTCAGTCAAATCCAAATCCTTATCTAGTTGAATTCCTGCCTCAGCAGCAAACTGCTGCTCTCTGGCCAAGGCACTGATCGTCTCGTCATAATCGCCGCCGGAATAAGACGAAATAACATCAGCCTTGCTTAGGTATCCAGCCTGTTCTGCCTCGCGGAAGGCTTTCACCTCTTTCAGCGGATCAACCCAGCTCCAGCCTCTAGGCATCCACTTAGCTTTGTTGTACCTCTCAGAGCGAAGCTCGTAATCAGGGAAAGCAAGCTCGCCAGACAAAACTGCAAGATTCAACCACTCCTTGAAAACTCTCCTATGGAGACTGTCGATCAAATACTTCTGAACAACTCTCCAGTGCTCACGATCCTCAAGCAAGCTGAGACGGCTGCTGCTGTAATTAGTGTCACTGAAGTCACGAGACAGCGTCTCGTAAGAGCAGCCGAAGCCCGACGCAAAACGCCGAACCTTGTTCTTGACGAACATCTCAAACTGCTGATCCGGTGAGTCAATGTCAGGAACACTTACTGTCTCGCCCGGAGACAAATACTTAAACGTGCCTGGCTCAAACTCGCTGATCCGCTGACTGTTCTGTACGTCATCCCCAATCAGTTCACCCTCGTTGTTGGTGATAAATCCCATGATGCTTGCGCCAGCACGAGCACGAATCACCGCAGCCTCCTCGTAACCCTGAAGCTGATGGACATCAGCCATCACGCTGTGGAACCAAGGCACTCCTCTGTTCTGACCCGGACGCTCCGGCATGAACAGATGAATGATGTCTTCTGCAGGCAGAAACAGATGTTTTACGTTTGCAGATGGATGCCCGCCAACAAAGTTATCCCCAGGATGCCTGGTGAGGATTGCGTAGCGAACAGGACGACCCCATTCGTTCACTTCAACACCGTTTCTCCATTCATTCGCTGCATTCAGCTTGGAGCCGCTGTAGTCCTCATCCAGCAGATCGCTTTCTAAAATCTGCAGTGCAATCGGAATCTTTGACTCGCCAAACGTGCGCCTTACGATCCTGAAAATAGCCTCACCCGACTCGCACATCGCACCAGCGGCAAGCCACTCAAACTCCTGAAACGTGTTCTTGCCAGCGCAGTCACAGTTATCAGCTTGAGACCATTCTCTCCATTTCGATTCAATCGCTTGGTTGATTCTGTTGTCTCGCTTGTTACCGCGCAACTGAAGCACTTGAGACTGCAGCTTGATGCCACTGCCAACAACATTGATCTGTGTAGTCCGCTTTGCTTGCCTTGCATACGGATTGTTCCGCACCATCTCGCGTGAACGATCACGCAATCGCCGCAAATTACCCTTAATCTCCGCATCTGCACTCGACTGACTTGTCATCCAGTCAGACGTAAGCCGAGACACAATCGCGCCGTTGTAAGCCCGACGTATTGGCTTTGGATTGCCAAAACCAAGGAAGCCCATGAGGCGAGTCCGAATACCCATGATCAATTGAACCTCACGAACATGTTGCGGGGATTACCAAGCCCGTTGGCAATCAGCTCGGCCTGCTCTTCACGCTTAACTTCAGCCTTGTAGCGAGCCTCCAGCTGAATTAAGTCAGCCAAGTCATATCGCTTCAGGTTGCGGTTTCCAATCTTGTACTCCTGTACTGCGCCACCTGCAACAAGCGTGCGAATAGCGACCTGAATTGCATCAAGATCCTTTTTGACCTGTGATCGGCCATCAAACTTGCCAGGTGTTCCTGAATACTCAAGAGAGGGCTCAACATTTAAGTT
>VMHT01182213.1_pt1 | contig 13702 bp, 13 predicted proteins | sample 4693611 | NCBI WGS metagenome assembly VMHT01 (sample SAMN12280063, study PRJNA550983) | marine metagenome | isolation source: seawater sampled from same location over 5 years 0.02-0.2 micron viral filtrate | place: USA: collected off the coast of southern California halfway between the port... ... | reverse complement strand
GCGTTGATAGTCAATTTTGTGGAGACCTCGCATAATGGCTAGTGAACTTAGAGTAAACACCCTCAAAGATGCCAGCGGGAACAACAGCATTGGCATGTCGTATGTCGCCAACGGTAGTGCGAAGATGTGGGGAGCAACAAATCTGCAAGGCACACACGCAAGTGATGATAGCTTTAATGTTGCAAGTCAAACTGATGCAGCTACAGGACGCATTAACTACACCTTAACATCAGCGATGAATCAAGCCATTAATATTACTCATGTTAGTTCCGATGGCGATAATCAGAACTACACAGGCGGTGCCAGACTTAATGACCCTAGAGATAACGGTTCAACAACCGTTGTACCAGTGGCACATTATGAGACCAGCACAGGCGGCGATTACGATACGCTTTACGGAAGCGTTGCAACTTGGGGAGACCTCGCATGAGTAAGGCAGCAGAACTCGCCGCACTGATTGGTTCGCAGACGGCGTTGTCAAACAGGAACCTGATTATCAACGGTGCGATGCAGGTCAGCCAGAGGGCTACGTCTGTGACTGGCGTAACAGGAGATGGGTATCAGGCTGTTGACCGTTGGCGTACAAACTCTGGTTCTTTAGGTACGTTTACTTTATCTCAATCAACTGATGCCCCAGATGGGTTTGCTACGTCACATAAGTATGACTGTACAACAGCAGACGCTTCCCCTGCTGCCAGTGACTTTTTAATATTTGAACAGCGTGTTGAAGCACAAGACCTACAACAACTTAACTATGGAACATCGTCGCCAAATAGAATTACCTTGTCTTTTTACGTTAAGTCTAACAAGACAGGCACATATATCGCTGAATTAGCACTGCCTGATGCAAGCAATAATTCAAATAACCAGCAGTCTTATACAATTAACTCTGCAAACACTTGGGAACGCAAAACGCTTTCGTATGTGGGAAATACAACTGATGCCATAAATAACGACAACGGCATAGGGATGAATGTTTTCTTTTGGTTGGGTGCCGGAAGCAACTTTACTAGCGGAACTCTAACACAAAATACTTGGGCTAATACATCCGCAGCAAACCGTGCGGCGGGTCAGGTAAACCTTGCAGACAGCACCAGCAATGAGTGGCTCATCACCGGAGTCCAGATGGAACTTGGCGAACAGGCCACGCCGTTTGAGCATCGGTCATTTGCGGATGAGTTGGCTAGATGTCAGAGGTACGCATACATGATTGGCGACCCGGTTAACTCTGGACAGACAGATATAGTAAATAATGGTATCGTGATTGGCACGGCTAATGGATTTATAGCTATCCCTTTTCCTTGTACGATGAGAGCAGAACCTAGTTTGACGGTTAATAATGCAACCTACTTTAGGTTACACAGCACATCCGGTGGTAGTAAGGCTGTAACAGGAGTCGCAATAGAAAGCGGCGAGACAACAGAACGCATGGCTTTGATAAATGCCACTAGCAGTGGGCTTACTGCCGGACAGGGTACTTTAATGATTACGTCGGACTCTTCAAGCAACGGCGGCACTATATTGTTTTCAGCGGAGTTGTAAACATGAATATCACATCAGTAAAATATGTTCTCAGCCCTCTTACTGGAGAAAATTCCAGCATTGAAGCAGTCATTGATGGAACCACATGGAGTGTATCACTTGCTGTTGGAAACACACACTACGACGAAATCATGCGACAGGTCGCAGCCGGTACCTTGACCATAGCTGACGCCGACTGATGAAGCTGGCGATGGAACCCGTAAAGAAAACACAGATGGAACTTGAGGCACACGAAAAAGAATGTGCTATCAGGTATGCCTCTGTGCAGGAAAAGTTAGAAGCACTAGACAAGCGTATGTGGCGGCTGGAAGCAATGATAATGGGCAGTACGGTGATGGTGGTTGCTATGGTAGTTACAGTATTTATGGGAATGAATTAGTATGGCTGACGATGATGTAACGAACATTACCCAGCAGGACAAGGATACTATGGCTGCTGTGGAAAAGCAGGCGGGCCTCGCAACGGATTCGTCGGGTAATCCCATATCCTCCGCTCTGCCCACTGGTGCCGAAATCAGCACTACTAAACAAGAAGTTCAAGATGCGGAAAAACTGACAACCACTGATAAGTTGATCAGTGATCCGACAAACGTAGCTACACCTGCTGAAATAGCAACTACGGATGTCACTACACCCATAGCATACGATGCTAAGACATACGAGGCTGCAGAGGCTGCTCCAAAGCTAGGTACGGCTGAAGCTGCACAGGGCACTCTGTCACAAGAATCATTGATGACTGCAGCACAGGGCACCGTATCTGCAGAGTCTCTTGCTACTGCTGCCACCCAAGAACTCGACCCCCGCGCAACTACTCGCTACCAACTTGCAGAGTTGTTTAAGGGCATCGAAGAGGGTGGTCCCCCGCCTGCGTGGGCCGCTCCTGCCGTTCGCAAGGTCACTGCTGTGATGCAGTCTCGTGGCTTGGGTTCGTCCTCTATGGCTGCTGCAGCGACGATGCAGGCCATGATGGAGTCGGGCATACCGATTGCTGCACAGGATGCACAAAAGTACGCCACGATTCAGCTACAGAACCTGAACAATGAACAGCAGGCCACCCTACAAAATGCTGCTGCTATGCTGCAGATGGACATGGCAAACCTCAACAACCGTCAGCAGGCTGCAGTAAACAACGCCAAAGCGTTCCTATCTATGGACATGGCAAACTTGACTAACAGGCAGCAGGCAAACACCCTGACTTACCAGTCTAAGGCACAGGCTCTTCTGACTGACGCCGCAGCGAAGAATGCCGCCTCTCAATTCAATGCCAAGTCAGAGAATCAAGTCCAAGAGTTCTTTACTGAACTAGGCGTACAGATCGAATCTGCAAATGTGCAGCGCGACATAGCAGTTAAACAGTTCAATTCGAACCAGAAGGTTGCAATCGCTCAGTTCAACACACAGATGAACACTGCAGCAGATCAGTTCAATGCGAACATGCAGCTTGAAATCGATCAGAGCAACGCTGTGTGGCGACGGAATGTAAATACTCGAAACAACGCTATGGAAAACGAAGCCAACAGGCAGAACGCAATGAACCTGCTTGGCATTCAACAAAACGCTTTGAATCAAATGTGGCAAAAATACCGCGACAAGGCAGCGTGGGTTGTGAAGATTTCTGAAAATGCAAAAGACCGCGCACACAATGCGGCCATGCAGTCATCTGCAATCGCAGCCAATGCAGATGCGTATGATGACAAGTTCGACGACTACTTGATTGTCGAAGCCATAGACAAAATCTGGGGATAATAAGATATGAGTTGGCTATCGAAAGCACTCAAGAACAATACGTTTAAGATCGGTGCAACTATTCTTGCAGGCGGATTCGCACGGGAGTATTTGTATGGAGACTATATGCCCGGAACAATTAATCCTGATACGGGAGAACTCTTTAAAGGATCGTATACCGGAGACAATTTTTTTAGTAATACACTGGATAAACTAGGAGTATCTCCGTTTAAAGATACAGCGATTAGTAAGTCCTTTTTGGGTTCTGCTCTCGAATATATGCGTCCGGGTGGTGATAACGACCTGTTTAGTTCCGCCGTAAAGACAGCAACTGCCGCATCTCGTATGGGCATGGGTGCCCCTAGTGCGCCGGAGTACGGACTATCTGTTGGCTCACAAAGCTTTCGATCCGGACAGAATTTTCAATCATCCCAAGCACAGATGATGCGGCTTGGGAATGGTGGTGCAATCACCGCTGCACTGGGAAGGGATGCAACCCAACAGTACCTAGCACGAAAAGTTGCCGGTCTTCGTTTGCCCGCTGCCTCTTCGCTTCCAACTCCGATGGCTGCGTCGGGTGCTATATCTACAAGTGCTGGCCGAAAAAGTGCCTACAAAAAACTGACAGGATAAGCCCACCATGATGGACAAGATATCCGCTCTTGCGGTGCCCCCCGGCAACTCCCTGACTGATGCTCCCGGCAAGTGGCCGTGGGAGCGTCCTGCTCGTTTCTCGAACCCTGACGACGTGATTGACTACACGGTGGACAGCATATCCAATGGTCCTGTCAGGGACGACATGATCAAGATGATGCTTGCGGGAATCACAGTCGAGGAACTTGTTGAGCAGATTACGTTCAAAGGGTTTATGGCGGGTGCATTTACGCCGGACGTAGCTGAAATAGTCAAGCCTGCCATCGGTATTTTTCTTGCCGACATGGCTATTCAGGAGGGCTTCGAGCCGCAGATGTTTGTGGACGAAGAGCCTGTTGAGGGTGAAGTGACGGACGAGGCATTCTTCCGCATTCTCAAGAACAAGAATCCTGAGTTGTTTTCGGGTATGATTGAGGCACTCAACAAAGATCAAAGAACCCTGATGAAAAGCGAAGAAAAGTTTGAATCGATGAGAGCAGAACGCACACAGGCGCAGGAGGAAGTAAAGCAAAACTCCTTCTTGGCTGTTGAGGAGAAGCCGCAATGAGTCTACCCCTTTTACTATATGCGTTTGGCACTGCTACGAAGTCGAAGCGAGATCGTCAACGTGCTGCAAGCGTTACTACATATGGACAGATTGGTGGCAAGGGTCCGGTTATCGGAGTCAAAGACGGGGATGAAGTCCCGCAGGGTTTTGTCGCCCGTTCTGCTATGACAGGCACAGGACAGAATATTTCTCTGCCTGAAAAAACCGCTGCACAGTCTGTATTTCCTGTGTATGCTAGGCCCGATGCACTCCCGGGATCACAACCGTTTAAAAATGCTGGCTTGGGCGGCGCACGTACACTTCCTGACTGGGCTACGTATTTCTCCGGTCAAGACTTGACACCTGAACAACGAACACAAAAATTATCTGATCTTGTTCAGGTAGGCTCCGTAGACACCACAAGGGGCGGCCTGTTGACTCTCGACCCGAATCTCTACAAGGTAGATAAGGTGACTCCCTCGTCTGAGGCTGTGGGTGTGCCCATACCCGGAAATATGCTCAATGGCGAGTTCTTTAAAGACGAAAATTATCCGGAGATGCTTAAGAAAATAGAAGAATTGCAGGCGGCAGGGACGCCCATAATCATCAAGCCGGGTTACCAGCAAGCCACAACATTTACGGGTGTAGACGGTAAGTCAAGTAATAAGTTTGTATTCACAGAAAAAGGTCTCCTCAACGAGACACTACAGGCCGCCCTGTCTGTTTCCAATGAAAATGAGACGACTCTAACGTGGACAGCGGACGGCAAAGAGCAGTCGTTTACACCCGGCCAAGACAGTCAGTTTAAGTACAGCACAGACATGACCAGCTTCATTCTGGGCAAGGTGGGAGATAACTTTGACTGGACATCTATGGATTCGGCAAGTCTCAACAAAGTTTATGATTTTGCATACAACGCTATCCTGCGACAGGAAAGCGCAAATGCAGGTCTTCCGCAAGAGCAGGGATTGCAAAGATTGAACCCCAAGCTTATGCAGGCAGTCACACCCAATAAATACCCTGCTCTGTTTAAAATTGGACAAGGGTTCAAGGGTATGAACGACCCGGATGGCAGAATAAGCTTTGAACGATATTTTCATGCCAAAGCGAGGGGCCAGAAAGCGGAGGATATCCGGATTGCTGGAGAGGCTATTGGTGCAGGGGACGGCAGCACGAATGCTTCGTTTTCAGTAGAGAGTTCTGACGGAAATTCCATCTTTAATATTCCTGTAAAATTGACAGAAGAGTCCCACAAAACAGGCTATAATCAGCTTATGGAGTGGTCTATCGGAATGGGCGTTCCACAAGACAAGGCAGTTGATATCGTAGGCAACGCTCTTAGCTTAATTCCATCTGACCCAAGTGATCCGGGAGGTGACTTAGTAGCATCTCCTGTTCAGTATGCACTAACAGAATTGCCTAGACTGGCTACACGACCTAGTGTGGGGTCAGCCCCTAATGTTCTGGCAAATGCCACATACAATTATGATCCCAGAAAGGTTGGCTTTCAAGTAAACAGGAATGAACTTAAACAAGTATCAAATCTTGTGCAGAGCGTACCCGCTTCAGTCGGAGCGGATGGCAGACCACTCACAGAACAACCTATGTTCAATGACAAGTTGAATATGGTGAGTGTATTCGCTCCTGTACTCTCTTCGCCTCAAGAAAATCTAGCAGATCACTACTCAATGTTTGACTTCAACACTAGGGTGTTTGAGGGTAAGCCATTCGTTGAAATGCAGGCGAGTGAGGCTAATACTGCACGGGCTTCTCTGGAAGCAGCTAGGCTTGTCGAGCAGGCTATGTCGCTCATATTTATCGTTGGTGCAGATGGAAACGTCTCCTTAACTCCATTCGGTCAGGGCACATCCGAAAAGCTGCTCAGTCTGTCCAGCTTCTACGAGAACGCAAAGGCTGGAATTTCTGTGACCATTCGTAGTATGGGTCTTGATGAAGACAATCCTATGGTGAGAGCCGTCCTTTCTGCAATAGGACAGGCAGATGATCTTGCTAAAAACATAGATGGTTCTCCCGGAACAGCCACTGATGTATTTTCAAATCAATTCGGTTCCTACGGAAGTGCCACTCAGTCTATAACAAGACCCGGACAGAATCAGAGCGAATTCCGTTCCGAAGAAAAGATAGCTAGAAGAAAGACTGATAGAGAACTCAAAGAAATAGCACAAGATTTAGAATCTGGCGACTCCATTCTGGTCAATGCAGCCAAGCGAAAGTATCTCCAGTATGTGATTGCCTATAGCGTTGCGTCTGCTCTTCAGGGCGGAACGGGTGGTCGTACGATATCGGATCAGGACGTTCAAAATGTTCTCAACTTCCTTGCTCCGGGACTCTCTACTCCCGACAAGGAATACGGCGTTATGAAAATGCTGCGCGATGATCTTATGTACAAGGCTCAGAGAGGGTCTGCACTTTCTAGCAAGAACAATCAAGATGTATACAATGCTATGATCCTAGCAGACTTAGAGACTATGGCTGACTTCGACATAAACACAAACATACAGAACAGACTAAGATTTCAGATTGACATGGGACTGGCTCCTTCTGATGAAGGCGATAATAAAGATGTAGCAGAAGGATCAGCTATGATAGGAAACGTCGAAATACCCACGCAGTATCAGGATGCTTTTTTAAGCGCGTTAAATAGTCAGATGATTTCTAATGGCATGCCTACTTACGAAAGTATCAATGATCTACCTAAAGACACTACCACGCATCAAAGCTTTGCTGCCAAGTTTATGCAAAACAAAAGATAGGACAGGTAACTAACTGTGGCTACTCTCCAAGAACAAATTGATGACTTGAAGGCCCGCTCGTCTGGTCAACCTACTCAAGCACAAGCGGCTGAAGATGCTGCCAGTGAAGCAGCACGTCAGGCCCAGATTGAAAACCTTGATCCTGAACAAAAACAAATACGGGATGCAGTGGTTACAGGGCAACCTGTGGGTGCTACGGATTCAACGCCCGCCGTTGACAAGGACTTAATCCGTACGAAGGAAGAGCCTGTGCCTTACCTGTCTGTTCTGGGCATGGGAATGCAGACAGAGCGTGACTTGTACGGAGCGACAAACTGGAAGAAGGTCACTCCTAACGTATCGATCACTGAGGTCATGGACTTCAAGAATCCTGAAGTTGTGGCTCTGTTTAATAGGGCTACAGACCTCGTAGACTCCGAAGGGAATATGTACGACGTGTCCGGCATGAGCCTTGAGGACAGAGTACGTGACGGAGACAGGCGTGGCGCATCCTTCATGGTTATCGATGGTGAGCAAATTGAAATTCCGTGGTGGAAGGGCATCGAAAAGCTTACGAAGATACCGGAGGGCTTGAATTCTCAGGTGCTTAAAAATGGTGTTCCCATAAATACCTTAGACATGACCGTGAGTGACATGGAGCGTGTAAGGTTTGCGTCTATGATGTTCACCGCGAATCTGGGCAACAGAGAAGTAACCCGACCACTATACGGTGCGTACCTAAACAATGTTCTTATGAAGAATGGCGTGGATGACCGGGGTAGGTTTGCCATCCTTCGAGATCGTCTCAGTGATCCTAGCATGGGTGACATAGAGGGAGTCGGAAGGGGTGTAGTCGATGCAGTTGGTCGCAGCGTAATTGAAACAGGGCTGTGGGGTATCGGAGAAGCGATTGACTGGTTTGACGGCTTTGGAGAGAACGTATCTATATCTGGCTTCAAGGGTCGTCAGGCGTTTATGGACGACAACTTCGCATCCTTTCCGCAAGCACTACAAGACCGTTATGCCCAGAAGGGTGTGTATGTAGACCTAGCTACAGCAGAAGAACTTGCTTACACTTACTCAGGACTCTTGCCTCGTGCGACACGTTTGGCTGCAGAGATGATAGGTCTGTCTAAGGGAACAGGGGCCTTGAAGGGGCTTATATCACAGAGAGAACTTTCCAACTTTGAAAGCGTATTAGCGGGTGAACTTAAAAAGAATCCGGACTTGACAGTAGATGACGTTACCAATCTGTACTTGAGAACGCGAGAAGTTGCTCCTTTTAGTCCGTTGCGTATTCTAAGCAAGGGGCAACAGAAGAAGATAATTCAAGATAGACTGGCTACTGCATACCAAATTGTTGACACACGTCTCCCTCCCAAATTTCGTGCAGAAGTTCGGCAGATAAGGGACAGACAAGCGACACTCATACAAAGAGAGCGTTCTCTTGTTAAAAGACAACAAAGATCATACAGTCCCGACACAGAACTAGAACTTAGAGACTTGCGAAAAGAAATAGCTTCGAACCGACTTGCTATGACGGAAGCTGAACGAATCAGTAGTGTGCCCAAGTATATGCGCGACATAAATGTACAGGATAAGTACATGGTCGTGGGTGCTGCTACAGCAGGTCACTTCTTCGGACAAGAGTTTGAGATGATCGATCCTGCGTTCGGTGAACTGGGAGGTCTATTTGCTGGGCTGACTATAGCCATCAGCGGGGGCAATGTGCCACGTGGTTTGCGGGCATTTAATGCGGCTAGGGCTAGGCGCAGCGGTGCGTTTGATCCTGACAACCCTTTTGTAGACCGTGACGGAACAATCACGTCCACTGGCAAAAGAAACTTGCAGTTCCTTGTCACTTCGTTTTCTAGGGCCAACCCAGACTTTGCCCGACAGATCGAAGCTAACGCACAGCGAATAAACCGTAGCTTTGATATCCTAGAAGCAAAGGGAGTGGACAGAAAGTATCTTAACGCCAGTGTTCCCATCATAACAGACTTGATTACGCTGCGTCACTACGCAGACGCAGTTAAGAAAAGCTTGAGTGTTAATGACGCCTTTGACATGGATGTTGCAGAGCAGTATCAGGAAGCCTTCAAGGGTCTTTCAGACCTCAACGGAGAGTTGAACCGCTTGATCAAGGAGATGGTACCCGCAGATATGGCCGACAACGAATTCTTTGAATTCATGCGGGCTATGTCTCGTCAGGGAACAGACCTACAGAAGAGCATAGAATCTGATCTGGCTGTGATCAATGAGAAGGGTGTAGGTCACTACCTCAATGCACTGACAGCTAATTCGGACATCATTCAGGAGGGAGCAATCGATACACTGGGTGAGGGCGAAACTGCCAAAACATTTCCGGATGCTGTGGGTAGCCTGCTTGCCAGAAACATCTTCGAGCAAAAGTATATAAATCGTGAGCAAGTAGAGACGGCCGCTGGTACTGCAGTCCGTGCCATAAACGAAAGCCTGATTGCTTCATCTGCTCAGATGATAGAGCGTATAGGTGTATCCAGCACTAAGGGTGGAGAGGGAGTTGTTGCTCCCATAGAAGAGGTTCTTCCTAGTACGTTACCTCGTCACAAGGACAACATACATCACACCACCACGCCATCTACGTTGTTCGCTTTTCAGTTGGAAGCTGCTAACGAAGTTGCCAGAAAGGCGGCATCATATCCCTATGATCGACTGAAGAAGGTAGGGGAGGATGGTGTTCCAGAAGTTCGTTTTGTTGATGCAAACAATAGGCCACTCTCCAATGATATTACTGTGGACACGTCTGATTTGTTTACAGACTTAATCTCTGCACGTACGACGGGACTTGGCGAGGGTGTTAAACCTAGAGTTGTTGATGCTATAGTCCTAGAGGTAAGTGATCCTGTATTTGAAGAACTAGCACGATCACAGGGCATACCAGTCAACAAGCTGCTTCAAGATATGAAAGCAGACCTAGAGGATGAGGGGTTTGTTTTCGGGACCGGCGTCAATCGGGGCAGACCCTTGCAGGCACAGGTCGCTGACTTTATACAGCAGGCAGAAGCACGAGAGGGATTTGACGGGGGCATGTTCCGTATGGACCCTGCGGGTCTTCGTCGTCTAGACGAGATAATTCGTCGAGAGGCTTACAAGGCGGGGCAAGAGGGCAACACCGAAATATCTAGGGCGTTGTACACACTGTCCAACACAAACGTAGAACAGAAATTTAACTCGTTTGTTGTTGACGGTGTTCCCGTGGAACGGCTTCAGATTCAGATCGATGGTGAGGGTACCTTTGCCCTGACGGATTATCTGCGTGATGCAAATGCAGGATGGAGACAATACAAGGAGAGGTTCCACGACGAAACGGGTGGTGCGCTTGTACCTAACCTCCTTTTCAGCAAAAGAATGAGCCTGTCTGCGCCCACCTCAGAGTTTCCTACCGGAGTGCAGACCGCCACTCTCCCTAGTCAATGGCTGACTGCGGACATGCTTATTGATCCTGAAAAGGCAGCAGTGTATATGGCTGGCGTCAATCGGGCTATGGGCAAGGACATTGTAAACCCCGTAGACGGAATGCTTTCTCCTCGTCTTGTAGAGGGTGAACCTTTCACAGAAGGTCAGAGAGCCATCTTACGGGCATCCTTTGCAGAGTGGGTCCAGAAAAATGTTATATCAAACAAGCTGACACCGGCAGAGATAGCAGAGGCCGCAAGGAACGTGGAAAGAAACTTGCGAATGGTATCTAAGGACGGCACAGATGTTCCCCTCGTCAACCTAATGAACATAGTGGACGATCACACATCTTTTAGTAGAAAGAGTATAGGCAACGCCCGCTACGATACAGAGATGCAAAATGCTGAGAAGCTGATCAACACCCAGCTAGAAAACGCTACAGCACCTGCAAGGGAACTGTCACAGGGTCTTGAGGATGCTACGGCTGTTCTGGGCAGGCTGACATCTACCGACATGGCTGCAGCAGACATAGCTTCAGTTTTGATTGACGGCGGCATGGAAAGATACACTCAGATACGAAAGAACATGCTTCTTCTCGTAAACAAGGCTGGTGATACAAAGTACACGCCGGAACGAGTGGACGAGATACTCAGGGCAGCATACATAAACGGCATGCGTCGTAAGTTGTTTTCCAAGACTGGAAAGAAGCAAGCAAAGCTGGACAAGTCTGCTACAGGAGAGGTGAAGACAACCTTCACCGACATGCTCGTAGAAAATCCACAAGCCCTCTTGAAATTTCTTGGTGAGACCAAAGAAGAGGTGGCAGTTGCCAAGAGCCTTCTGGGCAAAGATCACTACGAGACTGTGGAAGCGATTGCAAACGTACTGGTTGAACTCACGGACAAAAATCCTCTCGCACAGTCCCCCGTTCAAATCAGAGGCATACCTCGTGCGCTGTCTGTAGAAAGCTACATCAGTCGCCTGTACGCCATCAACAGGGGTGTTGTTCGTCCTCAGTATGTGGGTACGGAAGCTATCCTACAACAGTTACGATTCAAGAACAGCGAATTTTTGACAGCCATAGTGTCCGATCCGAATTTGGGACGAGCGTTTTTAGATATGGTTAGAACTGGCAAACCCCTCGCTCCTGAAAGGGATGCACAGTTTGCTTCGGCTCTTGTTCAGCATCACGCACTTTTCAGTCAGGCCGTCACCCCTGAAAAAGAAGAGGTTGTAGATTTGTCTGGCAGAAAGTTCACCATATCCGCAACACCGATGGATAAAGTTGGTCTGGGATACACCTCAGACTATACTGGCACTCTTAACATGCCAGACATACGCCGACCCGGTTCATTGCTAGGACCGAAGGGCACACCGATGGGAGGTCTTGACGTTATAGGGAAAGGTCTTCTCAGCGATATTTTCGAGTAACAATTTCACAAAACGGAGAGAACCGATGAAAACCTATACTAACGGTCAGCGCAAGGGCATGATGTACGGCGGGGCTGCAAAGCGTAAGCCTATGATGTACGGCGGCATGGCTACCACCAAAAAGAAAACCCGCAAGAAGGCTCAAGCGGGAGGCATGATGACAGCCACACAGGGCCAGCAGAATCAGATGCAGAACACGATGATGCAGAAGCCTAAGATGATGGCAGACGGCGGCATGACTATGGTCAAGAACAAAGCCGGTGAGATGGTCCCTGACTTTGCCGCAGACGGCAAGGGCAAGATGATGTATGGCGGTATGGCCAAGAAGAAGATGCGCTAGATATATCTGGCTGACTTATCTATCGCCTCATCTGACCAAGACTTCAGGTATCGCAACAGGCTTGCTATGGAGTGTGCCCCGTCGTACTCCGGCAGGCCGTTGTTGATCACGCCCTCGAACTCTTCGGGCCTCACAGATTCACAGAGCAACTCGACCTTCCCGTTGGTAAGGAGGTTCGCTTCGAACTTAAACAGAGACGCTTTGTTTGACATCAGACAACTCACTAATAGGTAGATTGTAACAATCGGCCTTGAACGTGAAGCCGTTTGCGGGGTCTACGTCGCCCCTCTGGTATTTCGTTGCCTTCGTGTAGAAGTCTTGCTTCGGAATCTTGCCCAGTATCCACGCCTGCGATGAATCGGTCAGGATGCGTACAAACACATAACTGTCGCAATCCTGTTTGGCCCCGTGTGCAGCCACCGAACAATCGTAGTGTGGAAAGGGACGGGTATTGCAGCGTTTCGTTTTCACGTCGATCCGCTCCCCGTCCCTCACCAAATCATAGTCGTAGGTATTCGACTGGTCTGCACCCATAGCGTCAGCCACGATGATCTCGCCTATCGCACCAACAACATGACTCAAGCTACCCGTGATGCTGCCCTGTAGATTGCCTACAGTGGCAGCTTTCTTTTTGGCACGTGCTATGATTTCAGGAGTTATCTTTACTTGTAGCATCGGTTTCCTCTAGGAATAAAAGAATTGCTGTGGACTCGTCGGTCTTGAACCACTCACCCTTGCGGTCACTGGCATTGTCCTCGAAACGCTTGTGCATTTCAAGTTCTTTCTCGTGCCGATTGTCTACAGAGATACGTGCAAGAATCTCATAGTCTCTGTGTGGTGATGAAGTCTGATAGCCGTTGAGGCGATCATCTGCCCTGACTGCCTTGCCGATCTTTATCCACTCAGGCCACGCCGGATTGGTGATGGCATACACCTCACCCTCCTTCGTGCTTTCGATCTTCTCGTGAGACCATGCGTCATCCAGAGACTTGTATCTTCCCGGACGATGGAGAGGGTGGGAGGAAGGTACGTACCTTCCGTTTACATACATCCTGTTCTTGTTCTTTGCGGCGTGAGTTTCTACTCGCTGCCTGTATCCGCTGGGACTGTAATACCACCAGTCTCCATCCTCAAAAATAGCCTGAGATCGCGTGTATTTTTCAGGATTTATTTTCTTGCTCATACTTCTCACGCTTCAGCATCCACTCCTCATAGCAGGGATGGTGGGGATGGGGATCGTACTGAACCCATCCGTCACCTCTCTTCCACACGAGGGGTGGCTTTTTCTTTTCCT
>VMHT01154394.1_pt1 | contig 13703 bp, 13 predicted proteins | sample 4693611 | NCBI WGS metagenome assembly VMHT01 (sample SAMN12280063, study PRJNA550983) | marine metagenome | isolation source: seawater sampled from same location over 5 years 0.02-0.2 micron viral filtrate | place: USA: collected off the coast of southern California halfway between the port... ... | reverse complement strand
TACCATTGTTTCCTGAAAGTTGGATATCTCTAATAACTAACCTTAAAGGAGGTTAAGATGACTAAAATACTTACAGGAGGTTTAATTGGTTTATGTTTGTTTATGTTCAATGTTTCCGCATCGTACAGTCAAATACCAGAAAGATCAGGATGCAAAAGTTTGGAAGAGGCTAAGACGTATATTCAAGATAAACACGGAGAACAAATTGTATTCCGTGGGATCTCAGCCAGAGGACACGTAACATTTATATTTAATAATCCTACATCTGGAACTTGGACTGCTGCGATTGTACGTCCTGAGAACTCTCAATTACTATGTTGGGTAGATTCAGGGTTTACAGGTGAAGTTATGAAGAAAAAAGACGATATTAGGTGGTAATTTAAGGCAAATCCTATGAGAGCCATTTTAAGCTAGGCTAGAGAGAATGTAGGTAAAATCTGGACACTACCTACCAGAGACATTGCTTACACCCTCTCCTGCCTCATCCTACGAGGTCATTTTTTTAAGAATTGAGTAAAAAATGTGGAAAGACCACAAAGGAATACAAATTATTACCAAGACCCCACTTTATACCGTTGATTGGTATATCAAGTGGGTATCAAGTATAATACTAATGATTTCTACAGTACTGACTGCTAATAACATCTTTCCATTAAACCTGTATTTCCATTCAATAGGTATTGGTGGTTGGTTAATTGTAGGGATGTTATGGAATGATAGAGCATTGATGGTTATAAATGCGTTTGCTCTAGCTACACTACTGACAAGTTTATTCAGAATACACTTGACAATGTAGGGAGAATGTGATATGTACCATAAAGTTGTAGTAACAAAACCAGAAGGTAATAAAATCAGTAATGGTTTTGCTTTGTTAAGAGATGCCAAGAAGTATGCTAGAAAGTATTCTTGGCCTAATGATCGAGTCCAGATAATAGAAGAGAATCAGGATGAGATAAATATGTTGTATGATTATATTGTTGAAGATTGGAGTAAGAAATGATTAATGAAAATAGTCCTAAAGTAAAGTTACTAATAGGTTTATCTATAACTGTATTAATGCTAATCACTGCTATAGGGTTTAGTTATGCAGATGCTAAGAAATGGGTACATGACAGTTCATGCCCATACGATAATGTTACGGGTAACTATATAGATAGCAAAGGTAATCAGTATGCCTACGGAACTATGGAGACTGCATCTAACTGTGCATTTCTTGGATTACTACCCAAGATCGTGCAGGACAGATTAGGTTCTCTAGGAGATAAACAAACTCAAAAAGATACAGAGTTAATATTAAAGTTAAATGCTAACTCGCGTAAGTAAGACTTGGGGGAATTAATTTTCCCCCTTATCTTTTGGTGAACCCTGCACCGAAATACAAGCCAGTGATTGCAGCGACTAAGTTTGTATCTAATGGGGTAATTACAAAACCTTGAAATGATTTCCACATCATAGCCTTATCTGGGCCAAACATCCAATTCATAAACCCACCTTGTAGCTCTGCATAACCTACAGTAACCATCCAAGGATGTTCTGGATATATCAGTGGTACTATCTTAGGTAGCACGATAATAGAAAATACAGCAGACAATGCTATAATTCTTCTAGTCCATGCAAAGTGTACATCTTTTGTACCATGTTCTCTTGCAGAAGCAGTGATCTTACTTTCTTCTGTTAGGGCAGCTATATACATTTTGTTAGCTTCTTGCTTAGACTTAATGTTCTGCCCCCATATTCTCATAACACCACCTAATACGGTTGATGCTAAAAGCGTAAATATTTCCATTGGAAATCCACCCATAGTATTCTCCTTAAAATCCTAAACTATTCATCTGCGATACGTAACCACCTTCAGCAAATTTATTCATAGACTTTAGTTGATCTGTATTTTTAGTTGTTCCTGTAGTTGACAAATTTCTTAAATTTAAAATTTGATTAGCCGATAAACTACCTCTACGTTTTGCTAATGCTTTTATTTCTTCAATAAATTCATTTAAAGCTGCTGCTTCTTCAGGGTTTTTACGTTCATCTATATATCTTAAACTAATACTATTTGAAGTTTTTCCTATTCTACTAGGTAGTCTGTTTTTTATATCTAGAAATTTAGGAGTAGTTTTAAATTCTTCTATGTATTTAGATAGATCACCACCTGAAATATTACCTTTAAATTTAGCTAAATTGTCTAGTAATGGAAATTTTTCTTTTATCTTTTCTTTTACTAACTCTCTAACATTCTTATACGCTTTTTGTTCTCCAGGTCTTCTACTAACAGTTAATCCTAATCTTAATCTAGGATTTAAATTTTCTAAACTTTTACCTCTATAAAAATTATTTAAATTATTTCTTTGTTCTTTAGGTGATAAATTTAAATATTCAGTAGAGTTTATATACGGTTCTACTACCTTAGTAGAAAATTCACCTAGCAACTCTTTGAATAAAAAATTGTATTCTTTTACTTCTGTGTAAGGAATTAATTTCCATTCGGGTATTCCTAACTTAGTTAACTCCTCACCTACAGAAGTTTTTTTTGTTAATGCAGATGCACCTGTTAATTGTTTTTCTATAGGTGCAGCAGGTGCTGAAGGAGTTTCTAAACCTGTTGCTGATATTGCTTCTGGGGTTTCCTCAAATACTCCTAAATACTTTTCTTCTGATCCAGGTAATGATACACCTGTTTCAAATGGAGTACCTCTAAATATATCTTTAGCTGCCTGATCTATAAATCCTTGCATTCTAGGCCATTCAACTTCTATATCTACGCCAAATGCATTAGACTGCATACTTCTTTCTAAATTTCTATTTTGACCTATTGTACCTGCAAGATCCTGTATAGGTCTTATTGGTGTAGCAAATCCACCTACGATGTATCCAAACAGTCCTCCTACATCCTTACCAAATTTCTTTGCACTGTATGGGTCTTCTTCATTTAATACTCTTTTATATCCAGTACGCATAAGATTACCTAATGCACCTGATCTAGCACTAACACCTATAACTGCTTCTGTACCTTCTTTAAGAAACTCTTCTGAAATAGGCTCATCTTTATATGCCTTCAATATTAAGTCAGCCATAAACAAGAAGGGAGCAAAAGGAAATAATGGACGTAAATCTCTTTCCTGACCTGTAGGATCTTTTACATTATACCATTCTGCACCAGCAGAGTTCTCACGTAACACTAATGCTATTCCAAGTAAACTTGCACCCTCTGCTGTTTCAACTATACCTCGTTTAAAATCTGTTAAACTCTTCATTTGTTTACCAAAGAAGATATCTAATTCTTCTATCTCAGCTTTAAGTCTGGATATTTCAGCAGGATTAGGTTGTTTACCTTTTATAACTTCATCTAATTTCTTTTGAGCATCATCTAGTTTAACTTTCTTTGCTCTATTTTTAGCTGTTGCAGCATCAGTAGAGTTTTTTAATACTGAATAACCTGATTTAAAAGATTTGATAGCACCTAGACCGACTCTATTAGTAGTAAATACTAAAGAGTTAATTAAGAAGTTAGGGAAAGGTATAGCTAATTTTATAACAGGATTAGAGTTTAAAGTGTCTTGTATTTTATTTACAATACCACCACCAAATACTAAATCATCTCCTGCACGTTTTGTTTGATAAGTTAATTTATAAGCAAACTCTAATGATTTTCTAATCATCTCATCATTAACTAAATCTAGTTTACCCTGTTTAATTACATCATCAATACTTTTAATACTAGAATCTACAATATCTCCTCTATTTATACCTTGTTTTATTTGTGCATCTAGCTCAGATAAAAATCCAGCAGATTTAATTGCTCTATCCTGTAATCTGTTTAGAGTATTTGCTACCTGAGATACACCATTTAAAGAACCTAAGAATTTATCCATCTTAGTATTCCCACCTAATTTATCGGTTGATATATACTCATCAAATACTTGAAATATTTTCTTATCTACTTCAGAAAAGTTTTCAGCTACTAGTCTTGTTATAGCAATGGAGTCATCAGGGTTGGCTAGATTACGAGTTAAAGAAGTAATCTCTCTACGTAGTAAGGGTTTACCCATTTGCTCTTCAGATAATCCTAACAATTTTCTATCAGTTCCTGCAAACCAGTTATCTAATTGTGCAGAGAAGGTTTCTCCTGGTACTCTTGCAGCGGAACCAAGTATGTTACGCATTGTTGTTGCAGGTTGAGTAACTAAGAAAGATCTCCATACATCTACGCCAACATTAAACCTTTTAGCCATTTCTTTTTCTAGTTTGGTTTCTTTCTCAATTACTTTTAATGATGCTCTTTGTGCATTAGTTAGGTTATCCCTACTAGCCATAATACGTTGTATCATAGATTCACTATTTTTAGCTTTAGAAAAGAAAGCTTTTTGTAATTTACTTTGACCTGCAAGATCTGCTGCCTTCATACTTATATCAGCACGATACATCTGTGCAAGTTGTGCAGGAGTTATTCCCATACGTGCCAACGCAGGATTAATTGTTTGAGCAAAATCTTCAGGGTTTAAATTTTCTAAAAGATAAGCCATGTTTTCAGTTATTCTTTTTCTAGTATCTAATTGACCACGTAATTCTGGTCTTCTTTGTACAGCAGATACTATAGCATCATTAGTTTGAGCAATAAAATCACCAGTTAGTTTTGCTCCAAATGCCTCATCTAATTCATTTGGACCCACTATTCCAGCATCAGCAAGTGCCTCTTTACCTTTCTGATACTTTGGGTCTGATTTGTCAAAGAATTTATTATAATCTTTTATATATTGATCACGCGATTCATTAGCTTTCTTTTGTGAAATAGCTTTTAAATCTTTTAAACTTATATTTTCAGTTCTTGCACCAATCCTAGTGCTTGTTTCAAATGTATCTGAGGCAGGAGTAACTGCAACAGAACCATCAAAGGTTACTTCTGCATCTGCTGCTCTTATAGCAGGAGCCTCTACAGTCTCTTCAACAGCACCTTTAGGTAAAAACTCTACTACAGCAGTTTTATCTTCTTTATTTATAGACACAATTCTACCCATTGGATCATAATTGTTACTAATATCTTCTGGCATAGTAGCCGTGTCTTTTACATTTACATATAAAGCAGCCAAGTCATCTTCAGGTTTAGCTACAGAAGCTACTTCTTCTGCACCCTCTTCTGCTTTCTGAGGTGTTCTAGCTACAAACTCATCAAATGCATCTGCTACGGATTCTTTTTTAGCAGCTTGGCCTTGTACAGTATTCTCTACGTTTTCTGCTGCTACTCTTTCAATCTCTTCTGTTCTAGAGTATGGGGCTTTTCTTGCACCTAACGCACCAAATCCACCACCAACTACACCACTTGCTGCTCCAACAAGAGCAACCTCACCGTAGTCAATATCTTTTCTAGCACCTAAATCTTTCTCAGCTTCTTGGACTAACCTTTCCTGACCTGCACCTATTGGTGCTTCAGCTAATCCAGTAGCTACACCTGCTCCTGCCATTCTACCTGCTTTAGTAGAAAAAGCTTTACCTAATATAGCTTTTAATGCACCTCTACCAGCAGTAGCAGCAATAGCTTTACCTGCACCAAATCCTAATAAATTTATAGGATCTACTATAGCATACTTAGCATAGTCACCTATAGCACCTAATTTTTCCATTAATGTAGTATCACCAAATACTTCATCTACTTCTTCATCAACTTTTTTATAAAGATTACCTAAGTTCTGTTTAAACTCCCCATCTTTTTCTTCGTCAATATCATTTACAAAACCTATAAATTTAGCAGCAGATATAGTATTAGATTGAAGCGCACGATAATCCTCTAAGAAACTATCAACAGCTTCTTCTTTACTATTATAAGTTTCACCGTTTCTTCTAACACCATACTGAGCCAAAGTTTTCATTAACTCAGGATCTTTAATAATATCTTCTCTAGTTAGAGCCATTACTTATTCCTCTGCTGGGCCAAAATACGTACCTAAACCATCTTCAATAATAACAACGATTTTACCATCTGGTAATTTAAATTGTGTATTAATCCTACCATCTGGTCTTTCTACTGATGAACCTTCTATTTTTGTTGCACCTTCAGGAAGTTTAAAATCTGTATCAGTTTCTTTATCTTTTTTAACAGATACAGGTTTACCATCTTTAGGCTTTTCAGTTTCTTCTTGTCCTAATATTCTACCTTCTAGTAAAGCTTTTACTGTTGGTTTAGCACCAAATTCTGATATGCTTTTACTTATAGCTCCTCTGTTTTCAACTAAGAAATCTACACCTGTTTTATCTTTAAATATACCACCTTTTTCAGCACTAATTATTTCTCTCATTTGTCCTGATAATACACCAGATTCTTCTTGTGTATACTGGCCCTCGTAAGCTCTTGCTATATCATCAATAATTTGTCCTGCTATTTCTTTCTCTGTAGAAAGATTTTTATTATATGTTATATCTCCTGTTCTCATATCTAAATCACCTAGATTTAATTTTGTAAGAACAGCCTTACTTATTGCATTTTGTTGAGAAATAGTATTTTTTACATCTGGGGTTACATCTAATGTTACTCTTCTTTCTTTAGTAGAATATTCTCTATCTCTAGCTTCTTTTTGTTCAGATGTCATACTTTGATCAATTACTTGCATACGTCTTTCTTTAGCAGCAGAAGGAGAAAATGATTCTGCAATAACATTTAAAAAGTTTCTAGGTTCTTCTTTACTTTGTTCTACCTCTGCTTTTTGTCTTACTTTTCTTGCTTCTATTTGTTCTTGTAATTTATCAAAATCTATACTTTTATTAACTATGCTTTTTTTCAAACCTCTGGAAAACTCATTAATATCAGCTTTTTGATATTTAGCAGCATTTATATAAGATCTACCTATTTGACGTACTAACTCAGGATCTAACTTTCTATCTTTAAATATAGGAGCTAATACTTGATTTTGCATAACATTTAAACCTGCATTTTCTTCTTCTTCATCTATTTTTCTATCTGCTCTAATAGTAGCATTCGCTTGTTTAATAGAGGCTTTAGTAGCATCACGGAAGTCTTCTACATCTTCTTTTGCTTGTTCTTCTATCTTTTCTTTTCTTGCCATAAACCCTGAAGCTATGCCAATTTTCATACCAGCAGATATAGCCATTATTCTTCTCCTCCCATTAGACCACCTCGTTTAGGAACATCAGAGGTTTCTTCTAACTCTTCAGGCTCCTCTTCTTCCTCTTCATCCGTTTCACCTGTAAGTTCTTTAATCTTATCACGTTGTTTTTGTAATTCTTCTAAAGCTTTATCCAAACGCTTATCTTCTTTACGTTTAGCTAGGGCCACATACTCTACTCCAGCACCATCTAACATCTTCATTAGTAGCTCAAAGAAAGGTCCATAAATAAGATACTGTACATCAAAACTGTATTTACCATTAGCCCATCCACTAAATACCATTGCTCTAGCAATTAGTTCTACAGGAGTTCCTATCTCAGCAGCTACAGCAATTCTTTCAAATGCTTCGGGAATAGACATACGTCTAGCTAAATCCTCATATGCATCAGCAGGATCATTTATTTCAGGTGGACGCTCATGTGCTTCCGCACCTAATTCCCCTGTTAAAGAAGATCCTGGAATAGGACCATCAAACATTACTAAATCTTTATCTTCCATGTCACACCCTTACGCTATAGTTGATCTACCTATTGAGCCTTTAACTGCACCCTCATCGGTATCTACTGCTTTCATTAAACTGTCATGCCTCGATATTAATGAAGCTACTTGACCAGCAGTACCTAACTGTGAAAACTCTTTAAACTTTATATCTTCAGTTTCTGTATCTGGTACGCGAGAAACTACTTTAGCTTGTCTCTTAGAAAACTCTGGTGTTCTTACTCTACTACCTTTACCACCACCTGTTGCACTGCCTAGAAACTTACTAGCTCCTTGTGATATAATTGAAGTTGCTATTGCTGAAAACATATTCTACTCCCTTATGGTGTTTTAAACGACTTAATAATCCCTGGAAGAGCTTTAAAACCTGCATCAAATGCAGATCCTAATAAGTCTCCCACTACACTACCTGTAGCTATATCTCCTGCTAATTCTAAGTCTCTGTCAAAAGCATATGAAGATAATGCTAAGTTATTTTGAAAGGCAGTCTCATTTAGTGAGTTTACCCTTGCAAAGTTTATTTGATCTCTTTGTTCTTGTAGTAATCTATTCTGAGCATTCTGACTTATATTAAATAGGTTTCTAGTATTATACTCAGCCTCTGCATTAGCTATAGCAGTGTTAGAAGTATTAATGTTTCTTCTATATACAGCATTAGCTTGATCTATGATAATAGCATTCTTTTGATTAAACTGTTCTCTATTATCTGCTAGTGTAGAGTTAAACTGCTCTATAGCATTCTCTTGTCCTGCATTAAACTGTCTTAGTCCATTGGTCTGTGCAGTATTAAACTTAGCAGTATCATTAAACAGATTAGCAAAGAACTGATCATTCTGTTGTTCATTGGCTGCATTAAACTGTCTAGATGAATTAATTGCTGCCTGATCAGTAAATAAACTCTGTACACGATTAGCTACGTTAGTTACTCTAGCTTGTTGTTCGTTATTAAGATTAGCTACATCTAACTGTAATGACATCTGAGCATTAAGAACTTCTGCCTGTTGTCTATTGTTTAGATTAAGTTCTTGCATACGTCTATACGTTTCTGCATCAGCAGCAGCTATAGGTGTAGAAGCTTCCATTGCAGCCTGTACGATAGCAGCCCCTGCCATACTAGACGCACCCATTCCTCTAGCAGCCAATCTTTGTTCTGCTGTTCTTATAGCACCTGCTGCAAATGCTGGTATCTCCCCACCATCAAACTGAGCCATTAAGCTTTCTAATTGACCTTGTACAGTAGCATCTTTACTTACGATACCTTTTTGTGCATTAACTTTATCACTTAGTTCTTTCTGTTGTGCAGCTTTTATATTTTCTTTAGCTACTAAATCATACCTTTCTTGTGCAGTAAAATCACCTACTTTGGTCTTAACTGCATCTCTAGCAGTATCTATTGCTGCTGTTTTTGCATCAATATCAAACCTAGTAGGATCTATAGTATAATTTTTTGCATCTAAAAACTCATTTGGGTTAGCTTTTAATCTTTGTAGGTTTAGTTCAGTACCACCTTCCGTAGGTTTTACTCTACCTTCAATTGAACCAAAAGCATCATAATGTTCTTTACCAGAAGAAAGAGTACCTGCTCTTACTGCTGCTGCAACATCTGGGTTATCTTTAAGATACTGTTCTTCATCAAACGTACCTTTAATTAAACTAGGTGCATCTCTTTGTTCTTCTTCTCTACCTAATGCAGTTTGTCTACCATAAGCATCTGCAAAGTTTGATCTAGAACCTACAGCAGTTTTAAACCTGTCGTAGTTTTCTCCACCTTCTAATCCAGTAAACACACCTTGATAACCTGTAGCTCTACCTACATCTCTAGCTTTAAAACCTGCTAACATACGATCTCTTACTTCTGGTGATAAGTTAGGATCATTAGGATTAGCTGTTAAAGCTTGATAGTCTAAAGGAGTTAAATTTTGTAATGCTGGTGATACACCACTTCTACCTTCTCTTTTACCATGATCAAAATAATGTTGTATACCTCCACCTGGAGTATTACCAACTGCTTGAGCAACATCTGGGTTTGCTGCTAGATAATCTTTCTCAAAGTTAGAAAGATCTACTTGTAGTTCTGGACGTATACCTGTTTGATCTTGATTTAAATATTGTGAAAAATCTGGACTAGGTGTAGTAGTAGCTGTATTTACAGGTGGTTGATTACCTGCTCCAACTAATGAACCAGCTAGATTTCCTAAATTTTGCCCTATATTCATTGCACCACCCATTTGAGTATTTACATTACCAGCAGGAGGAATAGAAGGTGCAGGATCAGGACCTTCCATTATTCCTGTAGCAGGTGGTATAGGAAGTCCTGTTGGTCCTAGTCCTTCATTCTTACCAAATAATTGATAATGTCTTCTAGCACCTTCTTCTCTTCTATCTCTTCCAGGTAGATTAACTTCAAAAAAGAAAGGATTTATACCAAAAGTTTCACCTTCACGTATTGCTTGAGCTACACTTGGATTGTTTTCAAGGTATTGTTCAAAATCAAAATCACTAGGCACAGGACCAGATTCTTGCCTTTGATTTTGAAAAGGGTCCACAGTAGATTGATCTCCTTCAGGAGTTATAAATCCCAGTTGAGATGCCCTGTTTGCAGGGTCTGGATATGCACCCTCGTTTGTAGGAGACATATCTACTGCACCGTCTTTGTATCCTAAATCGGCTAGTTTATTTACATATGTCTCTGCCATTTCTCCTTTAAATGGAGATGGATTTTCCCCCACCACACCCCCAGGTGATGCACCAATACCTGCTAAAGTTAAATTTAACCTAAATGCTTCTGTGCCTGGTCTAGAAAAATTTTTATTGTGTTCAGCAAAATATACTCTAGCTTCATTATATAAATTTTCTTCAGTTACAGGTGTTCTATTTCTTTTTAACTCATTTGTTATATAATTTTTAACATCAGGATTTGCGTCTAAATATGTCTTAGAAGCTAGATCAGCTTGTTGTTGAAATACCTCATCTGGTATTTCAGTCACTAAAGGGGGAGCTTTAGGATTTCCAGGTACACTTTGATATACTTTTGCCATAATTTTTTACCTTACACTGGTGTTCTATTCATCAATCCCTGAGAAGTTCTAAATAAGTTTTGAATAAATACATCTCTAGGGTCTTGAGATTGTGGTCCCAATGGACCTACAGCTTGTTGCTGTGCAGCTGGGGTAGCTAAGTTTCTACCTGCTGTCTGTGCAAAAGACTGTGCCTGTTGTTGTACAGGATTAGCTGGTTGTGCAGATCGTGCCTGTCTATTAGCTAATGCTTCAGCTTGTCTTTGTTGTGTAAGCATTTCTGCTGCACGATTAGATGCTAAACCTACACCACCTATTTGTCTTTCTAATTCTGATTGACCTGCTCTTTGTGTACCTTGTATGTCACCTCTAGCAGTCTCTGCTTGTCTTTGATATGCCTCTGCTGCTGTACGAAAGGATGCTAAGTCACTACCTAGTCCACCTAACTCACCAGTTATACTTCTACCTAATTGTTGTTGACCACTTGCTAATCCAGCTTGTCCTGCGAACAATCCTGTAGGTGCTGTAGGAGTTACACCATCTGCTTCTACTCCTGCTGCCTGACCTACTGCTTGTTGTAATCCTGTTACTCCACCACCTATTGCAGCTTGATTTGCAGTTATTGTACCTTGATTACCTAGTATGTTAGCTTGTCCACCATATAATCCAGTAGCTTCTTGTGATGCTGTACCTGCCTGACCAATGTTAGACATGATACCTGCTTGTCCTGCAAACAATCCTGTAGGTGCTACAGCTTCATCATCTGTTGTTCCTGGAATTGCTGCTTGACCTATTCTTGATTCTATGTTACCTAAAGGTTGAAACAATCCTGTAGCAGCTTGAGTATCAGTAGCTCTTTGTCCTACTTGAGCCTGTAACCCTTCTAATGGTCTGTATAGTCCTGTAGCAGGTGTATCTACACCAGTAGTTCCTGTACCAATAGCACTCATAATACCAGAAGTATCTTGAGCATCTTGAAAAGCTTTAATCATTTCTGCTTGAGTTGGACCTTGATAAGTTACAGATGATCCACCACCACCTTGTGTAGCTCTAATTTTAGCTAAATCAGAAGCACTAAGATTAAGTTCTGGTGGAGGAGGTGGAGCTTCAAGACCTGCTCTGTTTGGATCACCTAAACCTATTTCTTTTGCACCAAATTCATTAAAGTGAGTTTGCCCAAAATCTTTTGCTTCCTGAGTAAGATTTCCTGATTCATCTCTAGTTTGAACATTTTGACTAATAAGATAATTTTCTAGATCTGTATTATTATTTACATAATATTCTTTTTGTTCTTCTGTTAAAATTTTATCTACCATCTTACTTACCCCTCTCTAATACTTTATCTAACTTATCCTCTAACCTATGGAGAGCTTCTGTAACCATTCTCATATCTTCTCTTAGCTCTTGCTTAGTAGAGTAATCTTCTCTAGTTCTATTCAGAAGTATATCTATACGTTTAACTTCTCCCATAAGATTCCTGAACATCCATATAGCAGGTGCAATCACCAGCGTTAATACTACGTTCCAAAAAATTACTGGTGATATCTCGCCCATCATTAATCTCTATCCTTTTACTATAATCTCTGTTGCAGATATTGCAGTTCCAGCTATAACACTAGGACTATCTGCACTAGTTCCTAGTGTACCATCATTCTGTACATAATATGTCTGACCTGCTGTTAAACCTGTTTGATCTTTGTTTACTGTACCAACCACATCTATTGTAGCTTCTGCTGTATCAGCGTAAGTACCACCTGATGCTATGCCTATATAGTTTTCTGTTGTTAAAGTTGCTGTTAAAGTACTTCCACTAAATACAACAGCCTTACCTTTATTACTATCTCCACCATCTGCATATCCTACAACTACTTTATTACTGTTACTATCAAATGTTATACCAGGTGTTCCTGGCGCACCAGCTTCATAAATAATAGCATCTGCTAAAGTGACTGAATTACCGCTTACAGTTCCTACTATAAATTTACCTTTTGAGTCATCTTGATCTCGATAAGCAATAACTATTTGATTACGACTAGTATCAAAAGTTGCTCTTGGATCACTAGGAGTTGATGTTTCATAATTAACAGCGGTTCCAAAACTACCAATACTTGTTCCACTAACTGATCCTACAATTACCGCACCTGCTGAAGCACCATTATTAGTATGCGATATGACTATTGTATTATCATTGCTATTAAAACGAGGTCTATTATGTTGAGAAGTATATGATCCAAAAACAGCAGGTGTTCCAAATGAGATACTTGTACCACTCACCGTTCCTACAATAGCAGTACCATAACTAGAATTACCTGCATCTCTATACGCAATAACTACTTTGTTACTATTACTGTCAAAAGTTATTCCACAATTTCTTGAATCGGCAGCTTCAAATACAACAGCCGTACCAAAAGAAATACTATTATCTGATGAATCAACAGTGCCAACGATTGCTGTACCGTGTGCGCTGTTGCCCTGATCACTATAGGCAATTACAACTTTATTAGAATTGCTATCAAAAGTAATCTGACTTTCTTCTGGATATGCACTTTCAAAAACTACTGGTGTTCCAAAAGAGATAGATGTTCCACTAACTGTTCCTACTACAGCAGTACCATAATTTGAGTTACTTCCATCAGCGTAAGCAATTACAATTCTATTACTGTTACTATCAAATGTAACATCTTCATAAAAATGATTACCACTTTCGTAAACTACTTCTGAGCCAAAGGAAATTGATGTACCAGAAACCGTACCTACTATAGCCGTGCCATAATTACTATTACCAGAGTCAGTAAAAACTATAACAACTTTATTACTACTGCTATCAAATGCAGCACTTGCTGCCCCTGTACTAGCAGTTGCAAATACAGTAGCAGTGCCTGTTGATGCTGCATCTCCGCTAAGTGCAGTAACCGTGCCATTAGTATTCACAACTACAGGCTTACCATTTGTAATCGCACCAGATGCAACAGCTTTATATTTACCTGCTTGTTTAGGGGGAACGTATGCTACCATTTCTTACCCTTTCACAATCAGTTTAGTTGCAGTTACAGCAGTACCAGCTACGACTGATG